>OGHD01000651.1_pt1 | contig 15952 bp, 9 predicted proteins | sample 1571341 | NCBI WGS metagenome assembly OGHD01 (sample SAMEA2582026, study PRJEB24529) | metagenome | biome: Human gut stool | place: China | collected 2011 | reverse complement strand
GAATCTGGTGACAACCAATTCGAGCGAGGCGCTGGAACTGCTGGACAATCTGATACCTGCCATCGTTATTGTGGTAGTGCTCTATATACCTGCATTAATTCTGGCAACCATATCCATTGTACACAAACGCAGACTGTCCGAAGCATTCATCCGGCAAGCTCGCCGTCGCACTCTGTATGTGTTGTCTGCCGGAATATTATCCTTAGGCACTGCTTATTTGACAGATAACCGGTATGAGCCGAAATCCGAACTGTATCCTGCCAACGTATGCTACAACATAGCACTTGCTTTTCAACGGACGGCCCAGACGCGGAATTATCACAAGACCTCTAAAGATTTTACCTTTCATGCTAGAAGTACTCATCAGGCTGATGAAAGGGAAGTATATGTAATGGTGGTGGGAGAAACCTCACGGGCATGCAACTGGGCTTTGTACGGCTACGAACGGGAGACTAACCCGGGACTGTCGGGCATTGGCGGACTGACAGCTTTCAGCCATGTGCTGACAGAATCAAACACTACCCACAAGAGTGTTCCGATGTTGCTGTCACCGGTCAGTGCTTCCAGTTTTGATTCCATCTATTATCAAAAAGGGATTATCACAGCATTCAAGGAAGCCGGTTACCAGACCGCCTTTTTCTCGAACCAGCGTTATAACCACTCATTTATAGACTTCTTCGGCAAAGAAGCCGACACGTATGATTTCATTAAAGAAGATGTGGGGGATTCCAATTACAACCCCTCTGATAACGAACTGTTGAAACTGGTAGCAAAAGAACTGGGCAAAGGAGTTTCCAGGCAATTTATAGTTCTCCACACTTACGGTTCTCATTTTAATTATAAAGAGCGCTATCCGGCAGAGCAGGCTTTCTTCCTGCCGGACATGCCCGTTGATGCGGAAGTGAAATACAAAGACAACCTGATTAATGCCTATGACAATTCTATCCGCTACACGGATAATTTTCTGGTTCGTCTGATAGATATGCTTCGAGAACAACATGTCAATTCTGCCCTGATATACACTTCAGACCATGGAGAAGATATTTTCGATGACAACCGGCATCTCTTTCTGCATGCTTCACCGGTACCTTCCTATTATCAGATACATGTGCCATTCTTTATTTGGATGTCCGACAACTACCGGCAGAGATACCCATCGTTATTGGAGGCCGCACAAGCCAATAGGCAGAAGAATGTATCTTCCAGTGCCTCATTCTTCCAGACAATGCTGGAAATAGGTGGAGTGGAGACCCCATACCGGAATGACTCTTTATCTGTCACCAGCGCTCTGTTTATCGAAAGACCCAGAGTCTATCTGAACGACCACAATGAAGCCCGCACACTGGATGATGTCGGTATGCTCAAGGAAGACTTCAAGATGCTGGAAGAGAAAGGCATCAGGTAATCAGGGAAAGAGAGCAGGCTGTTGCTATTTTGCCCTGATTCTTGATATAAAATTCTGAATCACCGGATACATCTCCTCTACCGTATTCAGCTCCATGCAAGCCGTCTCCAACGGGCACCAGCCGGTCTTGTCACGGTTAATGATATGGGGAACCTCTTGGGCAAAAGTCGTTTCAATTCCTGCTTCGCACAGCAATGCCAGCGCAGGAGTGCTGATTATATCGGCATAGACCGTTTTAAAGCCTCCCAGTACCATCAAAGCAGCGGCACCTTTCCCTATAACCTTATCGGCAATGGCAGCCCCCTTCATAAATGCAGAATCTGCCTGGTACAAATCATACAAATCCGCTACTCCCCGTTGGGTGAAAGTACGGACTTCCTCCCGGTTCTTCATAACACAAGAGTATCCTCCCTTGTGCAGTATGTCAATGATACTCTCCATTTTATAAAGTCTCTTGTTTCAACTGTTCTACAAATTTGTCAATACGATGCAGTTCTTTGGGAATATCAATCGTTTGCGGGCAATGCGGAGAACACTGGTTGCACCCGGTACAATGGTCGGCCTGCCTCAGTTTGGGTACACTTCGGTCATATCCTACGAGAAAAGCACGGCGTGCTTTCCGATAATTCTCATCCTGGCTGCTTTCCGGCACATTTCCTTCATTGACACATTTATTGTAATGTATCAAGATGGCAGGAATGTCAATTCCATACGGGCAAGGCATGCAGTACTTGCAGTCGTTGCAAGGTATGGTGGGGTACTCCATCATCAAATCTGCCGTATCATACAGATACTGAGTTTCCTCTTCCGTGAGTGGTACCAATGGAGAGTAAGTACGGATGTTATCCTGCAAATGTTCCATATAAGTCATGCCGCTCAGCACTGTCAGTACATCCTGGGGAGAACCGGCATAACGGAATGCCCAAGACGCCACACTGCGTTCGGGTTCGCGCTGCTTCAGCCGTGCCACAATATGGTCGGGGACATTGGAGAGCCGCCCACCCAGCAGAGGCTCCATAATGACAGCAGGGATCTTACGCTTGGCCAGCTCGTCATACAGATACTCTGCCTTGAAGTTGCTGCCCGAAGCATGTTTCCAGTCCACATAATTCAACTGTATTTGTACAAAGTCCCAATGAACTTCACCACGGTCATGCATCTGCAAGGCATAGTCATAGACTTCGATATCTCCGTGGAACGACCATCCCAAACGGCGGATGCGTCCTGCTTCACGCTCCTTGACAAGAAAATCAATCATACCGTTGTCTATGTAGCGTTTGCGGAATTGCTCCATGCCACCGCCACCAATCATGTGTAGCAGATAGTAGTCTATATAGTCCACCTGCATATCCTCGAACGACTTACGGTACATGGCGATGGAACCCTCGCGAGTCCAGGTATCAGGATGAAAATTGGATAGTTTGGTGGCAAGATAGAACGATTCGCGTGGATGGCGTTTCAGAGCTATTCCCGTAGACTTCTCACTCCATCCTTGTACATACATCGGAGACGTATCGAAATAATTCACGCCATGGGCAATTGCATAATCCTCTTGTCCAATCTTCATGATGCCAAGCCAGAGGGCGAGCACGCCCGTCAGTCCGAGTGAAATCTCGAAGGCATTCTTGGAAGAGTCGAAGGTGGAATCTACAATCTTCTGGAAGATAGTTGTATCTCCCATTGCCAATCCGATGAGTGCGAAGACGAACGCAATCACGAAAAATGCTATCCAAATGTAATTTAAAACCATTTATTTGTATAATTCTTCAATTTTCTATAGCCTCTAATTTTCTACCAGCTTGGTAGAAAAGTTTGAGAGTCTGTTTGTTGCTCTTTCAAGCACGGCTGCAAAATTACAACAAAAAACTTGTATAGGGTTCGTTTTATATAGAAAATCCCTCATTGAGGGAGGATTTTGATGAATTTTATCCCTCATTGAGGGATTTTTGCCATTCGCGTTTTAGCTGTACGCCCTAGGCGTATCAAGAGAACGAATGGGCAAGTGTTGACTCCTGAGATGGAGATTACTGTTACAATTCAACAATATACTTCTGACACTTTTTATAATGGGGCGAAGGAGATACAAGATGGGAAGTAATATGTCCAACTTGGCTTTCTCAAATGGGGAAATGGAGTTAATAAGTTTATTCAACTTTCGCTGGGTTCAGAAGTAATAGAAGTTAAGTTGTAGGTTCAGTCATAAGGCGTATTTTGACATTCGATATTCAGCAGTAATCTTTTTGCCTCGATGCCTCCTGCGTATCCTGTCAGTGAGCGGTTGGTGCCAATGACGCGATGGCAAGGGATGAGAATGCTGATGCCATTGGCACCGATGGCTTGTGCCACAGCCCTTATACCTTTCATCTTGTTTATCTTTTGTGCAATCTCTTTGTAAGTTCTTGTTTCTCCATACGGAATTTCAAGTAAGGCTTGCCATACTTGTTTTTGGAAGTCGGTACCAACGGGATGTAAGGGAATTTCGAATGTATGGCGCTTGCCTGCGAAATACTCATCAAGTTCTTTCTTTGTTTCTTCCAGGACGGCAGAGGGGGCAATGATGCATTCTGCATTCAGCAGTCGCATGAGCCGGTGCTTGTTGCGTTCGGCACATGGCATTTTGTTCCAATCGCACAGGCATAGACAGTCGCCTGCCGATGCCAAGATGATTTCGCCACAAGGTGAGTTGTAGTATTGGATGAATACTACTTGTTTTCTGCGTAAATCTTTCATGATCATATTTCACATAAAATTTAGGAAGTGAGCAGAATTTCTAACAATTCATTGGCAAGTTTGTTGTCTATCACTTTTATCACATTGTCCTCTTCTGTTGCATAACCAAGGGCATTTATTGCGCCATACCATACGATGTCTTTGTCTATGATGGTTGTGCACAGTTTTACTTCTGGCAAAATTCTTACAGACAATCCTCTTTGTAGGAGGTGTTCTGTTTCTGGGTTACTTGCTGTCGTGATAATGAGAACTTCGATTCCGATATGAGCCAACTCGTTCAACTGATTGACCAAAACATTATGCTCTATCCTATATAACTTGGGAGAAGAAACAATGATGGAGCGCTTGGCATCTCCAATACTTGAAGAGTAAGGACGGAAAAATGTTCTACCGTTGAATATCTGCTCTTTACAGACAGGTATGCCTATATCTTTTACATTGTCAAACAATGTGGGTGAATGTCGGGAAATGATTTTATATCCAATGGAAGCGTAACCCTTCAGTCGTTTCCTGTACATATTGTCGCAGACAGGTTCATGAATGTCAATGTAATCATAGATGCGCACATCTTTCTTTCCTTCGTTTTCGCGGTGCAGTCGGCCAGCATATTGGGCAATGAGACCTTTCCATGAAATGGGCAGAGCAAGGAAAAGGGTGTCAAGGCGAAGATAGTCAAAACCTTCGCCTACATATTTTCCCGTTGCGACTATCACCAAAGGTTCTTCCCTGGAAATCTCTTGCAAGTGTTGCTGCATCTCCCGTTTTTCTTTTGTGCTTCCAGTCCCAGTCAATGTAATAACATTCTTCACTTTATCCCTCAACTTTTCGGCTAATTTGGTGACATGAGCAGTTCTGTTGGTCAGAATGATTGGCGTTCTTCCGGCTTCAACAGCCTTAAACACATCTTCTACTATGAGCGTATTGCGTATCTCGTCTTCTGAAAGCAACTGATACAATGTCGTTATAGACTGTTTGTCATCAGTAATGGAACGGAATGATGTGAATCGAGGAATTAGATACCTCTCAAATGATTGTTTCGCTATCTGACTTTTAGCATCAGCAGAGAAACGAATGGGGCCACATTGCATGAATATGATAGGTTGATGTCCATCCTTGCGGATAGGAGTTGCCGTCAGGCCATAAACGGTATGTGCCTTTACGCCCTTCAGTACATTCTCAAATGTTATAGAAGACACGTGGTGACATTCATCAACTATTACCATTCCGTAGTTTTCAACAAAAGGCTTTACTCTATCGCCATCAAGACATGACTGGATGAGTGCTACATCAACAATGCCATGAAGAGAGTTACCTGTAGAGTCGAGACAACCTATCGCAGAGAATTTCTTGCAACGGCCACGCTTATTCGGCACTGGAGGTTCTACATAGTCAATGTTCAAGAACTCCGTCAGACGTTCATGCCATTGGGCAAGCAATGCCTTCGAATGCACAAGAATAAGTGTGCTCACCTTTTTTCGTGCAATGATTGCGGCCGCTGTAACTGTTTTTCCAAATGCCGTAGTTGCGTGAAGCACGCCATTGCAGTGCATTAACAATGCGTTGATAGCTGCCAGTTGTTCTTCTCGTTCTTTACCTTGAAAAGAAATAGATATGGGCGTACCGTGGTTGGTCTCGTCAACAATATTATACTTTACTCCATTCTCATTGAGGAAAGAAAGAATTGCGTCTTCACATCCACGGGGCATGGCGAGATAGTTGTCAGTGATGTTAAAACATGAGATAATGCGAGGTGTGGAATATGTGGAAAGTCGCAGTGCTTGCTTGCTATAAAACTCCGGGTTTTTGAAAGATGCTATTCTTTTAAGGTGATTCAGAACTTTTGCTGAAACAGCCTTTAGCGGAATATAAATCTTATCGGCTTTGGTGATTTCTATTTCGGAATAAAAATCACTCTTGGAAATATCTTGTGTTATAGGAGTAACCCAAGGCTTGCTTTCACTTGAAGTGGTGAGTGCTCCAAGTTCTTCACAGACATGTAGATTTAGTAGCATGTCTACTTCTTTATTCTTCATCTTGTTGATGTTATAAAGGAAAGCCCACTGGTCTTTGTACACCAGGAAATCGTCATCTACGAAAACACTATTCCGTCTTTTGCGAGCCTGTCCCTGCAAAGGCAAGGCGACCAAGTTGCCAAAGCCTCCTTCGGGCATTCTGTCTTGGTTTGGGAAAAATCTGTCGTATGAGTTGAAGGACATACGACCATTATGCCGCATAGCCTCTGTAAGGATGGCATTCCCTAATCGTCTTGCCTTGAAAGCAGGTATTGGCTCCTCAAAGAAAATCCATATATGGGCACCGTTACCTGAGCGCGAGCGTTCAATGGCATAAGGAATATTCCATTCTTTGCATACTCCTACAAATGCAAGTACATCGTCTTTATAGCCATGCTTGCAGCTCTTGTCATCGAAATCGGCGCAAAGAAAGGCGCAGTTGTTGTCGGGCATTATGGCATACAGTCCGACAACATCACAACAGTTCTCGTCCTTGCCCTCCAAATGACGATAGAGGTATTGGTAAGTGAGTGGTGCAAAATGTCTATTAGGACAATCTGCACATTTGAATTTCTTTTTGTCGCATACGCCTCGCCTCCATTCATTGATACAGACAGGTTGGTAACCGCTCTTGCCTGTTGTTTTGCTGAACCATCTTCGCGCAAACACATCTTCTCTGCCCTTGAACAAGGAATGGAAAAGAGTTACACGCTCCTCTATGGAAAGTTTGACAGATGGGAAGGTGCAGGGTGAATATGCAGCATCCTTCTCTTCTGCATGCTTGGGCTTGTATTCAATGCCGTGCGCATGTAGAAGCAATTTCAACTCTTCGTTTTCTTGACGAAGAGCCTCATTCTGCAGGAGAAGATGGTTGTATTTCTCTTGAATGTCTTCCATAATGAAAGTCTGTTTTGAGGGTTTACACACGGAAACCTTACGGAATTTTTCTGAAATAAAAATTTTCCGCAAGCTCACCAGTGACTGTAATAGACTGATTGTCAGCACAAATACATATTACATATGTAGACTTAGCTTATACCTCACGGAAAAGTGCTTGTAACCTCACGGAATTTAACTATTTTTCCGTGAGGTGCCATACGGAAGTAACTTCATTTCTTTCAGTCCATATTTTTCCTGCTTTCCTTAATCGTTTAAGCAAATAATCCAATTTATTGTTCTTTTGTTTGTCGTCCAACTGGTCTGGCAGCACATCCCAAAGCAGACGCACTATTTCAGGTTTCGTCAACGAACCATGATCCTTCAACGAATCAAGCAATAATGCCTCGCATTTCTTGTCGTCCAATCCCTTGTGCTTGGAATATTCTATCTTCTGGTCTGTTACTTGGGCAATATCCTTTGCTATGAAGATATGTGGTAAACGACCTTCTATCAGTTTGCGCTTGCGGAGCATGGCAATAGCTTCTGGCGATATGCGCTTGCCTTTCTGTACAGAATCTAAAAGTACAGCATCTGTAAGAGACATATTTCTGTTTTCTAACAGTAAGAGACTGTAGTTTTCGTCAATGACGGTACCAGGCAAGGTCAAGACCACTTCTGTTGCTGTGGATTTGTCATAATCAGGCATTGGCAGATAACGTTCCTTTTGGCTCACGAACATCTTGTGAATGCCATAGCCTTGGGTATCAATCATCTTGATGTTCACCATAGCTTTTACCAATGCAGGGTTGCGATAGTGCCTTGGTGTTTTCTCACCAGTTATATATTGGCTATAGTTTCCTTCAAAGAAGTAGCCGTCATTTTGGAATGTCAGTTTGTCCTTGTCTTCCGTGACAATGATTCGTGCATCGCTTTCGTATTTTTGATGAGCTATAGAGTTGTGAAGCCCCTCAAGGATACTCTCTGTGTCATATTTCCATACTTCGGCAGGGATAAGCGAGTTCTTTGGATATATTTTGAACCGATAGTTTCTTATTCTATTCAGTAACTCACTCGTGGTTCGTATGAAAGGTATAGTGTAGATGTCACCAAAGGTTTGTCCGTCTTGAAAGCATTTCCAGACAATCTGCGCAATGTGATTGAGCTTATGTGCTTTTTCTTCTTTGCCGACAAGTAATAGTGTGGCTTTCGTAATTTTTCCGTCTATGGTCAAACACGCCTTGTCAAGAAACACTTTATCACTCCAAGAGTCACACTCCTTTGCAAACTTTGGGTAGCGTTGCTTATAGCCTTCACGAGCAAGCATGATAGCCTCTGGGTCAAGATCGTCTATTGTAGCATCAGCGATGGCTTGCGCTGTCCAATCGTATGCGGAATCTTGCTCGTCAAGTATTACATTAAGGCGTGAGTCTGTCAATTCCACCAAAGAATCATCCAATCTCTGCCATGCCTTGCTATGTGCATATACAGGACGACGCTTCATGTGTTTTGGAATATGAATTACCCATACCGTCTTGTGCGAGTCGTCTGTGATGAATTCTTCAACCAGCAATCCTTCAGAAGGCAAGTTGGCGCACAGATCTGTCATTCTGAGTTTTGCTTTTTGTCTGTCGTAGTTGTATGTGTTAGTACCGACAATCTCCAAAGTATTGTCAACAACACCGATAACCAAATGTCCGCCTTCCATATTCGACAAGGCGGAAACATAAGAAATGACATCATCCTTCTCTTTGCCGTTGAAGTCATTTTTCATGTTCTTGAATTCTTTCCATTCACACTCCTCGTTTTCTTTTGGATATTTGGAAAGCAGATATTGTTGTAATTCTTGTTCGGTCATATTCTATATATTCTGTTTCTTGATAAGTTCCAGTACAGGTACTTGCAATAGTTCTGAAATCTTGAATAGGGTTTCAAGTGATAATTTCTGCAAAGATACAATATCGATGTGAGATATTTGAATAAATAGCAGCAAAAGTAGTGATATTTAACAAAGTGCTTTGCGTAATATTCAATTTTGGTAATAATCAAGTAAAACGTACGGCAAATATCTTTGCGCGGATTTTTATGTAATATTGCCAATTTTCCCGCACAAACATCATATTAACTCTTGTTAAGTTTAACAAAAAACAGCGGCCTACGCCGAAGCATAAGTCGCTGTAATAGAAGCGTGGACCAGCCAGGGCTTGAACCTGGGACCTCCAGATTATGAGTCTGTTGCTCTAACCAACTGAGCTACAAGTCCGTGAATTTTGCAATTCGACTGCAAAGGTAATAGCTTTTTGCTAAATAACCAAATATTTTGGGCATTTTTTTCGATTAATCAGAAAAATGCCGTATCTTTGCACCATCATCTTATAGCACTTGAAGTGCTTCATGACAAATGGCAAAAGAAATAAATAGTAATTCAGGTCTTTCCGACGAGCAAGTTGGACAAAGTAGAAAGAGGTGTGGACTCAATGTTCTCACACCTCCTCGTCGTATATCCTTATGGAAACTCTATTTGGATAAGTATCGCGATCCCATTATCCAAATCCTTCTTGTTGCAGCCTTGATCTCTCTGGTCCTGGCTTTCATAGAGCACAACTTTATGGAGACGACAGGCATCTTTGTGGCTGTATTCTTGGCCACAACGGTGGGCTTCTATTTCGAGCGGGATGCAGCCAAGAAGTTTCATATCCTTACAGCCTTGAGCGAGGAACAGCCTGTAAAGGTGCGCCGAAACGGGAGGATGATAGAGATTCCCCGCCGCGATGTAGTGGTAGACGATATTGTGTTGATAGAGGTGGGCGACGAGGTGCCAGCCGATGGCGCCCTGCTCTCTTGTACCGATTTGCAAATCAACGAGTCATCGCTTACCGGTGAGCCTATGACAGAGAAATCACTCGAGGAAGGTGGCGACGGAGCTTATGCCCGCAATGTGGTTTTGCGTTCTACCATGGTGATGAATGGACGTGGAGAATTCAGGGTGACGGCAGTAGGCGATGCTACTGAAATAGGCAAGGTGGCGGCCAAGTCGACCGAGCAGACGGCAGTGAAGACTCCTCTCTATGTACAGTTGGACAAGTTGGCTACAATGATTTCCAAGGTGGGCTCAATAGTTTCGGTAGCAGCTTTTGTACTGTTTCTCGGTCACGACATCCTGACCAATCCTGTATGGGGAGGCAAGGATTATCTTTATATGGCCGACCTTGTGTTGGAGTATTTCATGATGGCCGTCACACTGATAGTGATGGCTGTGCCCGAAGGTTTGCCAATGGCCGTCACACTCTCCTTGGCTCTCAATATGCGAAGAATGCTCAAGTCGAACAATCTTGTGCGCAAGCTTCATGCCTGTGAGACGATGGGAGCTGTCACCGTGATTTGTACCGACAAAACTGGTACGCTGACGCAGAACCAGATGCAGGTGGACACCCTCTTGCTGAAACAGGGAAGCGAGCATTTGCTCCACTTGGCGATAGCCGTCAACACCACCGCCGAACTGGACAACGACCGAGGTATAGGCAATCCTACCGAGTCGGCATTGCTGCTATGGCTCAAAGCTAAGGGGCACGACTATGCCGAGTTGCGCAAACAGTGCACCGTGGTGAGCCAGCAACCATTCTCGACCGAGCGAAAGTATATGTCCACCCGTGTTCTTGCAGAAGGCACACAGTATCTCTTTGTGAAGGGAGCTCCCGAGATTGTGCTGGCAAAGTGCGACTTGGACGATAAGGAAAAGCAAAAAGCACAGGAAGAGCTTGCTGACTTTCAGCGCAAGGCGATGCGTACATTAGCCTTTGCCTATCAGAAGGCTGAAGACGGTAAGATGACCTTGCAGGCTATCGTTGCCATTACCGATCCTCTGCGCAAGGAGGTTCCCGCAGCAGTGCAGGAGTGCAGAAAGGCTGGTATAGAAGTCAAGATGGTGACGGGCGACACGGCAGCTACGGCTTTCGAGATAGGCAAGCAGATAGGCATCTTCGAGGAAGACAATACAAGCATAGGGGCCGATGGCGAGATGACTCCGCTTGAGGTACAGATGATAACGGGCGAACAGTGGGAGGCTCTCTCGGATGAGGAAGCCTATAAAAGCGCACAGAATATCCGTGTGATGAGCCGTGCCCGTCCTACTGACAAACAGCGATTGGTGGCCATGCTTCAGAAACATGGCGAGGTGGTGGCGGTAACAGGCGATGGAACCAATGATGCCCCGGCGCTCCACTATGCTCATGTTGGGCTTTCGTTAGGCTCGGGCACATCGGTAGCCAAGGAAGCTTCGGATATGACCTTGCTCGACGATTCGTTCAAGTCGATAGCCAATGCCGTGATGTGGGGACGCTCGCTTTACCGCAACCTTCAGCGTTTCCTCTTTTTCCAGTTGGTGGTCAATGTGGCAGCCTTGCTCCTGGTGCTTGGCGGTTCGATCATAGGCACCGAAATGCCCCTTACCGTTACCCAGATATTGTGGGTCAACCTGATAATGGACACCTTTGCAGCCTTGGCTTTAGCCTCTTTGCCTCCTTCGCACGAGGTGATGAAGGAAAAGCCCCGCAAGGCTTCCGACTTTATCATTTCCCGCAGCATGGGTGCAGGAATCCTTTTCTGTGGCATCAGTTTCTTTGTCGTGATGTTTGCTTTCCTGGTATATTGTGAGCGTCGCGGCAGGGGAGGAGTCGATACGCACGAACTGACATGGTTCTTCACCACGTTTGTGATGCTGCAGTTCTGGAATCTCTTCAATGCCAAAGCTTTGGGCAGCAACAGGTCTGCATTCCGTCACTTCCTCCAGGATAAGGGCATGCAGTTGGTGCTTCTGCTGGTCTTGGCAGGTCAGTGGCTCATCGTTACTTTCGGTGGTGAAATGTTCCGCACCCAGCCTCTCTCGCTTAAAGAGTGGGCAATCATTATTGGCTCAACCTCGCTCGTTCTTTGGGCAGGCGAACTGTATCGTGCTGTGAGGCGAGCAATGTGTCATCAGGAGGAATAAAGACAGGAAAACAAGATGAAAACAGTATATTATACTATTCAGGACGGATGTAGGCTGAAAGACGGTACTGCCATCAAGTCTTTGAAGCCCTGTGTGGCCACTATCGGCTTTTTCGACGGAGTGCACAGAGGACACCAGTATCTCATACGTCAGCTGGTGGAGAAAGCCCACAGCCAGGGACTTGAGGCAACGGTCATCACCTTCGACGAGCATCCGCGCAAGGTGTTGCAGAGCGACTATCAGCCAGAGTCGTTGAGTACACTCGACTCTAAGTTGCTTCTCCTCTCCCGCACCGATATAGACAATGTGGTGGTGCTGCATTTCGATAAAGAGATGGCATCGCTTTCTGCCAAGGAGTTTATGAGCAAGGTGCTGTGTAATCAGTTGAGCGTGAAATCACTCTTTATCGGTTACGACCATCGCTTCGGTCGCAACCGTGAGGAAACCTTCGATGATTATGTGCGCTATGGACGTGAGATGAACATGGAGGTAGTTCGCAATGACGCATTCCAGCTCGACGGCATCAATGTGTCCTCTTCGGTCATCCGTTCCTTTCTGCGCGAAGGCGAGGTGGAGCTTGCCAATATGTGCTTGGGCTATCCTTATACCATCGTAGGCAAGGTGGTGAATGGCTTTCATGAGGGTCGCAAATTAGGCTTCCCTACTGCCAACATAGACATCTCCCATTTGTGTCAAATGATTCCTGCCGCCGGTGTCTATGCCGTCAAGGTAAGGCTGGAACAGGGGATGGAAATGAAGTGGGGCATGATGAATATAGGCACGCGTCCTACTTTCGGCGGAAAGCGCACAACGATCGAGACACATATCTTCCATTTTGATGGCGACATTTATGGTCAGTTGCTGTTGGTGAGCTTTGTGCACCGCATCAGGGGCGAGCGTAAGTTCGAGTCGCCTGAGGAACTTGCAGAGCAACTCCGTGAAGACGAGGAAACCGTTGTGGCGCTGTTGCAGAAAGATAAAGAGAACGAATAGAAACAAATTTAAATAAACAGATACAAACGATGAAAGAGGTAAAGAAAGGTGTTATGGATATTCTGCTGTATGGCATTGTGTTTGTCGTAGTACAGCTTATAGTTTCATTCTTGGGAATGCTTGTCTGGTCATTTGTTCAGCACGAGGAACTGGCAGATGTGCGAACAGCCATGCTTTCGGGGCACAATCCCGTGCTGCTTGCCCTTACCTCGGTGTTCAGCAGTGTGATTACCCTGGTCGTTTTTCTGAAGACCAAGTGGACTCCCATCTCTCGCAACTATCTGTTGTCCAAACCTTGGCTCACTCTTCTTTGGGTAGCTTTGTTTGCTTTGGGTGCCATGATTCCACTTGAGTTTGTGTATGAGCAAATCGGACTGGAAATGGACGAGACCACAGGCCGCATATTCGAAGGTCTGCTCAAAGAGCCCTGGGGGTATGTGGCTGTAGGCATCCTGGCGCCATTGACCGAGGAGGTTGTCTTCCGTGGCGCCATCCTCCGTACCTTGCTGGGTATGATGAGCAAGCGCAACCATTGGGTTGCCATCATGATTTCGGCTACCATTTTTGGTGCTGTGCATGGCAATGCAGCCCAGTTTGTTAATGCCCTGCTCATGGGGCTTCTCTTAGGATGGATGTACTATCGTACCCGTAGCCTTGTGCCAGGCATCCTGCTGCATTGGGTCAACAACACGATGGCTTATATCCTGACCAACCTTCTTCCTCAGACCGACGGCAAGCTTATCGACCTCTTCCATGGTGATGAGAAGACGGTATATTATGCCGTAGGCTTCTCCTTGTGCATTCTCATACCGAGTTTCCTGCAGTTGGTTGCAAGATTTAGAAAAGCTTAAAAAATGTCTTTTAGGGCATTAATACTTTAAAACCAGCAAATAATGACAAAGTCTTTAACCTTCATATTATTGTCTTTCCATACCTTGTGTTGCATGGGTGGAAACACAATTACGACAGCTAAGCAACCGACTCTTGATGACTTGGATAAAGTGATCAGCGCCAGTAAGGAATATACCAAAAAGTATGAGCAAGAGGTTGGTATGCTTAAGATTAAGTATGTTCATGCAAAAAGTGCGCAAGACAAGTTGGCTGCTTCTCGTGATTTGTTTACTAAATACAAGTCTTTTAAGTTAGATTCTGCATATGCTTATGCTGAACGAAAGTTGTATTATGCCAAGATTCTTCATAATTACGAGGATAGTGTCTATTCAGAATTGGATATTGCTGATATTTTTAATAAGACGGGCAATTATGTGGAGTCGTATAAGATTTTGTCTGGGTTGGAACATAAACCGATGTCTGTCGATATGCGTAAGTATTATTTTAGTTTGTATGGAAATCTTTACGAAGGTCTTCGTGAAACTTCCATTACGGCTTATCAGCGTACGGAGAATGAGCGGAGAAGGATTATGTTTCGGGATTCGTTGAAAAACATGAAGGATAAGCAGTCTGATTGGGATAAGGCAGAGTTTCTTTGCAGTCAGAATAAATACACTGATGCGTTGCATTGTCTTTTTGATTCTTACAAGAATTTGTCCTACGAAGATCGTGATATGGGATATGTGGCTTTTTCCATTTCTGATATTTATCGCCAAATTAATGAGGTAGATAAAGAAAAGCAATATCTGATTATTTCTGCTATAGCAGACTTGAAGAATAATGTGAAAGAATATATATCCTTGCGTCGTTTGGCTACTTTGCTTTATGAAGAAGGAGATGTGAAGCGTGCTTATCGTTATATGCGAAAGTCTATGGAGGATGCAACTTTTTGTAATGCACGCCTTCGTATTATAGAGATATCTGATGCCTTGCCGATTATCGACAAGGCCTATGAGTCGATGCAGAAAACAGAGCAAAAGAATATTCTCTATGGTTTTTCTTTAGTAAGTATATTGGTTGTAATGCTCTGTTTTATGATGTATTTTACACGGAAGCAATTAAAGAAGATAGCGCAGGCTCGTCGTGCTTTGGAAACTTCAAATAAAAGTCTGAATGATATGAATTTACAGTTGAATTCCCTGAATTCTCAGCTTTCTTTGGCTAATGGCAAATTGAATGAGACTAACGCAACTTTGCAAGATACAAATCTTTCACTTTTTGAGAGTAATAGAATCAAGAACATCTATATCATGGAGTTTATGAATAAATGTTCGGCTTATATTGATAAATTGGAAGATTATCGCCGTTCTCTCAATAAACTTGCTGTTGCGGGAAAAATTCAGGAACTTTATAAGCAACTTAAATCAAATGCGCTTGTAGAACAAGAGATAGAGGAGTTCTTTGAAGACTTTGACCGTATTTTCCTTAAAATTTTCCCTGACTTTGTTATTTCTTTCAATGGCTTGATGAAGCAAGAGGAGTTGATAGAACCAAAGAAACCTGGTAGATTGAATACGGAATTGAGAATCTATGCCTTGATGCGTCTTGGTATTGGTGAGAATGAGAAGATTGCTGCATTTTTGAGATGCTCTCGGCAAACTGTGTATTCATACCGTTCACGTATAAGATTGCGTTCGCTTTTTCCTGATGATTTTGAAGAACGAGTAGTCAAAATTGATTAAATTATCTTTAAATTTTACCTAAAAGCCATTGTATATACTTTGTTTTTTTCTGTTGTACATATTTTTATAACACATTGATTATTAGCGATTATATAAGTTTTTGTGTTTGTATTTTTAGTGAATGGCGTTATAACATATTAATAAAAGTCCTATCTTTGCAATCGTAAAAGCCAAAATCTACTTTTTTAATAGAGTGGTTAAACTTCTTTTAGAAATGAAATATTAATATCTAAAAATAATTATAACCTATTTATTAACATGAATGTAAGACAGACATTTTTATGCTCGTTATTGCTGATGCCTGGTGTAGGTGCTGGCGTAACTACCATATCTGCTGCATTGCCTAATGTTGTTCAGCAGCAACAAAAAGGCATTA
>OGHD01000646.1_pt1 | contig 16067 bp, 19 predicted proteins | sample 1571341 | NCBI WGS metagenome assembly OGHD01 (sample SAMEA2582026, study PRJEB24529) | metagenome | biome: Human gut stool | place: China | collected 2011 | reverse complement strand
GTGCAAATCTACTCATTCCCAACTGTTTACGTTCCAACCTCTCTTATTCTCCTTTAGCTGCTTTAGAGTTTTATGTTAATACAGCAAATACATAGCTTGTATATGTTATCAATTTTGCCAATTTGCCAAGTTCTTCACTCAATGGAGTTTTACCACCTTCTTCCACCTGGGCAGCCTCAAAGACTTTACCACTTTCCGTTGCATCTCCAACTTTAGTGACTTTAGCAACACAATATCCTTCGAGAATGATTGTACCCTTCATAATCTGATTAGAAGGATATGTGGCCTCCTTATCAAAACAAGCCTTATCTGTTGTCTTAGCACATTGCAATTCTCCTGTAAGAGAAGACTCATTCACATTGAGATTCAAACTTTGCAAAAGTTCACAATCTGCAGGAATTTCCTCACCTGTCTCCAACAAAACAATATCACCAACCACAATATCCTTGCGTGGCACCTGACATACATTATTGTTACGAATGACCTTAACCAGCGTATCATCATTAGCAACATTAAGGCTTTGAAATGTTTTCTCGTTTCTTCGCTCCAAAACAAAGGCTATACTTGTAGCTAATATCAATGCTACTATAATACCTATTGGTTCAAAAAAACTTTTAAAACCTGTACCTACCCAACAATACTCATAGATAGATATGCCCATAGAAAGGACATATGCCATAATGAGAATTTTAAAGAAAGGGTCACCAAAGCCTCCAAAGAATCCCACAATAAGGATTAAAACTGTAGCAAGAGCTATAATAGCTGGCATACTCCAAATAATTGGTCCCATGCCACCAACCAAAATACCTGCAACAACAACGGAAAGCACCACTAAAGAAAACATGGATATGGATATCCAGTGTGTACATGCTTCTTTGAGTGTATCCCAAATCGTTTCCTTCTCTGGAGGTGTCAAAACATTGACGCCGTACCTTTGTCGGCTTTCGAGCACTTGGGCATCGGTTAAGCCTGTGTAATGATGTTTCTTTTCCATTTTTTTATATTTTATCTGTTACTTTCAAACTCTTTTGCAGAAATGCTTGGTCCTAATCCACTACCATATGAAGACATCTGAAAGCTCATTCTTCCTTCAGAGCGTCTTGTACTTGTACATGTAACCGAAAACGTTCCTGCATTATGATATGATACACTTCTTCCATTTACAGCTTTAATCTTCAATTTATAATTAGCACTCTTAGCAAAAGTTTCGACCCTGCTAGAATGTGCTGGTAGATATACCACGGAGTATAATCCTCCATAAATTCCAAGAATCTTCAAAGTCATAGTATAACTAGACTGATTCGTGAAAGTCATAGTTGCATATGACGATTGCATAGCAGAACTATTTCTTCCAAAATCAAACTGGGCTTTCATTGGCAATAATACGAAAATACCAAGAAGTAACATTAATAATTTCTTCATTTTATTTCATTTTAAATTAAACACTTACCTTACTAAAGGCACTATTAAACTGAGCCATTTTTACTCTTTCAGCTCCTTTTATAGCCAATTCATAATCACATTCTTCATCTCCCATCTTACTCGTAACAACAAAGAGCTCCAAACTCATCAACAATAGAAAGAAGATCACATAAAAGATACCAGCAACTGTTCTTGTTGTCACTATAGATACCATAGCCTCTAATTCTTCCAAGAAACCAACATTGGCTTGGCATTCTTTTCTAGTATCTTCTTCAACTGTCAATTTCTTTTTGTTCAAATCATTCTCTTGTAAAACAATCTGCTTGATTTTTTCATTATTTGCTGCAATAGCTATCTGTTTTGGATTAGCTACTTGATTTGTCGTCACTGATGGATTATTCACAACCTTAATCTTTCCATTGACTACAAGACGATCCTGACTATTAGTGACAGACTTTTGAATAATCCAAGGATGAGCATTCACATCTGCCTGCAATTCTGAATTAACCTTATTCAAAGAATCTTTTTCTATCTGAAACGTCATCAGTTTACTATCTATGTTACTGACTCTCTTCTGAGTAAGATCAGCAGTCTGCAATTCTATCGTATCAGCCATTTGCTTGTCAATATCCTTTCCAAACATCGTTTGATCAAAGATAGAAGAACCTACAATTGCCATTATTATTGCTATAACCAATCTAAACGCAGCTAACTTTTTAGTAGGATGCAACGCCAAAAGAATTTGGCGTTCAATCATAACCACAATCGTTACAAATACCAAAGATACCAAAATACAGCCCCAAATAGGAAGACCAATATATCTCTGAGCAAAACAAAAGCCAGTAATGCTCCATACTATCATAAGAATAAGCAATGCTGATGTATATTTACTCAATTGAGTCTTACTTGCCTCAGAACACTGACTCAATACACTAGAGCTCCAACCAGTCAACTTGCATCCTAATTTAATCCACCAATTCATATGCTATCAATTTTATGAGTTCAACTTCCAATTATGCAATAGCTTGCTTTGCTGCTACATTATTATTAGGCACCTTCGGCACAACAGAACCTTTAGCACCACTTAAAGCGATAGTTGCAATACCTCTCAAGAATCCACAATCATACGATTGCAATGGAATTGATGCCTCATTTGCATTATTACGAAAATCTATCTCTAATTGCTTTAACTCTTCCTTATGAGAATTAATAAGAGACATCGTCTTCTCTATCTCGGCAACTGTTGTCAGTAAACCTGCAGCATTGCAATTATCTATACGGACTTGCAAATCTTGCTTCATCACATCATAGTTGAGGTTGACTTCTCTGAACACCATGAGTATCTTATTACGAATGAGACTCATATTTAAATCACGGAAAGCCAAATCACTCTTGACCATAGCATCAGCAAAGCCCTTATCCTCATAATTCTTATGAAGATAACCATAGATAACATCTATAGGCCAACCTGTAGCATAAGAAACTGTCAACGGCTTATTAACATTCGAGTCTTCAGCCTTAACAGGTGCTACACTTTCAACCTCCTCTTTTGCTTCAGAAGGTTCTACTACTGGCAGTGAAACGGTAGCTGCGCTCTCGTTATCACTCTTCTTATTGAGAAAATTAAAGAATCCCATAATCTTTATTTTTAATTGTTATTATTTTTATTTTCTGGTGCAAAGGTATTGCTTTTCTTTCAACAAGACAGAGATTCCCTAACGTTACACTCACTATATACTCTAAGGCTCTCACATTTGCTTGCAAGGTTATAAGCCATTCTTCATTGCCTCAATTTCGACTGATAATCAACACTTTGTTTCAAATACATCATCAAAAGCATCAACCCCAAAAACACCATAACAAGCGAAATAACCCCTAAATCAGCAAAGGAGTCATATAACCCATGAACTATAGCAGGAATACTGATTGCAAGAACATATAATCCTCGTCTATACTTTGGATAGAGATGAGCAAACGACAAGAAATAACCTGCAATACCGCACCAACATGCATGAAGGAACGGCAAGCTTGTCAATCTTGCAATGTTCAGGAAGAACGAAACATCATACGTCTGCTCAGCATTTACCGTCATCTGATATTGAACTCCTTCAAAAACTCCAAAAGAGATTCCTGCCATCAAGCCATAAAACACCATCGTTTGAGGTATTAACGGTTCCTTTGCCTTCCTTAATATAATAAGGAGCGGTATCATCTTTCCGAATCCTTCCGTAAGTCCAACTCCAAAGACGTACCCAAGAAGATTAAAAGGAAAATGCACACCTGTAAAAGCATAGAAAGGATTGACTTTAGGTAATCCTAACAAATCCCATGCAACAAACACACAAAGTTGAGTCAAAAAGAATACATTCAAAGTTGTCTTCAACTTGACCTGATGAGTTTTGAAACAAGCATAGAAGAACAAGCCCCAAATTATTGAGAAGTACAATGAGACCTCATGAAAAATCCTCCTAATGGTATGGTCATGATAATCATTGGCAACAATCCCACTAAAGCCAAGATCAAGAATCGCTGATCTGAAAGGAATTGCTTGGAAAACAACTTGGCTTTCGGGAATATTAACTCCGAACCTATCGCAGACAACTGTGCTAATACATTTCCTTTGTTTTGGACATGACTCTTCAAGTTAGCTCGTTTCAAATAAAAGCCAACTGTCCGTTCAAAGCTATCACTATCAGCAATAGCCTTGTCTTGTTTTAGCACCTGTCCATTGTTCACATACAAGAGCAAAGTTTGCTCATCGTATGGTCCAAAGCGATGATTGTTGCGGATTACATAAATGACCATCTTATCCAAAGAGTTTATCCATTAACTTATTCCAACCCAATTTTATCAAACCAAACAACAAGATTCCACAAATAATTATGAGTGCCAAAAACACTTTAGTTGTCCAATCTTCATCTCCACCAATAAGCCCCCAAAAGATACCACCCAAAAACATAATATTAATTATTTACAAGTTGTACTACTATTAATCTACCTCCCTGACTCTTATCAAGCAATATCTGCCTACCATCTGTCAAAGGCACATATTCCCCAATACCAATAGGCTTTTTATCCGTCGCATCATACATATCTGGCAAACGGCGATTGATGAGAATCCATTGATTATTAAAGAAATGGAAATCACCTACAGGTTTTTTATCCTCATCTGTCGTTTTCTCATTTGCAGAAACAAGACGATTAGAATGCCACTTATACAAAGTCTGCTTATCATACACCATCAATCTGTAATTCTCAGACATATACTTTCCGTGAGAAGGTGCATAATAGAAATTGAGAATAGGCAATTGCCCTTTATATTCAGTTCCACAGAAAGGACATCTTGGCTTGGTAGTATTGTCAAAGACATACCAATGCGCCTCACATTTCGGATTTTGACAAGGTTGAACTAGATCACAAGTTTTAACCAAAGCATCTTCCCATTCGGCAGCACTTGGACGAGCAGAAGGATTATGAAGTCCATCTATAAAAGCTCTATCGAATAACTTTTTCAAATACGGACCACAAATTGTATATGGTAGTTTTGTAGGGTCACCTTGTGGCAACTGACTCTTATCTAGATCTTGAGGTTTGACACGATTTGTCTTATCTGTCGGATGCTCTATAAATAAAGCCTTTTCTCCCATCGACAACTCTTCATCTTTTGCAGGATCTATATCCCATACTTTGCCACCTCGCAGAGGATGACGATTTAGCAAGTACATATATATGAGCACAGCTAAAGCATGACGGTCTGTTGCGATACTCGGAAGTTTTTTATTAGGATCGCCAATCTTCAAGCCTTTGGTTTCCATAACCTCAGGTGCTATAAAATCAGGTGTACCTAAAACTCCTGCATCATATTTTCCAGGAACAACCAATTCATCAGCATCAATAATACAAGAATTACCAGAAATAGGATCTACAAGCACATTTTTATACGATAAATCAGAATGAGCAAGACCGGCAGCATGCAACCTTCTGACAGCACGAGCTAGTTTTAAACACATGTGTAAATCAGAAAGCCAAGTACCCTTTTGGTCTGCTGGGACAAAACGATTTCTCAATTTTGCAGATGCAAACCATTTACCTTCTTTTTCCTTACCATCAAAGGGCCCACCTTTAAAGAAATACTTACTTGGATAAAAGGGTAAGACCACACCGATCTTTCCATTCCATTCAACAAGTCGATCTGGCATAATTAAATAGTCTTTCCAATATTTACCCTCTACAGTCTCAAATATTCGTTTATGGTAAGGACCTACAATATTTTCCAAACGATTTTTATCACTTGGTGAAAGAGTCTTTCGATAAAAAGCGACAACGTATGTCTTGTCTATTGAAAAATAAACATCCTTGACACCACCTTGAGCTTTGATTTCATCATAAAACTCAACGGTTGTGCCATCAGATGCCTTTAATATTACTTTGTTTGCCATAATATACTTTTCTAATACAATATTGCAATCGTTCTATCATCATGGTTACCTGGTGACCAGAAGTCTAGCCAGTTAAGAAGTTGTTCTTTGGCTGCTTCATTATCATCAGACAAATCCACCCCTTTTTCCTTTAAATCATTCCAAAGTGCATCCCATTTATCAGGATTATTCAAGTTTGCGTCTGTTTCAAACTTTGGGTCACTTACGCCATCTGTCATCAAGAACAATGCAGTAAAGTCTGGAACTATATAAAAGCGAAGACGCTGGTATAAAGCTGTCGCCTCCTTGAATATCTCTGGCATTGTCAAAAATCGAGTTTGACCAGCAAACTCTCCCTCATCAGGTACACCAAGTAATTTTACGGTATGCATCTCTTTGTCATAGAGACATATTGCACCATCGCCAACCCAAAAAGATGCAACAAACCAGCCATAACTAAACTTCTTGCAAATCGTCAACAATAAAGTCGTAGCATAAATCTTTGTTGGTTGATTATGTGCAGCAGCCTCAGCATAAATTGCTTTTTGAGCACGAAAGGCAGCCGTACCAACAATCTTGTAGATATAATCCCCAACCATTTTACGAGCCTCGCTTTCGCTGTCTTCCTTAAACTGGTCATATGTATCTATCTCTTCTTCAAATTTCTTACTATCCAACAATTGCTCCTTGCAATAATCGACTGCCGTTTCACAAGCTATTCGAGAACCTTCACGAGAAAAGGGAGCAGAACCAGCTCCATCAGCAACAGCCATAATATACCATCCATTTTCAAGATGAGCCATTTTGAAATGGTCATCACGAGGTTTTGCTTCTTGGGCATGCGAACGACCACGCTTGCTGGCAGCTACAATATCCTTTTGAGGAGCACCGTCATCCAGAGCCTCAACCTTCACATATTCACATTGTACATCTTCATTCTGATAACGTGGTTCAGGCATATTTTCCCAATCCACAGGTAAATTCTTCCACAATTTACGTGGGTCTTGATTGATGACAAAAGGAATCTTACGTTCTAAGACGGGTCTATCTTCTGGCAAAAATATACCTTTATATTTATAGCATAGCGTCAGTTCAAATGTTGATTCTGCCGTTGCTGTACCACCATTACGTAATGGTTCTAAAGTTGGTAAACCACTAATAGTAAAACTATGTCCATCCTCCGCCACAGTTATCGTTAAACCATGCATTTCTTCTGATATGCCGCTTACTTCAACAAGCACCATATTTTCATCAGGAACGTTCACTGTCTGTGAATATTCCTTTCCTTCTTTAGCATTCGGTATCGAAAATGCTAAAGACTTTACTTTATTTTCTGCAACTAAAATATTGTCCATCAGATGTTCTTTATATTGATTCCACAATTTGTCTGAAAGGAACTTCAAGAAGTCTTCCACCTTCTCGTCGTTCTTCCCTTGACAAACTATATCTATTATCTTTTCTACATTCATAGCTTTATCCTCTTCCTCTTGTTATATCAGCTCCACCTGCAGCAATTTCACCCAAAGAGCCTTCCATACCACACCAAGGGCAAGCTGTCTTATTTCCGTCTGAACACATAATATTACCACATTCACAGACCACTACACCTAATTGTGCGCCACAACAAGGACAGGTTGGTACACCACGCAAAGCTGTTGCATTGATACTCTGGTTAGAATTTCCATCAGACAAGCTATTATATGTTTCTTCATCTATAGGATAAGCACCAACCAACTTAAACTCATTCTTCAATAAGCCAAGGTTTCCGTAATCTATGTCCTTGTACTCTGCCATTCGTTTTGCATATTTTACGAGATAAGTTTTCTTGGTATTGGAGCATTTGCCTACCAACACTACAAAATTCTCATCTATGATACAAGGCTTAGAAGTATCTACCTTTTCAAGATTTATACCAGATGTAGGTGCCAACTTTACTTCATCATCACCCATATCCGTCACAGAAACGCTTGTTGCCTTGATGGAAGCAGTAACCCATTTGAAGAATGACTTGAACGAAATTTCATCAGTATTATTCAAACGAAGCACATTATCTGATATTTGTCCCAGCAACTGCGTATTCGCATTATCACCGATAGATATTGCTACAATATTAGCTGAATGACGATACTTCAGATTCCAACGAGTGAAAGCTGGAGTTGGATCATCTGTAGGAGTTCCATCTGTAAAGAGGAAAATGATTGGTTTCCAATCACCTTTTTTCTCCAAGGTTGTCTTCACTAACGACTTGTCCATATCATCCATCAAAAAGTTAAGAGCAGCACCTAAAGACGTACCTCCACCAATAGGAAACGTTGGAGGATAGAATTTATACAATTCCGTCAAAGGCGTTACACTTTTTGCTTTACCAGCAAAAGCTATCACTGATATATATGCTGTTTCAAGAGCATACGGATCGGTACGCAATTCTTGAACTATCATTCTCATACCATCCTGCACTTGCTGGATTGGCTCTCCTACCATTGACTCAGATACGTCAACGAGGAAATATATAGGTAATCTTCTCATTGTTTTGTTATTGTTAGTTATTTTTATAGACTATCATCGGTAGAGGACTCAGATAGACCTTACCAGGTCCTGTCACCTTCATTAAACTCAATCCCTCTCCTCGAAAGACATTACCAACAGACCAACCTGCCAGAATCTGTGAAGGAGAGAAACCTTGAAAGGCTACGATATGATTTTCATCTATTTCAATTGTTTCACCATTACCCAGAATCTTTTCTATTGGGGAACCAAGGGAATCAAGAAAAACAGTAGTATTACCATCTATCTTTTGGAAAAGTCCTACTCCACCCACTAATCCTTGAAGGCTTATATTAAGGTTCAAGTTTATCTTATTCGTGGATGCAACATAATGTCCACGACGACAGATTAAGTTTTCTCCTTGCAATCTAATAGGAACGAGAGCACAACAACTACCAGAAAGTACCATTTTTCTCTCCGTATTTGTAGGATTATAGAAACGGATTATCAAAATAGATTCACCTGACAACGCAGATTTCAAGACTCCTCCCAAGAGGCTACCTAATCCACCATTGCTAGAGCCACTTCCATTAAACTCCACATCACGTTGCAAAGCCTCATCAACATAGACAATACTTCCACGCTCTGCATAAAACGATTCTCCTGGTGACAATGTCACTTCAAGAGTCTTATACTCATATCCTACTATCTTGCAATTCATATCACTTTATACCACTAAATTTACTTCTGTTGGAGGTGCAGGCAGTTCTAGCTGGTCTGTAACTCCCATCGTCTTACCACCTCCTATGATATTAATTGATACCCATTGGAAGAACTTCTTGAATGTATTACTATCCATTGTGTCAAGTGTAAAAACATTGTCAGTAAGTTTCTTCAAAGGTTCTGTTTTTGCCTTAGGTCCTGCAGCACAAGCCACAATATTTGTGAACTGATGTGCTTTGACCTTTGGTATCACATTATCGTATGCCAACAAATCCGAAGGTTTTCCATCTGTCAAGATAAACAATAATGGCATCCAATCGCCTTTTTGCTCTTTAGACCCCATATTCACCTCTGCATCATATCGTTGACACAACAATTCCAAAGCAGCTCCCATGTGAGTCGGTCCAGCTTCAGGACAAGCAATCTCCGGCAATTGAAGGTTCTCCAATTCGGTCAAAGGAAGAATTTGCTTGACATCCTTATCGTATGTTATAATACTGATACAAGCCGTTTCCAAAGCGTATGGATCCAATCGCAAAGATGCTATCATATCCGACAGTCCCACCTTCACAGACTCTATAGGTTCACCTTTCATGGAACCAGAAGTATCTATCAATATATAAACAGGTAATCTTCTACTCATAATTTGTTTAAAGATTAAATTATAGATGATGCTCTTACTAAAGAGCACCATCCTTAATAAAATTTATACTACGATATTAACCTCTGGTGGTGGAGGTGGCAACTCACTCATTGTTGTAGCTTCGCAAGCAGTATCCTCAACAGATTTACTACTTGTACTGATTGAAGCTGAGACCCATTTGAAGAAAGCCTTGATAGTCGCACTATCGGCAGTATCTAGCTGAACCACATTTTCTGTGATTTGCTTCAACGTATTGGTATTAGCACCTTGACCAGCAGCACAAGCTACAACCATACCACACTTACGCTTCTTGAATTCCTCAAGTCCCTTTGTAATAGAGTCGGTCGGTTCACCATCTGTCATAATGAAAACCAATGGTCGCCAATCTCCCTTTACCTCAGCTGTGGTCTTTGTAATCTCACTATCTATCTTCTGCGATAGTAGTTCCAACGCACCACCTAATGCTGTGCAACCACTTGCATCAATGTTTGGCTGTTGGAACGCCGCCAACTCTGTAAGAGGTGAAACCTGCTGTGCAGATGTATTAAAAGTGATAATACTGATATACGCTGTTTCCAACGCATACGGATCACTTCTCAACGTGGAGATAAGCGTTTGAACGCCATTTTTCACTGCCTCGATAGGTTCACCATACATAGAACCCGAAGTGTCGAGGAGTAGATATACAGGTAATCTTCTCATTTTATAAACATTTTACTTTGAATAATCTCTTGCCACACGAACAATGGTTTGTCCGATAGTTCTATCTTCAAACGCATCACCGATTGCTGCAAATTTCCATTCACCATTGCGTCGGTACAACTTACCCATTACAAGAGCACGCTTACCTACACATTCTGTCTTAGTCGCTACATTATATTGAGCAAACACTTGCTTAGGTGGTCTTTCAGGTGTACCCTCAAACATACGAATAGAAGCATATGGAATTCCTGAGAAATCACCACTATATTCATTATTATTATATATGTTCAAAAAGAACACGATAGAGTTCACATTATAGCTGACACGATTCAAGTCAACAGTAATAATCTCATTGTCAAGACCATCATCTCCATTTTGATCACCTGTTAGGTCATCACCTGTATGATGAAGAGCACGATCATTTGAATCCAACTTGCCTTGAGGTAGTTTGCCATTGAATTGATATAAAGGAGACCAAATATGGTCAACCACATTACCATTAGCATCAAACATCATACAACTAAGATCCAAATCAACATCTACAACAGATGTTGACAAACCAAAGAAAGTTTTCTTAATGATAGCTCCCCAGTTACAACCAACACAAAAGTTGGTCAATTTCGCACCAGTCTCTTTTTCCAGATTAATGCGTTGTCCTTTTTCAAGTTTTATTGCCATAATTCTCAAGTTTAAATAATTAATCTTTACTGCCAGGACTATAATTGAATCCCCATCCATATTGTTTGTCACAATCACGATGTCCATCATGAAATGTTACCAGTTTCTTCACTGTAATAGAATTATCACCAGCAAAATCTAGCTGGGCTATTGCACAGAACTTTTTGTCACTGTACTGTTGCCCCATTTCCACAATTACCTCTTGATTGCCTGGTACTTTGACTTTTACAACAGCATTCGTCTCCGACCATTTAGCTACGCCTTCATAAATAAAGGTATAAACTATAATGCGCTTGATTTCATTGATACCTACAGGATTCACAAGAATGGTTTCTCCTGAAGAGGCACCACCTCCACGATCATCGCCTTGATGCCATATATAAGGAGCCATATCATAGCAACCTTGTCGAGTCACATGATGACGATCACCTCCTCTACCATGAGAAAATTGCAAACCATCTATCAGCATTTTCTTGCCATTACGCAATTCATAATAACAGCCTAAATCCAGATCAATGGCATTACCAAAGAGATTTTTGAAAAATCCCCCTTTACTCCAGTCTAGATTGATAACAATCTCACCTTCATAAGGTTTGCCCGCTGTAGGCTTTTCCAAATTAATACGATGAGTATCACCGCTCTTTTCTAGAATGATTGCCATAATTACATAAATTTAGAAGCATACTTTCTGCAAATAGGTTCTAGTCCATCTTTATGAGCTTCACCTACTGCCTGGAATTTCCATTCAGAACCACGACGATATAAACGACCAAATTCAACACCTTTATCGGTAGAGAAGTCTTCATCCAAATCATAACGGCAAATAACCTCTCCATTTATTGCATTCTTAATCTGAATATATGCATCACGGACCTGACCAAAATTATACTTCATTCGTGGAGCATTCACAGGGTCATTTGCATCTGATGGACTCCAATAGATACTTGCTGTAAAAAGGATTTCTTGCACCTTAGCCGAAGTTTTTGTCAAATCCACTTCTATTTCCTCATTTCCCTCTCCAGTATCATCGTCATCATCACCTAAATCATCAATAGAGCCTAAGACGCTTCTATCTAAAGATATTGGACGCATAACAGGATTGCCACTTTTATCAAAGATTGGTTTTCCATTATCATCTAAAGCCTGAGTCTGATTACCAGAGCCATAGAAAACAAAATCATATTCGTGTTCTATCTGCCCATTATTACCCAATAAAAAAGTAGATGCATCCAAATCATATGCAGGATTTGCATTTGGATTCACCTTCCATCCCATCTCAACCTTCAAACGAGTCAAACCAGATCCGATTTCAACTCGTTGACCTTTAATCAAATTAATAGCCATAATCGATTATGCAAATTGTTTAGCATATTTGTTTACGAGAGCCTGCAGACCTCCTTTATTACCATTACCAATAGCCTCAAACTTCCATTCTCCATTATGACGATACAGACGACCAAACTCTACAGCTGTCTCTATAGAAAAGTCCTCATCCAAATCATAACGAGCTATCTCTGTATTTGTCTTTGCATCATAGATACGAATATAAGAATTTCGTACTTGACCAAAATTCTGGCGACGTTCATCAGCTTTATAAATAGTTGCAGTAAAGATTATCTCTTTAATGTTTTGACTAACCTTTGTCAAGTCAACATTCAGGGTTTCATCATCACCACCATCACTATTTCCACCAGTCAGATCATCGCCTGTAGATTCCACAGAGCCATCTGGAGCTTTCTGATTTCCATAGAATACAAAGAATTCCTGTTGTGGAATCTGACCATTCTCACCCAACATGAATGCAGAAGCATCCAAGTCGAAATCATAACCAGAACCCTCATTCGGATCCCAACCGAGTCCTACACCTACTAATGACAGCCCTTTATCCATACTAATGCGCTGTCCTTTTTCAAGATTGATCATATTCTCAAATATTTAAATTGTTATTATTATCTGTTTGATGGTGCAAAGCTAATCATTTTTCTCTATACCTTATTAAATATGCAAACGTTGCAAGCTAGCAAGAGTAAAAAGTCTAATAAACAAGTTGCAACCTTACAAGGCTGAGATTCTTTGCCATTCATCAGAATCCGTTAATTGTTTTATTCCCTCATCTATACCATCCTGATAAGTCATCAAATCTGCCGAGATTCTTACTCCATAATTACCATACATATTACGCTGTATAATATAGTCCTCAGCATGGAACAAGACATCATTCAATTTCAATATCTGTTTTTTCAATAATGCAATCATTGGCGCACGAGTTGCATAATCCAAGATATTAGGAGCTTTATCAGCCTCACCGCCAAACTTCTTATAGATGATTTGATATTTCTTCATAATAGCAGTCATTCTTTTTTGATATCTTTCAAGTTGTTTGGCTGTTACAGGCTTATTAAAGTTGATACCTCCACTCATAGACTCTAACAAAAACAAAGCATACAATGCCTTCTCTCTTCGGTGGATTTTCTCCAACTTGACATCTGCCTCAGGAAAATAAATTTGCTCTTTTAACGTATCTATGACAACAGAACTCTTCACACCCTTACGAAGCATTAAAATATCAAAGATCTGCTTATAAAAACCACGGAAAATAAAACGTCCGGTTTCTTCCTGTAAATAATTCAGTCTTAGATTATGGTAGTTTTCTGCCAACAAATCCAATATTTTACGAATAGTACCAAGAGCATCATCCTCTATTTCTACAAGCAAGAAATTCGACACCATTCTATCATTAACAAAAGATTCCCCAATCTTTATCATGAAAGAAGGATTTACCATTTCAAACTCTTTCACATTCAATTTCGCAGCCAATAGGTCTTTACAAAAACGTTCTGTTGACAAGCTACGCAACTGCTTAATAATAACTTGCAGTCGTTCATAGCTTACCTTAGGATATAAGAAATCAGCAATCTGATACAAATCCGTTTCAGAAATACTTTGATAATGTTCCGCTATTTTTGGCAAATAAACAAAATCAAAACCCGCTAATCGTATCTCCGAACAGATTTCCCGGTAACTATTTTGGATTTGCTCATTAATATTCTGATCAAATTCACTTTCAATATACAGAATTTGAGTATCTTCAAACTTTATCTCAGATGTATCTACGGAAAGTACGGTCACCGAACTTCCCGTATTAATAGTCAAACAACAACGTAAAGCAAGAATCAGCAAAGCCTCTTCCCTTGCACAATAATTGTCAGACATTGCCGTTTGATTGAAATCACCAATCAAATCATGCTTAAGACTATCATCAGCCAAAAGAAGTTCATTCAAAGCTGCAGCAAAAGTATAGGAGGCAGCAGCCACTTCATCTTCCTTCTTGATTCCATATTTCTCACGCAAAGAATCAAGAAAGATAATCTCTCTTGCATCAATGATACCATCAGCCTCTATCAAATCAGAAACTATTCTCATTATACTTGCACGTTCAGACTGCCTCATGCCTTTCCTATTTAATGACAGAGGCTCCCAACCTGCCAGATTATTATTAAGGTATATATACAAAGAAGCGCGGAGCCAGTCTGTTGCCCGTTCCACGCTATTAAGGCCTTCGCATTGCCCTGTCTGTCGAAACGAACAACGATGGAAGCCCCACGCCGATGTAAGTATATAGCACCACCTATCAACTCATTGCCGAAATGCTATGAGCCGACAAGGGCTGTATATATAATACATCCCAAGGGGCGTCCCCGTTGCTTTGTTCTTGACAGACATTTGGAAGTTGCGAAGTTCTAATAGCGTCAAAACCAAAGCGTACAGTTACGCCTTTTATGTATATATGTCCATCCCACCTTCGCCCAGTTGGAGCTTCCAGTAAGGAACAAGAGACAAGTGCAGGTACGTCTTCGGGATGACGCTGCAAGAACTCCTTATAGAAGAGGTAGGCTTTATCGTAATTCCGCATTTCCTTGTAGTGCACAGCCAGCACATCCGCAAGACGAGGAGCCACCTCACTGCTCTTGTCCACATTGGTCCAGTAGAACATTTCCGTCCTATCCTCACCGGCATTTGCCGCCTGGCGAAACAAACTCACCGCATAGTCATCTTTACCCTCGGAAAGTGCATCGGACACTTTCGAAAGCAACTCATCTGCCGACTGTCCCCAGACAGACAGCGGACACATCAAGAACAAGGAGAAAAGCAACGTTAAGGTTTTCATTTTTAGTGTATATATATAGTTTAACAGCCCAATCAGTCTCATAGAAATCTACCTACAAAACTACGCATTTTTACGGTAACCATCAATAGTTGAAAGTAGAAAAATAGTTAACTTTGCCGACCTTAATGAATTAAATAATATAAATGAAGCCCAGAGACAGACAAATACTGCAAATAGCCTTACCTTCCATCGTATCGAACATCACCGTGCCGCTGCTCGGCCTGATTGATGTAGCCATCGTCGGCCATCTGGGTTCGCCCGCCTACATAGGCGCCATTGCCGTAGGTGGCATGCTGTTCAACATTATCTACTGGATATTCGGTTTTCTGAGGATGGGTACCAGCGGAATGACCTCGCAAGCATTCGGCAAGCGGGATTTACCGGAGGTGGTCCGCCTGCTGTTGCGTTCCGTGAGCATAGGCCTGGCAGTCGCGTTCTGCCTCATCCTGCTGCAAACGCCTATCAGGCAGGGAGCCTTCCTTCTCATCCATCCCACGGATGAAGTCAGAGAAATGGCAACGCTCTATTTCCATATCTGCATCTGGGGTGCCCCTGCCATGCTGGGGCTATATGGACTGACGGGATGGTTCATCGGTATGCAGAATTCGCGTATCCCCATGTATATAGCCATCACACAGAATGTGGTCAATATCATTGCCAGCCTCGGACTGGTTTATCTGTGTGGGATGAAAGTAGAAGGAGTAGCTTTGGGGACGTTGATTGCCCAGTATGCTGGCTTCCTGATGGGCATTGTCCTTTGGATGCACAACTACGGCAGGCTGAAAAGATTCTGGGAAATTAAAAATTATAAATTAAAAATTAAAGGGGG
>OGHD01000642.1_pt1 | contig 16121 bp, 19 predicted proteins | sample 1571341 | NCBI WGS metagenome assembly OGHD01 (sample SAMEA2582026, study PRJEB24529) | metagenome | biome: Human gut stool | place: China | collected 2011 | reverse complement strand
GTAGAGAAAGTTTTGGAGTACGACAAGATTCGTCGTGAAGCTCAGCAGAAGTTGGATAACAACAAGCAGCAGGCTAACCAGTTTGCCAAGCAGATTGGTGCCCTGATGAAGGAAGGCAAGAAAGAGGAAGCTGAGAGCGCTAAGGCTCAGGTAGCTATGCTCAAGGCTGATGCCAAGGCTCTGGAAGAGATCATGGAGAAGGCTCAGAACGATATGACCAACCAGTTGCTCGAAATCCCTAACATTCCTTGCGAGCAGGTTCCTGAAGGTAAGGATGCTGCAGACAATGTAGTTGTAAAGGAAGGCGGCGAAAAGCCTAACCTCGGCGCAGACGCTCTCTGCCACTGGGATCTCCTGAAGAAGTACAACCTCGTTGACTTCGACCTCGGTGTGAAGATCACAGGCGCTGGTTTCCCTGTATATATCGGCAAGATGGCTCGCTTCCAGCGTGCTCTTGAGGCATTCTTCCTCGACGAGGCTCGCAAGAGCGGATATCTGGAGATTCAGCCTCCATACGTAGTTAACGAGGATTCTGGTCGCGGCACAGGTCAGTTGCCAGACAAGGAGGGTCAGATGTATCACGCTAATCTCGACAACCTCTTCCTCATCCCTACAGCCGAGGTTCCTGTAACCAACATCTTCCGTGATGTTATCCTCGATGAGAAGGATCTCCCTATCAAGCGCTGCGCTTACTCTGCCTGCTTCCGTCGTGAGGCTGGTAGCTATGGCAAGGACGTTCGTGGCTTGAACCGTCTGCACCAGTTCGATAAGGTAGAGATTGTACGCATCGACAAGCCAGGTCACTCATACGAGAGCCTGAACGAGATGCTCGACCACGTAGAGGGTCTCTTGAAGAAGCTGGAGTTGCCATACCACATCCTCCGTCTCTGCGGTGGTGATATGAGCTTCACCTCTTCTATCTGCTACGACTTCGAGACATGGAGTGCAGCACAGGGCCGCTGGCTGGAGGTTTCATCAGTATCTAACTTCGAGAGCTACCAGGCTACCCGTCTCCACTGCCGCTACCGCCATGCAGAGGACAAGAAGATTGAGCTTTGCCACACCTTGAACGGTTCTGCTCTCGCCTTGCCACGTATCGTAGCAACCATCCTGGAGAACAACCAGACTCCAGAGGGTATCCGCGTACCTAAGGTATTGGTTCCTTACTGCGGATTCGAGATGCTCGATGACAAGAACTTCGATTAATTCGATTCATTCGATAAAACATCGATTCATTCGATAAAATTAAAATAAAACATATTGTACGAGGATAACTTCGGCTACCCAAAAGGCGGCCGCAGTTATCCTTTTGCATTTTATATACCATGAACAAACATCAAGACAACTAATTAAGAAATAGAATCACAGATAGTATTCAACATAAAAAGTTAATAGCCCATGAACAAGATTATCAAGAAAATACAATACTCTGAAAAGGTATTCCGTTTCGATGTGGAAGCTCCACTCATCGCCAAGAGCCGCAAGGCTGGCAACTTCGTCATCATCCGTGTAGATAACAACAGCGAGCGCATGCCGCTGACCATCGCCGATGCCGACATCGAGAAAGGCACCATCACGCTGGTTGTACAGAAGGTAGGACTCTCCTCTACCAAGCTCTGCGCCCTGAATGAGGGCGATGAGATTCACGACGTGGTGGGACCACTCGGAAACCCTACCCACATCGAAAACTTCGGTACCGTGATCTGTGCCGGTGGTGGCGTAGGTGTAGCTCCCATGCTCCCTATCATCAAGGCACTCAAGGCAGCAGGCAACCGAGTGCTCAGCGTGATTGCTGGTAGAAGCAAGGACCTCGTCATCATGGAAGATGAAGTGCGTGCATCCAGCGACGAACTCATCATCATGACCGATGACGGAAGCTACGGCGAAAAAGGCGTAGTAACCGTGGGCATCGAAAAGCTCATCAACCAGGAACATATAGACAAGGTGTTCGCCATCGGTCCTCCTATCATGATGAAGTTCTGCTGCCTCTTAACCCAGAAATATAATCTCTCTACTGATGTATCGCTCAATACCATCATGGTAGATGGTACCGGTATGTGCGGAGCCTGCCGTCTCACCATCGGCGGCAAGACCAAGTTTGTCTGCATCGATGGTCCGGAGTTTGATGGCGCCCAGGTAGATTGGGATGAGATGTTCAAGCGTATGGGCACCTTCAAGGATGTAGAGCGCGAGGAAATGGAGCACTTCGAGGAGCATCTGGCTACAGTGGATGCAGGGAAGAAGAAGGAGACTACAGACATTACGATGGATGTGGAGCCTACCGATGCACCAATAGAAGAACTGACAGACCGTAACGCAGAGTGGCGCAAGCAGTTACGTGCATCGATGCGAATGATTTGGCTACGGTTGCGGTCATCATTCATGGCTGAGCTCCTTCCACAATGCCGGCAGATGTTCAAGTGCGTCGATAAGACGGTCGCTGTTTTTTTGGAACTGTTTCCGGAAATCCTCCTGAATGTCATAATTGAGATACAGCGCCTGATAGGTAATGGACCAGACCCGCTCCATGGATTTGTCAGGAAGCATTTTCTCCAGCTCCACGATTTGCTGTCTTACAGAGAACAGCGCTTTCTGCCATGCAATAAAATCGTTGTCGTGGATGGGTATGCCGAAGCTTTCTACCCACTCGCGTACGGTATGCTCTTCGGAACGATCTCCGCACTCAATGGAGTTGATGATATACTGGATCCTGGCACGCTCAATGGCGTTCGGATCCGTTTCTTTCGCATCCAGCTTTATGCTGCGGCCCAGTGGGAACAGGGCGCAAACCGTAGGCTTTGCATTATGAACAGAACATTTCCGGTCCCTGAGCAGCGGGCAACGCTTAATAGATCCTCTCGGCTTGAGCCGTACAATGGGGATTCGGGAGTTTTGCCCCAGATATACCTCGCAATATTGTGCAATGGTGTCCCGTGGCGCAAGTCCCAGCTCCTTGGATATGTTGTAGAGGTCTTTGGGATTCAGGAGAATATCCTCCCGGTTGATGCAGCACTTCCCGCACTGCTTGCAGTGAAAGCGAAAATGCTCATCCGTTCCGATGCACATCTCGTCGTAGTGCTCCACAATGTGTCGTAATCTTTGATCCATTTTACTTCTCCTTTTTATAGAATAACGCAATATGCAAAAAATCGCCAACAGGGACAGTGCGGCCTTGAGCTGTTGAAGATTTTTTGCATATTGCGTTAGGAACGGCTGATCTAAGTCGAAATCCGAATACTTATATCGCCAGAACAGGAGCATCGCCTGTTGCCGATGGAATTCGGGTATCCGACGCATGAGTCGTGCAATATCCCGAGCAGAACCAAGATCCATTCTGAGAAACGCTTTGTCTTCCTCGGTAAACCGCCGTTTCATCCATGCCTTTACATGAACGGCCGGGCCTTTGAAATGGTGTTCCTTTTCGCGGCTCACCAGATATTCCGGCTGGCCGTCATCTCCGATACCGGCAACGAATGGATAGATCCGGCAGGTTCTTGGTTTTGCCGCATGGACCATACACCGATTCTCTTTCAGAAAAATACAGGCGTCGTCAACACCTGTAACTTTCAGCATGAGCATGAAATACCCACATTCGTCCAGTAGGGCAAGTTCGGTATACCGCGCAATAAAGTCGTCCATGCAAATGATTCCCTTATCCTTTTCCCGCAGCAGCCGTGTCAGCCGGAATACATCCGGACTTTCCAAGGGAACGCTTTGCCGGACATGGCGGCAGCACTCGCCGCAGCAGGTGCAGTGAAAGGGAACCCTCTCACGAGGAGAGATTCTGTGCGTTGTTGATAAGACTTCTTCGATGTTCATTGTGATATTCTCCTTTTAGGCCACAGGAGGCGCCGATAATTCGACGCCTCCTGTTTGTGCTGTAAAGCCTGATTTATTTTTGTGCTCAGCGTTTGGTTTACTCCTTTTCAAAGCGAATCCGCTTGAACCCGATTGGCTCACAGTAATAGAACTCACTTCCTCCTGATGCAAGAAATATTTCCACTACATCGGAGACCGAGAGTGACCGCCCTTTGTAACCGGAAGGGTGCTCCATGTTGAAAACATAGAATATATCCTCCAGTGTTTGCGCAGAAACTTCTCCGGCAAAAACGCAGTCGTAAAGTTCTGCAGGGACTCGACCATTGCTGACCGATATGATGTGATTCAGGCTCTGAAACGCAAGACGGTTCTCATCGCGCTCTATCGCAATCTGGTAGATGGCAATTTTCACGACAATGCACCTTCTCTCTCATACAGATCCTCTGTATCCATGCTCTGCAGTCGATATGGTTCTTCGCACTGTGGGTCTTCCGGAAAGCGATTCTGCCGATCCGGTATGACTGCACGCAGCACATCGCGTCCCGTTTCCCGAAATTCATCCAGACGGATATCGCAGTCGGCATAGATGCCGGATACATACCTGCCGGCCTGAAAGCGTTCTCCTTCCTGAACCCTAAGCCCCAATGTGTTGAGGATCCTTCCGATTTCACGGGGAGGAAGACTCAGGATCACTTGAAAATCCGGGTGGCCATATTTCTCCATGCCATGAGTATGCGCATTGCAGGTATAGGGCAGGAATCCTTTTTCCTCCTTCCCGCACTCGTCACAGGCTCCGTTTGCTACAAGATGGATGATCCAGTCGATATTGTTGTTCATACTGCACCTCATACTTTCTGAATGGAATACACGCTATTGCGCGTTTCAATCACGGTAGCTTCTTGTGTGTCTGCCAGAATAGCACAGACTGTGGAAGTCCTTCGGTATCCGTCAGTCTCCTGAATATATGCCGGTAAGCCGATATGTACCGGGTACAGAAGCTTTCCTGTCAGACAGATCTCGGGTTTAACCGCATCAGGCATCCTCTTCGCCTCCTTCCAGAATGCGGCGCATCTCGCGCATGGCATCCGTCAGGTCGGCAGAGAAATCCTCCCAGTTTGACAGAAAGGTAGTAAGTGATGCCGGATTGTGAAATACAGCGTCATCCAATACCAGGATTTCATAGTCTTCCTCGTCCATACTGTTGTAGGGTAGACTCAGATAGCCGTCTTTTGTGGCCAGGATAAACGCACCGGCATGGATTCCGTCGCAGATGGGATAGCGCCAGCACAGCTCATTTCCGTGCGCGGCATAATAGCGCAGCCTAATATCACTGAGCGTGCGGTCAGTGCTGTCGTTGTCTTTCAGGTATGTCAGAATCTCTTTGGCCGACATCAGCGTATCCGGATTGAGCGTTCTTAAAAGACCGCTCACTGTGTAAGGCCGCGTTTCCGAGCTGACAAAACCGATCAGCCAGAGTGCATCGTCCTCGACCATCTCACACTTCCAGTCCGCCTGTAAAGCGGCCTTCAAAAGAAGCGAGCCAAGTGTCATGCCGAAACCGTGTACGGCCTCTGAATCCTCCGGCAGAGTTTCCATGCGGGTCTCCGCGTCTGCTTGTACAGCATCCAGCAGCCGATTCAGATTAGCAACCGAAAACAGCCCATGCAGTGCACGGGCGCCCCAGTATCCTTGATCCTCCGGCCACACACGCAGAAGAAACCTTCGGCCCAGAACAGCCTTGATCTGATCTGACAGCAACTTTGCGATATCATCCCACGCAAGTCGGTAGGCTTCATATGCCTGGCTTTTATCAATCACCTTTTCCATACTCTGTTTCCCTTTCTGGCCGATATGGCCCATAGTACTGTGTGTCCTCCGCATCGGAGGTGTAGACGCCGATGCAAAGCTCGTGGCAGGGGCTGTGCTCCGAGTTGTATTCCGCAAAGCATACGAGCTCCTCCGGCTCGCCATCCCGCAGTAGATACAGATTGATGGCCGGATAGGTCGTATCTGCATAAGCGACAGCTCGAAGATGTGTGCCGTCCGGCAGGGGCAGCGTGATGTGCGGATACGAAACGGTGTCCGGCGTCGGCGCCTGCGAAAGAGAGAACCGCTTTCGTCCCGTTCTCCCGTTTTCAGAGAATCGCTTTCTCGCCTGATCCAGTTCGATCTGCAGTGCCGTGAAGATCTGCTCGACGGCATCGGCGTCATAGGCATAGGTGTTTGTTCCGGAGCAGTTGCCCAGAAGGCGCAGCATCCGGATAATTTTGTTGACGCGCGCCTCCGCCACGCGACGGAAACGTGCATTCTTGGTTTCTTTCATTTTGTGACCTCCTATTATTTGGATGTTCTTAATACGCCTATTCGTAACAGAGGACCATCTCCTTTATTCACAACTCTTTTACATTACCATGCTTTTACAGAAAAGTCAAGTGTTTTTCACATTTTACAACAGATATTCCTGATATCTTATCTGCTCTTTTTTCGTGAGTTCCGCCTTTTTCAGCAGATCCGGTCTGCGCTCGATCGTCCGTAAGATTGCCTGTTCTCTCCGCCATTCATCTACTTTTTTATGATCACCGGACAGGAGGATCGGAGGAACTTTTTTTCCCATCCATTCTTCCGGGCGGCTGTACTGCGGATATTCCAGCAGATTACCCTCAAAGGATTCCGTGGAACCTGATTCATCATTCGTAAGAACCCCGGGTACCATGCGCGAGATTGCATCAACCATGACCATCGCAGGAAGTTCTCCTCCCGTCAACACATAATCGCCAATGGAAACGTAATCTGTCACAATTTCCTCTAACACGCGCTCGTCGATTCCTTCATAATGACCGCATAAAAGAATCAGATCCTTTTCCAGAGCAAAATTTTTTGCCATTGGCTGGGTAAATGTTGGTCCCTGCGGAGTCAGGTACACCGTTCTAGGTTTATACCCGATCCGGTTCACAACAGACATCCATGCATCATACACCGGCTGTGCCTGCATGAGCATACCTGCGCCGCCTCCATATGGATAATCGTCCACTTTTTTATGACGTTCCAGCGTATAATCCCTGATATTCACCGCCTCAATGGAAAGCAGTCCTCTGTCTTTCGCTCTTCCGATAATGCTTGTGGACAATCCCTGCATGACCATATCCGGAAATAATGTTAATATATGAAAATTCATGTTTTATGAACTCCTGTCTCTCTGCTCGTTCCTTTTATTTTTCATTCAGCTCACGAAGTCCCGGAAGTAAATGAACAATGATTTTTCCATTTTCCAGATCCACTTCCTTGACGCACTCTCGGATCGCCGGAAGCAAAATATCATCCGTTCCCTCTTTGCTTAAAACATATACATCATTCGCACCTGTCTGGAGAACATCGCTCAATTCGCCTAAATCTTCCCCCTCGTCCGACTCTGCCTGCAAACCGATCAGATCTGCGATAAAGTACTCGTTTTTCTTTAATTTTACCGCATTTTCACGGGTGACATACAAACTCTTTTTGCGATATTTTTCCACGTCATTGATATTGTCAATTCCCTTGAACTTGACAATAACCATATTTTTGAAAAATTTCACACCGGCAACTTCAAGGTCGACTAACTCTTTTCCGGTATCCAAAACAACGTTTTTCAGTTTTTTAAATCTTGCCGGATCATCCGTCGTAGGAAATACTTTCACTTCTCCCCTGACACCATGTGTGGTTGTTATTACACCTACCTGTAATAAATCTTCCATGTAATCTCCTTTATCAACTTTCTTCTGCTATCCAAATTAGCATGGTAAGGAAAAAGCTATCCCAGACAACTGGGATAGCCCATCATGTTACTGCATAATCTCAACAATAACTTTTTTTTCTTCTTTTGAGGCTGCTGCCTTCACAACGGCACGGATCGCTTTTGCAATTCTACCCTGTTTGCCGATTACCTTACCCATGTCAGACTGTGCAACGCGCAGCTCCAACACGATGGCTTTCTCATTCTCGGTCTCTGTCACAACAACTTCGTCCGGGTAATCAACTAGTGATTTGGCAATTACTTCAACTAATTCTTTCATTAGACCACCTCACTAATCTTATTTTTCGATTCCAGCATTTTTGAAGATTCTAGCTACTGTATCTGTTGGCTGAGCTCCGTTAGCTAACCATTTCTTTGCTAACTCTTCATTTACATGATATTCGCTTGGATCTTTTGTTGGATCATAAGTTCCGATCTCTTCGATACATCTTCCGTCTCTTGGGGATCTGGAATCTGCAACTACGATTCTATAGAAAGGAGCTTTCTTCTGTCCCATTCTTCTTAATCTGATCTTTACTGCCATGTCATTTCACCTCCTACGTGATTGCTAAAAATTTATTAAAAAGGAAGCCCTTTGAACATTCCTCTTTTACCTTTTTTCATCATGCCTGGCATCTGTTTCATCATCTTTTTCATCTGCTCAAACTGTTTTACCAGACGGTTTACTTCCGCAATATCAACTCCTGCACCTCTTGCAATACGGTTCTTGCGGCTTGGATTCATAAGCGACGGATTACGTCTCTCTTCCGGTGTCATGGAATAAATGATTGCCTCTGTGCGCGCCATGTTCTTCTCGGCTGCCTCCTGATCGATCTCAGGCATCTTTCCTTTGCCCATTCCAAGACCTGGCATCATTCCAAGGATGCTGGATAATCCGCCCATTTTCTTCATCTGACTCATGGATTCCAGATACATCTCGAAATCAAATTCATTTTTGCGCATCTTCTGCTCAATACGCTTTGCCTGCTCCTCATCGATATCTGCCTGTGCCTTCTCGATCAGTGTCAGCACATCACCCATACCAAGGATTCTTGAAGCCATTCTGTCAGGATAAAACTGCTCCAGATCGGAAAGTTTTTCTCCCATACCTACATATAAAATAGGTCTTCCGGTAACAGCACGGATGGAAAGTGCCGCACCACCTCTGGTGTCACCGTCTAACTTCGTTAAGATCACACCATCTATGCCAACCTTTTCATCAAACATCTTGGCTACATTCACTGCATCCTGTCCAGTCATGGCATCCACAACCAAAACGGTCTGATGAACGGTAACATTCTCTTTGATTTCCTGCAACTCAGCCATCATGTCATCATCAATATGAAGACGTCCTGCTGTATCCAGGATTACAATATTAAATTCATTCTTTGCCGCATGCTCGATTGCTGCTTTGGCAATGTTCACAGGTTTGATCTTATCTCCCATGGAAAATACTTCCACGCCCTGCTTCTCACCATTGATCTGTAACTGTTCAATCGCACCCGGACGGTAAATATCACAGGCAGTCAGTAATACTTTCTTTCCTTTCAGCTTAAACTTTCCTGCAAGCTTTGCTGCGGTGGTTGTTTTACCTGCACCCTGTAAACCTTCCATCATAATGACTGTCAATGCTTTTCCCGGCTGAAGCTTGATCTCTGTTGTCTCAGAGCCCATCAGCTTCACCATCTCTTCATTTACAATCTTAATGACCATCTGCCCAGGATTCAGTCCGTTCATCACATCCTGTCCGATTGCGCGTTCCTGCACATCTTTTACAAACTGCTTTACGACTTTGAAGTTAACATCTGCTTCTAAAAGAGCCATCTTAACTTCCTTCAAAGCTGCCTTGACATCATCCTCTGTCAAACGGCCTTTGCTTCGCAGGTTTTTGAATACATTTTGAAGTTTTTCAGATAAACTGTCAAATGCCATCTTATAGCTCCTCTAAAATCTGATTGGAAATCTGCCCGATTTCCTCCATAATCGCTTCATTGTGACTGGAATGAAACTCCTTCGCCAGTGCATCAATCTGTGCTACTTTCTGCTTTGCTGACTGAAACTTTGCGATCAGATGAAGTTTTTCTTCATACCCTTCCAGAGCCTTGGTACAACGCTTAATCATATCATGCACCCCCTGGCGGCTGATTCCCTCTTCATTTGCAATCTCTCCAAGAGAAAGGTCATTGAACACGAAGTCCTCATATATTCTTCTCTGGTGTTCGTTCAGCAGTTCTCCGTAGAAATCATAGAGATAAGCCTGTTCGATTTTCTCTTCCATTCTTCACACCATGCCTTTATTTTACTATCCATACATCGGCACCTTTGCTAAGATAACATAAAAAGGAATGGGTGTCAAGCATTTTTTCTTTACAGTAAAGGATTTTTGCTTGACACCTGTAATTTTGCTTTTGACTATTTTTTCAGTGTCTCATAGATTGCTGCCTCATCATAATCCGGTGCGGCTTTGAGCGCTGCTTCATAAACAGGTGTGATCGTCTCGACTGTCTCCTCAAGTTCATCCGCAATCTCTGCAACATTCTTGCCTCGTTTTATTTTCTTCACGACCTTTGAAATCAGGGTTTGTTCTGTCACACGTTCTGTAACCTCTTCTGTCACTCGTTCTGTCACTCGTTCTGTAACCCTTTCCGTTACCTGTTCTTCAAAAAGATCACTTATATTACACATATCATCCACACATCCTTCCATCTCTGTCGACATCACAAAATCATAATCTTCTTCCAGTTTCTTTTTCTTGGTTTCTCTGGGTGTCTGTGAAAAAAGAAGCTCTAGCATTGCAATCAATTTGTTTTTGGATACCTCTGCATCTGCATTTTCACGGATTCTGATAATAGCTCCGTTTATCAGTGAAAGATCAGGTTTCCATATGCTTTCACCATATATCATATTCGCTTCCAGTCCTAATTTAATAATGGAATCTTCTTCCTTTCCCGTATCCATACAGATCCAGATGCTGTATACAGGTTTTAAATCATCATAGGAAGAATTGATAAACTCTACATTTTTCTGGGATGAGATCATCCGGGAAATATAATAGGTCATACGGTTCTCTATGTGATATTTGAGTTTCGAAACCTTTGTACTTTTCTGAGCTTCAATATTGATCAAAAACTTCATCGTCTTTTCTTTATGATACAACGGAAATCGAATATCGTAAACTATTTTTCCGTTTTCTTCTTCAATATCTTCTGTTCCGATGCTTAAATTTTTCACACTGAGAAGTTCCGGCACGCTCAATGTAACTGTCGGCTCCCCAATACAGGGAATAATTTCTTCCACGGACATTTGCTCAAATTCTGTCACCACATTTTTTACAATTCTCGCAAGTACCTGTGGATCTGCCAGAATACACTTGGCATAGTCATCCCTCTTTGCTTTCTGCAGTCCGATCTCATCTAAAGTCTCCGAAAGATTCGTATTCACTTTTCTATAAATCATAGGCATTTTCTCCTTCTTAAGTAACCTGATTTTTCAGTAGAAAAACAAATAGTTTCAATAACCACTCTGCTTTTCATTATCAAATTAAAATCATTGGGATATACGACCGATATGGTCTGTGTTGATAATCCTGTTTGTTCCTAAATATATGACTGTACCAGCAGCCTTTCGCACTCAGACTTGTGCCTGTTCGATTTCTGATTAACGCTACTGTACCATATTTGAATAATAGAAACAATACTTTCGAAAATTTTTAGCAAAATAAACAAAGAACCGGGTGCCCAACTTTTCATCGGGTATCCGGTTCTCTGCCTTTATCTCTTAAAACACAATCGCCGCCTGCACGATCGCACACGCAATGCTCACGATCGAAAGTGCTCCATATATTTTTTCTGTTTTCTTATCTGTGATAAAATACCCTGCGCTTGTGAAAAGAAACACGATCACGCAGATCATAAATGGAACATATTTCATCCGGTTCACGCTCTTTTATAAGAAGATATACTTACATACAAACAATACAGCAAGTACATACATTAACGGTGTGATTTTCTTTGCCTTACCGCAGATCACATTAATCACAACGTAAGAGATAACACCGATTGCGATACCTTCTGAAATGCTGTACATCAGTGGCATTGCGAGCATACATAAGTAAGCTGGAATTGCCTCTGTCATATCCGTAAAGTCAATCGAGATCACCGTTGTTACCATTAAAAATCCTACGAAGATCAATGCCGGAGCTGTTGCGAATCCCGGGATTGCGCAGAAAATTGGTGAGAAGAAAATAGCAAGCAGGAATAAGAAACCTGTCACTACAGAGGCAAGTCCTGTTCTCGCACCTTCTGCCACACCGGAAGAACTCTCAACAAATGTTGTTGTTGTGGATGTACCAAGAACTGCACCTGCACTTGTTGCGATTGCATCTGCGAGCAGTGCCTGTTTGATCCTTGGAAGTTTATCATTCTCATCTAACATCTGTGCTTTGTTTGCCACACCAATCAAAGTTCCTAATGTATCAAACATATCAACGAATAAGAAGGATAAAATAATAACCACAAAATCAAATACTCTTACCGTAGAAAAATCTGCTTTAAAGCACTGTCCGAATGTCTCTCCTAAAGAAGTGAAATCTGTCAGTCCCCAGACCGGATATAAAGAATAAAATCCTGCTTCTGCATCCGGGATATAAAGACCAGCTGCCTGAGCGATCATTCCTAAGATCCATGTGGCAGCAATACCGATGAGGATTGCTCCTTTTACACCTCTGATATATAAAATAGAGATGATAAAAAGACCGATCAGTGCAAGGATCGCTCCGATTCCAAGTGTATGGAAATCTCCTGTAAAGTCAACGATCGTAACAAGTGTGGAATCGTTATTTACAACAATGTGGCCATCCTGTAAACCTAAAAATGCGATGAAGAAACCGATACCGACACTCACACCTTTTTTCAGAGTGGTAGGGATCGCATTGAAGATTGCCTCACGCACATTAGTAAGGGAGAGCACGATAAAAATCAGACCTTCTGCAAAAACTGCCATCAGGGCGATTTTCCAGTCGTATCCCATTGCGCCACATACCGTGTATGCAAAATAAGCATTTAATCCCATACCCGGGGCAAGTGCAAATGGATAATTTGCAAGCATTGCCATTGCCAGTGTTCCAATAAAGGAAGCGATACAGGTCGCCATCAAAACTGCCGTCTTATCCATTCCTGCTGCTGCGAGCATGGATGGATTGACTGCAAGGATATACGCCATTGTCATAAATGTGGTGATACCCGCTAACACTTCTGTTTTCACAGTCGTGTTGTTCTCTTTTAATTTAAACATTTTCTCTAACATTTCTAATCTCCAACTTTGTCTTACATCATTTTACAGTCACGGTCTCTCCTGACGTAACTGCATAGCATCTTCATATTTTATAAGGTTATTTTCCTTCGTATGTGATCACAGAGGCTACATCATATTTTGCCAGTTTTTCACGTCCCTTTAATCCTGCTAACTCCATTAAGAAAAGGATTTTTACAACTTCACCGCCAAGCTGCTCTACTAATTTACAGCTTGCTTCCATGGTTCCTCCGGTTGCGATCAGGTCATCCACTAATACAACCTTCTGTCCCGGTTTGACCGCATCCTTATGGATCTCGATCTCTGCTTTTCCATATTCAAGATCATATTCTGCTGAGACTGTCTCACAAGGAAGTTTTCCTTTTTTACGAACCGGAATAAAAGCTTTTCCAAGTGCATAGGCAATTGGCATTCCAAAGATAAATCCTCTGGACTCCGCACCTGCAATAATGTCAAAATCTACTCCATCTAACAGTTTGATCATGGAATCGATTGCCAGTTTTAATCCATCCGGATCCTGTAATACACTTGTTACATCACGGAACATAATGCCCGGTTCCGGAAAATCCGGTATGGTTCTTACATACTCTTCTATTTTTTTCATTGATAATACCCCTTTCACTTAAAAATGTGACAAATCCACAACCATCATATACGATTGTCTGTCATGATTCAATTTAGTAATACTTATAAATCTTATAAGCTGGTACGAACAACCTTTGGTTTGTAGCCTTCTTTTTCCAGTGCTTTGATGATCTGTTTCTTGTGATCTGTGCCAAAACACTCTAATGTAATACGAAGTTCTACAGCTGCGCTTCGGTTTGTTGTAACAAACTGATTGTGTTCCAATTTGATGACATTTCCCTGCTGTGCCGCAATAATACCGGAAACTTTGCAGAGTTCGCCCGGCTTATCCGGAAGCAGAACAGACACAGTGAAGATTCTGTCTCTTAAGATCAGTCCCTGCTGTACCACAGAGGACATGGTGATGACATCCATATTACCGCCACTTAAAATGGATACAATTCGTTTGTCAGTTACATCCAGATGTTTTAATGCCGCTACAGTTAAAAGTCCTGAATTTTCCACGATCATCTTATGGTTTTCTACCATGTCAAGGAATGCACCAATCAGTTCATCATCATCTACGAGAAGAATATCGTCTACATTCTCTTTCACATACGGAACAACTTTATCTCCAACTTCTTTTACAGCTGTTCCGTCTGCGATTGTATTTGCAGATGGAAGTTCTACAGGCTCTCCTGCTTTCAGGGCTGCTGTCATACTGGCCGCTTCTGACGGCTCTACACCGATTACTTTGATCTTTGGATTCAGCATCTTGGCAAGTGTGGAAACACCTGTGATCAGTCCACCTCCACCGATTGGTGCAAGGATATAATCTACAGTCGGGAGTTCCTGAACGATCTCCATTGCGATTGTTCCCTGACCTGTAGCGACATCAAGGTCATTAAACGGATGAACGAATGTATATCCGTTCTCTTCTGCAAGTTTACATGCATATGCGTAAGCATCATCATAAACATCACCATGAAGTACTACGTCTGCTCCAAAGCTTTTTGTACGGTTTACTTTGATCAGCGGTGTAACTGTAGGCATAACGATCGTAGCTTTGCATCCAAACTGTTTTGCTGCAAATGCAACGCCCTGTGCATGATTTCCTGCTGATGCTGTGATCAGTCCACGGCTTCTTTCTTCGTCTGTCAGTGTACTGATCTTGTAATATGCACCACGGATCTTATAAGCTCCTGTGTGCTGCATATTTTCCGGTTTTAAATAAACCTTTGCTCCTGTCTGTGCACTTAAGTATTCACTGTAAATGAGTTTTGTAGGATTTGTTACCTTTTTTACCAGTTCGCTAGCTTCTTCAAATTTCTCTAATGTCATCATGGTCTTTCTTCCTCTCTGTAAAACAACGCGTTTACGAACTCCTCTGAGTCAAATTTCTGCAAGTCATCAATTGTTTCTCCTACACCGATATATTTTACCGGGATACCAAGTTCAGACTGGATTGCTACTGCAATTCCTCCTTTGGCTGTTCCATCCATCTTTGTCAGAACAATTCCTGTTATATCTGTTACTTCATTGAATTCCTTTGCCTGGGCAAGCGCATTCTGTCCTGTCGTTGCATCCAGCACAACCAGCGTCTCACGGAACGCATCCGGATACTCTCTGTCAATCACACGATTGATCTTCTTAAGCTCTTCCATCAGGTTCTTCTTATTGTGAAGTCTTCCGGCTGTATCGCACAGAAGTACATCTGCCCTTCTCGCTTTCGCAGCAGCAACCGCATCATATACAACTGATGCCGGATCTGCACCTTCCTGACCGCCGATCATCTCAACACCGGCACGGTTGGACCATTCTTTTAACTGCTCTCCTGCAGCCGCACGGAATGTGTCCGCTGCCGCAAGGATCACTTTCTTATTCTGTGCTTTCAGCTTTCCTGCAAGTTTACCAATCGTTGTTGTTTTACCAACACCATTTACTCCGATCACGAAAACCACACTCTGACGATTCTCAAACTCATACGCTGTCTCTCCGACATCCATCTGTTCACGAATACTGTCGATCACAAGCTGTCTGCATTCAATCGGTTCCTTGATATGCTGCTCTTTTACTTTAACCTTTAAATCTTCAATGATGTCCATTGTTGCTCTGACACCAAGATCTCCCATGATCAGAGTTTCTTCCAGTTCTTCATAAAAGTCATCATCAATCTTGGAAAATCCATGAAAAATACTGTCCATACCGGACACAATATTATCTCTTGTCTTTGTCAGACCGGATACAAGTCGTTTAAAAAATCCCTTTTTTTCTTCTCCCATTTTCAAGCCTCCTGTTCTCTTAATACCCTGTTTACAATAAAAACAGGTTTATTTTTCCAGATCATCTTCCAACAGATCCACAGAAACAAGTGTGGATACCCCTTTTTCCTGCATGGTGATTCCATACAACCGGTCTGCTGCTGCCATTGTACCACGTCTGTGGGTAATAACAATGAACTGTGTATATTTTGTCAGCTTATGTAAATATTTCGCATAACGATCTACATTGTTATCATCCAGTGCCGCTTCAATCTCATCAAGGAGACAGAACGGAGATGGCTTCAGATTCTGGATTGCAAACAAAAGTGCGATTGCAGTAAGTGCCTTCTCACCACCGGAAAGCTGCATCATATTCTGAAGCTTTTTGCCTGGCGGCT
>OGHD01000634.1_pt1 | contig 16283 bp, 9 predicted proteins | sample 1571341 | NCBI WGS metagenome assembly OGHD01 (sample SAMEA2582026, study PRJEB24529) | metagenome | biome: Human gut stool | place: China | collected 2011 | reverse complement strand
TGAGAAATGCTATCAGTCAAAACATTTGTTAAAGGAGGATTTGCGCTATCTTTTGTCGCTGATTTATGGAACAATGAAAATACCAAGATGAAAATGCAAACTAAAGCTATACTCAAAACTACGATTTGTTTTTTTCTGTTTTTTTCCATGTTTATATTATTTATATTTGTTTGACGAGAATATCTTTATTTGCCGACAAAGGTACATAACTTTACGGAAAAATATGTTTCTAAAATATATAAATAGACAGCTGTGGGGAAAATGTGGGGAAAAATTAGATAATTAAAAAGGCTAAATGACTGGAAATAATCACTTAGCCTTTTAATCCGTACCCAGACCCGTACTTCGTAATTGCTGCGCCCATCATTCAAGACTGTCAAATCGGGTCTTTCCTGTCAAGCCAATGATGCCTATGCGTATGCCAAACACATGGATTACGGATTTCTCGTTCCGTGAACAAACACTTTATCCGCAACTCTGCTATGTGGTGTATTGGCTTAACTCCATTTCTATGGGCAACACTTTTGTTGCAGATTTCAAGCAGCTTTTATCGAAATACCCATCAGTAAGAACTCGTTTATTAGGCTTTCCTCATAATTGGGAACAAGAGCCTTTGTGGAGATAAAATAATTGCCCTGTTTCTTAAAAAGCACTGGGGCAAACCAGCTCCGTCTTTAATTGTTTCCAATAAATGGATTGTTTCAAGCCCCTATAGAAAGAGAACAAAAATTCCTGTGTGAAAATTAATCTACGACAAGGAGCAAGCAAGGAGCAATATCAAACAAAAATCAATACCTTTGCAGTACATATGAGATAGACCAAAACAAAAGTGGAATATCGGAAACGAATAGCAAGGAAAAGAGAAGAAACGACCCAAGTTGATGTCCTTTTTGAGTTAATAATCAATAAAAGCGTTAAATCTTCACCTTTTAGAATGTGCAATTAAAAATAACAACCATATTTCTGACTTATTATCTATAAAATATTGAGTAATAATCGGTTGTAAATACTATCAATATATCGAAAAACTGTTGGAATAGAACAGCTCCTACCAAGGGTACCAACGGTTGGTACTATAATACGGCAGGCGGTGTTTGTGATGCAGCTTCTGGTATAGCTAGTATTGAGTTGGATGCAACAAAGAAGGAGCTGGTTCTTAATGTGCTCGAAACCGCTTCTGTAGGTACAGCTATCTCCATTAACGTTGGATTTGCTATAAACAATGGTGCAAATTTTGATGATTATGTACGTTTTGCTTTTGATGTGACCGTTACTGATCCGGGACGTATTGTTGTTGCCAATACTATTCCAGCAGGTGACTATTCTGCATTTTCTATTGAATTTGCAGATTATCAGGAGGTGATAGAAAGTTGTTTGGGGCTGACTTTATCTGAATTCATTACCGCTTGCAAAGAACCGGGAGGCCCGATTGCTCTGTATATGGTCGATAGTGAATCTGGTGAATGGAATACTACTAGTGATTATACTGCTGGTGGTAGTGGAATAGGTTATTGGCTGACTTCTAATTTAAAAGTAACGAATTGGAGTGATGATGGTTCGACTGGTAGTGTTTTGTTTGTTGAAACACAAGAGAATGGTGATATGGTTAATATAGGTCGAAATCCAGCTTCAACTTCCGGTTCTGTTTTTAATGTAAATTTTGTATATGCGCTTAAGGAGGATAATAGTAAATTCGTAGAGTTTATTGTTAAAGCAACGTTGGAATAATATTTTATCGAGGGAAATCAGTATCTATAATGGATATTGGTTTCTCTTTTTTATTTAGTAAATTCAGAAAAACAAATGTGTGAAAATATTATTATTAAGAAGTCTTTTAGTGACTTTATTAGGATATTTTAGCTTTATAAATGTTTTAGCTGAAACGAATGACCATCAAAAACTTTATATATGTGTTAGTGGTAATGGGGTAAATATTGACTTTACCGCAGGCATTTAAATGGGACTCCAATAAAAGCTATAATTATGAAGAAATTATTGTGCAAAGAATTACTATTTGCTTTATCCATTTTTTGCTGTTTCTTTATTGCCTTCAGCAGTTGCAGTGACAGCGAGGATGAAAGTATTATCCTCCAGCTCACCCTAGACAGCAGTCAGCAAAGCAAAACACTATTTTGGGATGAGACAGAAGCTTCCGTAAAGTTCTCCGCTACCGGTCCTTGGACAGCCACTGTAGAAGATGTAACCAGCCGTGCCACCGATTCCAGTTGCACTTGGATTAAACTGCCCCGATATGAAGGTGAGGCAGGCGAAATTTCATTGCCCATGTTGTTGCAGAAGAATGATAGCGAAAACTATCGGGAAGCAACTCTTGTCATAGTATGCGGAGAATCCGAAGTAACCGTCCATATCCGCCAGGAAGCTAATCCCAATGCTGTGTTAACCTTGAATTCGGCTGATATCAAAGATTTTGATAAATATTACAAACCTATTGAGTTTAGTAATATGAATATGCTTCGCAGTGATGCGCGCTGGTCATGGTGGCGCATGAAGCAAAGCGAGCATTTCTTCGTGTTTTGGGAACCGGGGTTCGGCAACGATCCGGGAGCAGAGTCAGTGCCGGAGGTATTGCGTGTAGACATTGATGATTTATTGGCAAAGGCCGAACAATTCTACCGGACAAATATCGAAACCTTGAAGTTTGCTGACACTGGGCAAAACAAGTCTTTTCTGGATAAATATAAGATGGAGATTTACTTGCTGTATCAGACTGAGTGGCTTGCTACAGGTTCCGGTTACGACAATACAATCGGTGCATTGTGGGTAAATCCCAGCACCTGCCAACCGGTAGGTTCTACCATTGCGCACGAAATAGGACATAGTTTCCAGTATCAGGTAAGTTGTGACAAGATGTTGAACGGAGAGGCGGACTTTTCGCAAGTAGGATTCAGATACGGTTATGGGTCGAGTGGTGAAGGTGGAAATGGCTTTTGGGAACAATGTGCGCAATGGCAGTCGTTCCAAGATTATCCGGCGGAGCTGTTCGGTTACCATGTAGATGTGTGGAAAGCCAATTACCATCGCCATTTCAATCATGAATGGATGCGTTATGCCAGTTATTGGTTGCAATATTACTGGGCGCAGAAACATGGAGTCGATGTGGTAGGGAATGTCTGGACACAGTCGCGCTATCCGGAAGATCCGCTCATGACTTATCAGCGTCTGTACTGTAACAATGACTTGCAAACACTTTATACGGAACTTTATGGCTACGCTACCCGTATGGTGACTTATGATATGGACGTGGTGCGGAATTATGTCACAGAGACCGCTTGCAATTATACAACGAAAATGTATGATGTAGCCGGAGGATATTATCAGGTAGGCTATGTCAGCTGTCCGGGCACTACTGGATTCAATATCATTCCATTGAACGTTCCCGAAGCCGGAACAACGGTCAAGGCGAATTTTGCCGGACTGGCTGTGGGATGTGCTTTGGCAGAAGAGGATCCGGGAACGACATTGGATGCCGACGGCAATGTGGCAGGTACGGCTACCGCTTACAACAATAATGGTGGCAATACGGCAGCCGGATGGCGATATGGATTTGTGGCTATTGTGAATGGAGCTCCACAATACGCATCTATGAATAAGGAAAATGCAGGAGTGGTTTCTTATACGATACCGATCGGAACAGAAAAATTATGCCTAGTGGTAATGGGCGCTCCCGTTCAGTATAAGTCACATCCATGGAATGATGATGAGACTGACGATGAGCAATGGCCTTACAAAGTAAAGTTTGAAGGAACGGACTTGCTTGGCAATTTCTCTATTGACGAGACGGCTATGCCTAAAGATATTACATTGACATTCGATGTGAAGTGCAATGCCGGTTCCGAGGATTATCCACAAGGAACGGTGGACCTGAAAACAAATAAAGATTTGGCACAGGCGTTTGTCATGAAGCCTGCCGTGTTGGAAAGTAAACTGGCCAGTGTAGGTACAGAACCTGCCGAGGACAAAGTGGTTATCGCACTCAGTCAGACTGACGGCACTTTTGCTTACACTTCTACTGCCAATAACGGATTTTGGTGTGAAGCCAATGGCAACGTAGGCAACTGGGGTGATACGGCACCGGTCTATGTAGAATTCAGTGGACTGACCATGACATACGGACACCGGAAAGGAGTAAGTGTTGCCGGCCAGAAATATATGTTGAAACCTACTCTGATATATACCAGAAATGGTGTACAGTATAAAGCGACTATTGTGTTGAATATGCAATTTTAATAGCTGTTTACATCGTACACCTCCAAGAGGATAAAAAAATAGTCTAAACGAATGGAAGAATAGTACAACCGCCTAACTGTCAAATCCATAAAATGAGATTTATTGGACGATTCTGCCATTACATTATATTATATCTTCCCTTTCTTGTAATTTTTTTATTTTACTTTGCAAGTGAACAACGTATATAACCGATAGATTATGAAAAACAACAAGAAACTCTGTCTTGCAATTTTATCTTTGCTTTTATTGATTAGAAATGCTTCATTTGCAGCCAAGGAAAAGAAATATGTACTCTCTTCACCCGATGGAACATTGAAAGTGGAAATCAGCGCCGGAAACGAACTGGCCTACCAAGTGATGCATGGAAATGATACAATTCTCTCACACTCTAATATAGGTTTGGTTCTGGAAGACGGAACTATAGTAGGTAAAACTCCCCGTATCACAGGGGAAAGAAGGAAAAAGATAAAGGATAACATAGAATCACCTTTTTACCGTTTCAAGGAGTTCGTTGCAACAGGCAACGAACTCGACTTGAAGCTGAAAGGCGGGTTCGGAATCATCTTCCGTGCATACAATGAGGGAGTCGCCTATCGATTCTATACCACACAATCTTCGGATATCATAATAAAGGAGGAACAGGCCGAGTTTAATTTTAAGGAAGATTATACGGCTTATCTTCCTTATACCACCAATGATAAAAAAACGATGGCGATGGCTTATCAGAATGTATATGACATCACTCCTCTGTCAAAAGCACAGCCTAAACTGGCTTTTCTTCCGGTTACCGTGGATTGCGGCAGCGTAAAACTGACCCTGTTGGAGTCAGATTTGGAAGCTTATCCGGGCATGTTTGTGCAGTCACAGCAGGGAAAGTATGGATTGAAAGGTGTCTTTGCTCCTTATCCGGCTAAAACAGACTTTTATCCTTGGCGGAAGCAGGAATATGTAACTGAAACTACCGATTTTATATCCCGTAGCCGTGGCTCCCGTTCCTATCCGTGGCGTGTGTTGGCCATTACGGAGAAGGATACGGATATGCCGGTCAACAACCTAGTCTATGCTCTGGCTTCTCCCAACCGTATCGGTGATACCTCATGGATAAAGACAGGCAAAGTGGCATGGGATTGGTGGAATGACTGGAATCTGAAAGGAGTGCCGTTTAAAGCCGGTATCAACATGGATACGTATAAATATTATATCGATTTCGCCAGCCGGAACGGATTGGAGTTTATTGTGTTGGATGAAGGATGGTATGCCCCGAAGAGCGGGGATATGCTGACCGTTATTCCCGAACTTGATTTGCCGGAACTGATAGCATACGGCAAATCCAAAGGGGTGGAAATAGTGCTTTGGACGGTGTTTAATGTACTCGACAGCCAGTTGGAAGCAGCTTGTAAGAAATATGCGGATATGGGAATCAAAGGTTTTAAGGTGGATTTCCTGGATCGTGATGATCAGACTGCCGTCGAAATGGTGTATCGCATCGCTGAGATGACGGCCCGGTATAAATTAACCCTTGATCTGCACGGCATTTACAAACCGACAGGTATCAACCGTACCTACCCTCATATTATCAATTTTGAAAGCGTGTTCGGCATGGAAGAGGTGAAATGGACGGATATCAAGAATAATATGCCTCTTTATGATGTTACTTTCCCCTATATCCGTATGATGGCGGGACCGGTGGATTATACGCCGGGAGCTATGCGCAATGCCACGAAGGCAGATTGGCGCGCTATGTATTACACACCGGCCAGCATGGGAACCCGGTGTCATCAGCTGGCTGCCTATATTGTACACGATTCTCCTTTTACCATGTTGTGTGATGCGCCTACCAACTATCTGAATGAGCAGGAATGTGTGGATTTCATAGCTTCTCTGCCTGTGGAGGTGGATTCTACTTTTATTGCTTCGGGCGAGTTGGGAAAATATATTGTAACAGTGCGTAAGAAGGATGTGAACTGGTATATCGGTGGTATGACCAATTGGGATGAACGTGATGTGCAGCTCGATTTCTCTTTCCTTCCCGAAGGAGTGTCTTATACGGCTGTTTTGTTTAAAGACGGTGTGAATGCCAACAAGCAGGCCGAGGACTATCGGAAGGAAACCATCCGGATTGATAAGGACAGCCGGTTGACTTTGCATCTGGCGTCGGGTGGCGGATTCGCCATGAAGTTGGAGCTTTGCCCTGTTCACGGACAGGTTACCGGTATTCCTGAAGGGAAAAATATTCCTTCTTTCTATCAGAAATACATAGAGACAGAAGGTCTGTATGTCACCTCTTCTGGAAAGGTGAGCGATGAGGCCTTATTGAAAGCTTGTGATATCATCAGTTTGATGTTGGCAAAACGTCCGGATGTGAAGGCACACATGGTGAAGAAAGGCTGCCACGTCATGATAATCGGTAAAGATGAGGAAACTTGCGATTTGCCGGAGTTTGCCCATATCTGCAATTGTGAGGACAGCATTAAATATTGGAACTGGCGTGCCCGTGGTTTTGGCGGAGCACCGGAAGATGAATTTTCATCCAGTTGCGGAGAAGAGAATCTGCTGGCATTGCCGCAGGATAAATATGTAGGTGAGAATATCCTGATTCATGAGTTCGCTCACCTTATTCATACGGTAGGTATAGTGGGAGTGGAGCCAGACTTTAATGAGCGTTTGGAGGCACTTCGTCAGAATGCAATCCGGAAAGGGCTGTGGGAAAAGACGTATGCAGTGAGCAATAAAGAGGAATACTTTGCCGAGTGCGTACAGTCTTTCTTTAACTGTAACCGCTATGCCGAACCTGCAAACGGAGTTCATAACTGGGTGAACCGCCGCACGAAACTGAAGACGTATGATCCGGATATGTATCGGTTGTTGCAGGAATATTTTTATGAGATAGAAATTCCCATTCATAATGTGGTGCATGAATAAGCGTCGCAGGGACAAATAGAATTTTGCTATATAGAGATGAATAAGATACGATTGGTTGTTGCTTCCTTATTGTTGGGAGCTGCTACAGGCTTTGCTCAGAAGCCTTTTAATGCTTCGGGTACGGGGAATCCCATTATTCCCGGATATTTTGCCGATCCCACGGTGAAGAAGTTTGGCGATACGTATTATATGTATGCCACTACGGATGGCAGTGGGGCCGGTTTCGGTCCTGCACAGGTGTGGACCAGCAAGGATTTTGTAAACTGGACGTTAATGCCCATGAACTGGCCGGACAGTCATTGGATATGGGCTCCCGATGTGATGAAACATACGGATGGGAATTATTATTATTTTTATTGTCAGCCCTGTATGATTCATTGCGGGGTCAGTGAAACGCCGCGCGGTCCTTGGAAAAATATATTGGGTGAAAGTGAGGCTGTTCTTGTACCCGACCGTTTTGTGACGAATGCCATTACATTGGACGGGCAGACCTTTGTGGATGATGATGGTTCTGTATATTTGTATTGGGGGACTTGGGGGATTTATAAAGGTTTCGGTTGCGGAGCCGGAAAACTGGCTTCCGATATGAAGAGTTTTACTGAAACGCGTCTGATTCCGAATACGGAAGCCACGGATTTTTTTGAAGCACCCTTTGTGATGAAACGAAAGGGGATCTATTATTTTATGTATTCTTCGGGTTCCTGTCACGACCACACCTATCGGGTGCAGTATGCCACTTCGGACAAGCCTATGGGGCCGTACACCTATCGGGGATGTATTCTTGAAACCAATGCCGATGGAACAATTCATGGGCCGGGACATCATAGCGTTTTGAAAGAAGGCAATGAATATTATATGGTCTATCACCGTCATGATAATCCGCATTCCAACCGCGGATTTCATCGTCAGCTTTGTGTGGACCGTATGGAGTTTGCCGAAGATGGAAGTATTAAATCCCTTATTCCCACTCATGACGGAATAGGTGCATTGGCATCTTCTGTAGTGAAATCAAAAAATCTGGCATTGGGTGCTAAGGTGAGGGCTTCTTCTTTTTATGATGCCGGTTTCCGTCCCGAATATGCTGTAGATGATAATAACGGGACTTTATGGCGTCCTCGTGGCATGGGACAGGAGTGGATAGAAGTGGATTTGGGTGTTGCCCGGCAGATACAAACTATCTGGACTCAATTTGAGTATGGCACACAATTTTATCAATATTTAATTGAAACTTCTGTCGATGGCAAGCATTGGTCTGTTTTCGCTGATAAGCGGAATAATCGTCTGGCAGGCAGCCCGATGGTCGATTTTGGCAAGGTGAAGGCTCGTTATGTCCGCCTTACCTTTACCGGAGGACAGAAGAACGGATTTGGCGGGGCGGTCTGGAACTTGAAAATCTTTGATGGGGTGGAAGCATCGGCTCCGCAACAATGGCTGGGACTTACCGCTGCCGATTGGAATGGTCGTGAATGGCAGAACAATGAAGGGATGCTGGGAGGGGCTTTTACATTGAAGGAAGGTTCGGCACGCACACAGCGTATCGGTGGACGCGATGCGTTGGTACTGGAACCGGGAACTACATTGGAGTATAGTCATCCGTTACTCTCCTCGTCCAAAGAGCATACAGTTAGTGGGTTGGTTTACAGGTCAGGTAAATGGCAGAGTTATGAAGCGGGGTCGTGTCTTTCATCAGGAGCGATTACGCTGCATAGTTCCACCGAACCTTTGGTCATTACCAATTTCCGTTACTACAATTGGAAACAGGAAGCAGCGGAAAAGGCATACGATGCGGAAACGGATATCGTGCGTCTGCCTGTAGCCGATCAGCAGAAACATGGGCTGGTGGTCAGTCTTTCTGCCGATGATTTTGTAGTGAACGATACGGTTCCTTATCTGGAAAACCGAGGAGTAAAAGGGTATTTTGAAGCCCGGAAATTACCTCTCGTTGTGAAAGAAGTGAAAGGGAAAAAGGCATTTCATTTTGAGGGTACTCAGGTCTATACTTCCAGTTTTATGCTTCCTGCCACTTTGCAGGATAATGCTCCTTATACCTTGGAGGCGTGGGTACTGAATGATTCCATTAGTGAAAATGAATGTGTGGCCGATTTTACTACCTCGCATGATGAATTGGAGAAAATCATGTTGGTCAACGGCACGGAGCCTCGTTGTGGAGTAATCAATCACTATGGCTGGTATGAAGATGCAGGATATAAGGACATGAAGGAATTGGCAGGAAAGTGGCAGCACATCTATATCTGCTTTGATGGGCGGATGGAACAGGTTTATATCAATGGAAAATTAGTCAGTGAAAAAGATATCCAGTTGCTGGTGAAACCGTCACAATTCATCACATTGGGACGCAATGCCGAAGGAGACTGGCCCTTTACCGGTTATCTGCACTCATTGAAATTATGGGATGAATATTTGCCGTTGAAAGAGTGATTCCCCCTTTTCCTATGACCGGAATATGTATTTTTGCAAAAACTATGATAAACAATTAAATGATAGAACCATGAAGAAACTTTTAGTCACTGCTCTGTTGACTGCTACCGTAGCAGGCGGAACAGCGCAAGTAAAAAATCAGTCGCACGGCTATCCTATCGACCCCGTACCTTTCACTTCGGTGAAAGTAACCGATTCATTCTGGGGGCAACGGTTGAATGCCAGCCGTGAAGTAACGATTCCTCTGGCGTTCAGCAAATGCGAGGAAACAGGACGTTATACTAACTTTGTCAATGCCGCCCATCCCAGTGATACCATTAAAGTAGGCGGTCTGGCTTTTGATGATACCGATGTGTACAAAACGATAGAAGGTGCCAGTTATCTGTTACAGACCTATCCGGACAAAAGACTGGCTAAGTATATTGATAGTGTGCTGGTTATTGTCGCTGCGGCACAGGAACCGGATGGTTATCTCTATACTTCGCGTACCATGAATCCGAAGCATCCGCATGAGTGGGCAGGAAGCAAACGGTGGGAGAAGGTGGAGGAACTGAGTCATGAATTCTATAACTTGGGACACATGGTAGAAGGTGCTATTGCGCATTACCAGGCTACCGGAAAACGTAATTTCCTTGATATTGCTATCCGTTATGCCGACTGTGTATGCCGGGAGATAGGTACGGGCGAAGGACAGCAAATCCGTGTGCCGGGACATCAGATTGCCGAAATGGCCCTTGCTAAACTATATTTGGTAACGGGGCAACAGAAATATTTGGATCAAGCCAAATTCTTTTTGGACCAGCGCGGATATACTACTCGTACGGATGAATACAGTCAGGCGCACAAGCCAGTAGTGGAGCAGGATGAGGCCGTGGGACATGCTGTCCGTGCAGCCTATATGTATGCAGGCATGGCAGATGTGGCCGCACTGACAGGGGATACGGCTTATATCCATGCCATAGACCGTATTTGGGACAACATTGTGGGCAAGAAATATTATATTACCGGTGGCATCGGCGCCACCAGCAATGGGGAGGCTTTTGGCAAGAACTATGAACTGCCCAATATGTCAGCTTATTGTGAGACTTGCGCGGCTATCGGTAATGTGTATGTCAACTACCGCTTGTTCCTGCTTCATGGTGAGGCAAAATATTATGATGTGCTGGAACGTACTTTATATAATGGTCTTATTTCGGGCGTGTCCCTGGATGGTGGCGGGTTCTTCTATCCTAATCCGTTGGAAAGCATCGGGCAGCACCAGCGCCAGCCTTGGTTCGGCTGTGCCTGTTGTCCGTCCAATATCTGTCGTTTCATTCCTTCTTTGCCGGGATATGTGTATGCGGTGAAAGATAAGGACGTATATGTCAATCTGTTTATGTCCAATACTTCGAACTTGAAAGTAGGGGGTAAGGCTGTTTCTTTGGAGCAGACCACTCATTATCCTTGGAACGGTGATGTCACTATCGGCGTCAACAAGAACAATGCCGGACAGTTTACAATGAAAATCCGTATTCCGGGATGGGTGCGTAATCAGGTAGTTCCCAGTGACCTGTACACTTATTCGGATGGAAAGCGTTTGAGCTATACAGTGAAAGTAAATGGAGAACCGGTACAGAGTGAACTGAAGGACGGTTATTTCTGCATAGACCGCCGTTGGAAGAAAGGGGATAAAGTAGCTGTCCATTTCGATATGGAACCTCGTACGGTGAAAGCCAATAATAAAGTGGAGGCAGATCGTGGACGTATAGCCGTGGAGCGTGGCCCGATCGTTTATTGTGCGGAATGGCCGGATAATGATTTTGATGTGCTGAGCGTGTTTATGAACCGCACTCCTCAATTCGAGGTGGTTGAAAAACCGGATTTGCTCTATGGCATTAACCAGTTGAAGACGGATGCGCAGATTCTGGGCTATGACGACAGAGGTCGTCTGACGGCTACTGATGTGAAGCTGACGTTGATCCCTTACTATGCTTGGGCACACCGCGGTGCAGGTGCTATGGCAGTGTGGTTGCCTCAGGAATTAAGTGCTTCCCGTCCGACTATGCCTGCTACGCTGGCATCGGAAAGCAAAGTGGATGCTTCGCATAAGGTGAAATCCATTTCCGCCATTAATGACCGTCTGGTGCCGAAAGATGAGAATGACCGTTCCGTACCCTATTACCATTGGTGGCCCAAACAGGGAACTACCGAATGGATATCCTACGAGTTCCCATCCGAAGCGACTGTTTCCAGTGCTACCGTATATTGGTATGATGATGCTCCTTGGGGAGGATGCCGCATACCACAAAGTTGGAAGGTGTACTATAAAGATGCACAAGGCCAGTGGCAACCGGTGAGTGGAGCGGATAAGTATGGAGTGGAAAAAGGTACGGGGAATACAGTCAATTTTGACCCGGTAAAGACAAAAGCGGTAAAACTGGAGGTTGTTCAGCCGGCCGATAATTCATCGGGTTTGTTTGAATGGGAAGTGAAATAGAATAATTCAAAATGAAGGTTGGTAAGTTAGGTTGGCTGGTAGCCATGTTCCTTAGTGGGGGCATGGCTGTCGCTCAAGGTACGGTCGATGATTATCGGCGTGCTTATGCATTGAAAGAGAAATTCAGTGCGGACAAAGTTTTCTATTCCAATGTCAATCCGCAATGGATAGAGGGTACGCATCAATTCTGGTATGTGCGGAATACGCCGGACGGCCGCCTGTATGTATCTGTGGATGCGGATAAGAAAGCTAGAAAAGAATTGTTTGATTCTCATCGTTTGGCAAAGGCGTTGGGTGCTGCATCCGGAAAAGAGGTCAAGCCGGAAGCTCTTGCATTGGGGCGTTTGTCGGTCAGTAAGGGATTGGATACGCTGCGCTTTGTGTTTAATAATCAACGTTGGATGTATGCGTCCCGGAAAAATCAGCTGGTCAATGAAGGTGCGGTTCCCCTCCTTATCAGGCAAAAGCATTGGATGGAGGTGGATGATGAGAAGACGGCATCACCGGTTCCGTCTCCTGATGGTAAATGGATCGCATTTATTAAAAATCAGAATATCTATGTAAAGGAGGTGGCTACCGGAAAAGAAAAGCAACTGAGCTTGGACGGGACACTGGGTAATTATTATTCAGCCTACATCCGCTGGTCACCGGACAGTAAGAAGGTGGCTTCCTGCAAGATCCGTCCGGTGGAAAAGCGCTATGTTTATTATGTGGAATCTTCTCCGGCTGACCAGCTTCAGCCCAAGCTTCACAAACAGGAGTATGCGAAGCCGGGAGACGAACTTCCTTTTAAAGTGCCCTGCATCTATGAAGTGGAAAGCGGACGAAGCATTATTCCTTCTACCGAATTGTTCGACCGGCAATATGAAGTATATGGTCCCGAATGGAATCCCGACAGCCGTGCCGTGACTTTTGAATATAACCAGCGCGGACATCAGGTGTACAGAGTACTTGAACTTTCTGCCGAAACGGGAAAAGTGCGCCCGTTGGTAGAAGAAACCAGCGATACATATGTGAATTATACCCGTCATTTCCGTCATGACTTAAAAGACGGCAAGCAGATGATATGGATGAGTGAGCGTGACAATTGGAATCATCTTTATATGTACAACCGTATTACCGCACAGCCCGATTATCAAATTACTAAAGGAGAGTGGTATGTACGCGAAGTGCTTCGGGTAGATGAGGATAACCGTCAGATCTATTTCTCGGCAAATGGTATGGAAGCCGGTGAAGACCCCTATCTCATCCGTTATTACCGCATCGGTTTTGATGGCAAAGGTCTTACCTGTCTTACTCCCGAAGAAGGGATGCACCGTGCCTGGTTTTCGGGAGATATGAAGTATTTGGTAGATGTTTATTCTATGGTGGACAAGGTTCCCGTCGCTGTGTTACGTAGTGCCAGGGATGGCAAAGTGGTGATGCCGTTGGAAACAGCCGATATAACTCTTTTGGAGGCCGAAGGCTGGAAAGCTCCGGAGGTGTTTGTTGCCAAAGGGCGGGACGGCAAGACGGATATGTGGGGATTGATTGCCCGCCCCACCAACTTTGACCCGAACAAGAAATATCCGGTTATCGAATACATTTATCAGGGTCCCGGAGACCAGTATGTTCCGAAGACTTTCCGTCCTTATGACTGGAATATGACTTCCTTGGCCGAACTTGGTTTTATCGTCGTAATGGTCGATGGAATGGGAACTTCTTTCCGTTCGCGTGCTTTTGAGAATGTATGTTATAAGAATTTGAAAGATGCCGGTCTGCCGGACCATATTGCCTGGATTAAGGCGGCTGCACGGAAATATCCTTATATGGATGTGGACAGGGTAGGTATTTACGGTTGTTCTGCCGGTGGTCAGGAATCTACAAATGCAGTTTTGCTTTATCCTGATTTCTATAAAGCGGCTTATTCGGCTTGTGGTTGTCATGATAACCGTATGGATAAGATTTGGTGGAATGAACTTTGGTTGGGCTATCCGGTAGGAGATCAATATAAGGAAGGGTCTAATGTGGAAAATGCACATCTGTTGAGTCGTCCTTTGATGTTAGTGGTGGGAGAACTGGATGATAATGTAGATCCTGCCTCTACCATGCAGGTGGTCAATGCATTGATAAAGGCGAATAAAGATTTTGAATTGGTCGTGATTCCCGGAGCGCATCATACAATGGGGGAAGATTTTGGCGAACATAAGCGGTATGATTTCTTTGTCCGTCATTTGATGCAGGTGAATCCACCGAAGTGGGATGAGATAAAATAGGAGGAGTGAGGTTTGTAGCTGTAGGAGTTTGTCAGTTATGATAAATAGAGGTGGCAGTGTTATGGAGGACAAGTCCATAGCACTGCTTTTTTATGTAATTCCGTGTTTTCATTGATGAATGTGTCTTTTTTGTTCATTCTGTTGTAATTATTGGTTGAACTAATTTTTTTCAATACAAAAATTAGGTTCAGTCAACAGTATTATTTTTATTTGTGGCGTATATAGTATAAAAATAAACCAATTTTCTAATACTAACATTAAATTATAATGGAAAACATTACTGTTAATGTATTTGATGATGTGCTTTATTTAGCATGGGAATTTGTATATCTAATATTTTTCACTCGTTTTGTGTGCGTACACGGAAATTATAAGAATGCGTGTGCTATTTTAATAAGTATCTATTATTCTCATAAAAATTGTAATTGTTTCCTTTTAGAATAGAATATAAATAACAATAGTGATTTATATTATTTCACATTCACGGAAAAAATGGACTTTAAATTTTTGTTTAACTTAATATTTTATTATGAAATTTACAAATGAATTAAGAGGAGTGAAAAGCAGACTTCTTCTGTTTTCAGTGCTGTTACTGATACCGGTGATGATGTTTGCTCAGAGCATTACCGTAAAAGGTACTGTACTTGATTCGGCAGGTGAAGCCGTTATTGGAGCTTCCGTTGTGGAGAAGGGAAATCCTTCCAACGGAACCATAACTGATTTTGACGGAAAGTTTACTTTGGCCGTGTCTAAAGGAAAAAGAATTGTTATTTCTTTTGTAGGTTACGAAACGCAAGAAGTGGATGCGGTTACCGGAAAAGAACTGACAATTACGCTGCAAGATGATTCACAAGCGCTTGAAGAGGTAGTAGTGCTGGGTTACAGTAGCAGGGCTCGTAAAGATCTGACTGGCTCAGTAGGTTCCGTGTCTGGTGTGAAGATTGCTGCTGTACCAGTTACTTCAGCCGCTGTGGCTTTGCAGGGAAAAATAGCTGGTGTGCAAGTAACTACGGTCGATGGTGCTCCAGGGGCAGATATTAACATTCGTGTTCGTGGAGGTACGTCTGTGACCCAGAGCAATGATCCTCTTTACATTGTCGATGGTTTTCAGGTGGATAACATCAATGATATTCCTCCTACAGACATTGCTTCTATTGATGTATTGAAAGATGCTTCTATCACGGCAATCTATGGAGCTAAGGGCGGTAATGGTGTAGTGGTTGTTACTACTAAATCGGCCAAAGCTGGAAAAATACAGGTAAGTTTCAATGCCCATTTGTCTACTAGTCATTTGTCTAAAAAATTAGATTTAATGAATTCAGCAGAGTTTGCACGTTATCAATATGAATGGTCGGCGTGTAATGGTAGCCGTTCTAGCAATGCCAAATTTTTCCGTGCTAATTTTGGCAATCCGCAAGATTTGGATATGTATTATTCTTTGCCTACTCATGACTGGCAGGATGAGGTAATGGGAGAGAATCCTATCAATTATTCTACTAATGTAACTATTGGTGGAGGTACAGATAAGATGCGCTTCACTGCTTCTCTTACTCAAAGCGAAGATAAAGGTATTATTATGGGGTCGGGTGTGCGCCGTACCAATTTGAATATCAAGACAGCTATTGATATAACTAAAAATTTGACATTGCATATCAATCCTAAATTTACGTTTCGCCGTGATCAAGGAGCTGGAGGTGATAATATTGGTACAGGCGGTATTATTGATGTACTCCGTTATAGACCCACTAACGGATTACGTGAATTCGGATATATAGATCCTTCTTATGCTGACCCTGATGAAGAAGCATTGTTTACTTATACTAATCCGAAAAGTGATATTGCCATTAATCAACAGAATAAGTATGCTTATAACTATACAAATCCTATTTCATTGAAATGGAACCCTGTAAAATGCGGAAAATACTAATTTTTGGTTACTTAAA
>OGHD01000632.1_pt1 | contig 16287 bp, 16 predicted proteins | sample 1571341 | NCBI WGS metagenome assembly OGHD01 (sample SAMEA2582026, study PRJEB24529) | metagenome | biome: Human gut stool | place: China | collected 2011 | reverse complement strand
TTGCAAATATGATGTGTTTTATAATTATGTCAAAATTCTTAACTTAATGACATTGCTGTGCGGCAGCCTTTTTTCTTTTACTTTATTTCTGGTGTATAATTCGCTATAATCGATATAGAATCTAAGACACAGGTACGGAAACGATAAAAAACGATGGAACATCAGACAGGGAGAAAACGATGGGGAAAAAGGAATGGAAGAAGATCAGACATGGAATCATCATTTTTGTGATGGCATTTTTCAGTGCAATACCATTTGTGGTATATGGAAAAAATATTGATTCCAAAGAAACAATCCGTATTGGATATATTGATTATGGCGGGTTTATCGATCTGGACGAAAATGGGGAGTATACAGGATATGGCGTGGAATTGCTGGATAAGATCGCTGAGTATACAGGATGGAAGTACGAATATGTGTATGACACATGGGACAATGTCCTGAAAAAACTGGAGTCAGGTGAGATTGATATGATCTGTCAGGCGCAGAGAACACCGGAACGTGAGGAGAGATTCCTGCTTTCGAAGTACTGGGCGGGAACAGAAGCCTGTGTTCTTTATGCAAGAATGGATGATGACAGGTATTATTACAATGATTTTGAGGCTTTTAACGGCATCCGGGTGGCTGGACTGAAGGAAAGTTTTCAGAATGATGATCTGAAAGAATATGCCAAAAAGAAAGATTTTTCGTTTGAGTTGAAAGAATACATGACGACAGAAGAATGTTTTCAGGCATTGGAGGAAGGTGCTGTGGATGCAGTCGTACAGGGATCGCTTGTCGGGATGGACGATTATAAGATTATCTGCCGGTTTGGAGCGCAGCCATTTTATCTGATGGCAGGAAAGCAGAAGCAAAAGGTAATGGAGGATGCCGATTATGCGCTTGGAGAGATCACAGCGGATTATCCGACATTTTTAAGTGAACTGTACCAGAAGTATTATGGAGATACTTCTGCCATGGGGCTTGCATTTACAAGAGAAGAAATTGAATATATTAGGGCACAAAAACAGGTGAATATAGCGTTTATCAATAACAGACCACCGTTTTCAATGGAAAATGACGACGGAGAAATCGAAGGGATCATTGTTGATCTTGTGAGCCTGATCCGGGAGAGCAGTGGACTGAATCTGCAGTACACGATGCTGGAAAGCGGTCAGCGTGTGGTAGATTATCTGGAGAAACATCCGGAAGATCTGGCAGCCGGTGTCGTAGTTGAAAATCCTGCATTCACAAAAGCTGATTATCTGGTATCAGATGTCATATACACAGGGGAAGTGGCGCTTATCTGCAGACGGGGGATGAGCTATACACCCGGAGATGCAGAGAATAAGTATATTCTTGCGATCCCGAAGAGTTATGCAGCACTGGAAAATTATATTCAGGCAAATTATCCGGAGTTTGAGATTGTAAAATGCACTACGACAGAGGAATGTATGGAACTTCTGAACAGCGGAGAGTGCGACTTTATGGCACAGAATGTCAACGTGGTGACACCGCTGCTGCAGAAACCGCGGTATGAGGGATTGACGGTACTGCCTAACCTGTCTAAGGAAGAACCGATGGGGATTGTTGGAAAAAACAGTGATGAAAATAAAATCCTGATGAGCATTATCAATAAATGCATTGCGCAGATTTCCTCTCAGGAAGTATCCCAGATCACGATCAGCCATACAGTGGCGAATGGGTATCAGCTTACCTGGACGGATGTGCTGTATAAGTTCCGCTATCCGCTTATTGTCATCTTTATTTTGCTGGCGGCGAGTATTTTGTTTATGATTTTCTGGCAGGAGGCGAGACGAAAAAGCTATTTAAAGATTGCGGAGAAGAACGAACAGCTTTTAGAGGCAGTCGACCAGGCAAACCGGGCAAATCAGGCAAAGAGTGATTTCCTTGCAAGAATGAGCCACGAGATACGGACACCGATGAATGCAATCGTAGGACTGACGGAGATCGCAAAGCACTATGAGGAAGATCCGAAGAAGATAGAGGACTATCTCGATAAAATTGATGTGTCGTCGAAGGTGCTGTTAAATATTATCAATGATATTTTAGATATGTCGTCTATCGAGAATAAGAAGATGAAAATTGCAAAGGAACCGTTTGATCTTCATGAGATCTTAATGTCCGTCTGCACGATTTATGAACCGCAGTGCAAGCAGAAAGGGATAGCGTTTGAGGTACAGGACGAAGAGGTGACGCATACACATCTGATCGGGGATGGACTTCGTGTGAACCAGATTTTGCTGAACCTGGTTTCCAATGCTTACAAATTCACGCCGTCCGGTGGGAAAATCACGATCAAAGTGAAAGAACTCTATGTGAAGGAGGAGAAAGCATACTTTAATTTCCTTGTGGAAGATACCGGGGAGGGCATGTCGGAGGAGATGCAGACGCGGCTGTTCCAGCCATTCGAGCAGGAGAGTGCGACAACTGCACAGAAACACGGAGGAAGCGGACTGGGGCTGTCCATTGCAAAAAATTTCGTGGAACTGATGTCAGGCTCCATTTCCGTGAAATCGAAAAAAGGAGAGGGAACGACATTTGTTGTGTCTATTCCATTTGAATTCGAACAGGCTGCAGAACCGGAAATAACGGAGCGACCGGTGGAAAACGATTTGTCCTTGGTACAGGAAGAACAGGCGGTATATGATTTTACCGGGAAAAAAGTATTGCTTGCGGAAGACACCGCATTTAATGAAGAGGTGGCAACAGAACTGCTTGCAATGGTACATATGGATGTGGATTGTGCACATAACGGTCAGGAAGCCGTAGAGTTGTTTGAGAAGGCAAAGCCAGGGACTTACATGGCAATTCTTATGGATATTCACATGCCGGTGATGGATGGTTATGAAGCGGCACGCACGATCCGGAAGTCAGAGAGAGAGGATGCCGGAACAATCGCAATTTATGCCATGACTGCAAATTCTTTTGAGGAGGATGTCAGTGCAGCCTTAAATGCGGGAATGAACGGACATATTGCAAAACCGATCGATGCGCAGATTTTATATGAAGTTTTGGACAAGCTTGCAAAAGAACAGCAGTAAAAGGAATTGTTTGCAACCTGAATGGCTTTGTGGTAGTATATCTAATGGCTTTTTATGATCTGAACGGAAAATAAGCAAAAAGGAGCATATATAAAACATGAAATGGAATAAATATACCATTGAGACAACGACTGCGGCAGAAGATTACTTGAGCTCTGCACTTATGGATCTTGGCATTGAAGGTGTGCAGATCGAGGATAATGTGCCGCTGACAAAAGAAGATCAGGCAGAGATGTTCATTGATTTTCTGCCGGAACTTCCACCGGATGAGGGGATCAGCTATGTCAGTTTTTATCTGGAAGACAACGGACAGGATGACACTGAACTGTTAAAACAGGTCAAGACAACCATCGAGGAGATGCGGAATGTGGTAGATATGGGAACCGGAAAGATCACATCCGACCAGACAGAGGATCTTGACTGGATCAACAACTGGAAGAAGTTTTTCAGCTCTTTCTATATTGACGATATCCTGATCAAACCAACATGGGAAGAACTGAAGGAAGAAGACAGGGACAAGTTTTTGATCGAGATCGATCCGGGTGTCTCTTTTGGAACAGGCAAGCATGAAACGACACAGCTCTGCATCCGGCAGTTGCTGAAATATATTCGTGGAAATGAAACATATACGCCGCAGGTAAAGACACCAAAGGTTCTTGATGTTGGCTGCGGAAGCGGTATTTTATCGATCGTGGCACTGAAATTAGGGGCGTCAGAGGTAGTCGGAACAGACCTTGACCCGGACTGCATGACTTCCACACATGACAATATGGAAGTAAATCATCTTGATCAGAAACTGGGAACATTTTATGTTGGAAATCTGATTGATGATACAGAACTTCAGGAAAAAGTTGGAACAGAAGAATTTGATATCGTCGTTGCCAACATTCTGGCAGACGTGATCATTCCAATGGCACCGGTGATTCCGGCGCGATTAAAAAAGGGTGGATATTTTATCACATCAGGAATTATCGATTTCAAAGAGAATGACGTGAAAGAGGCAATTGAGAAAGCCGGTCTGGAAGTTGTAGAGATCAATCATCAGGGCGAATGGGTGAACATTACAGCAAGAAAGAATTAGGAAAAGACATGTATCAGTTTTTTATAGAAGATGAAAATGCAGCAGAAGATTTTGTGACAATTGAAGGCAGCGATGTCAACCATATTAAAAATGTGCTGCGGATGAAACCGGGAGAGAAAATCCGCGTGTGCACCAGAAGTGAACAAAACTATTTTTGTAGTATATCTGATATTACAGAAAGCTTTGTGCGTGCGGATATTTTGGAAAAAGAAGCGGAAAGCACAGAACTGCCATGCAGGATTTATCTGTTTCAGGGGCTCCCGAAGAATGACAAGATGGAATGGATCATTCAGAAAACCGTGGAACTCGGAGTTTATGAGGTCATTCCGGTTGCCATGAAAAACTGTGTTGTCAAATTAGACGATAAAAAGGCAAAGTCAAAAGTGACACGCTGGCAGGCAATCGCAGAGAGCGCAGCCAAGCAGTCCAAGCGAAGCCTGATCCCGGAAGTGAAGATGCCAATGTCCTATAAAGAAGCGGTGGCATATGCCAAGGAACTGGATGTGAAACTGGTTCCCTATGAAAACGAGCATGGAATGGCAGGGACGAAGGCTGCGATGGAACAGATAAAAAAAGGCGAAAGTATCGCAGTGTTTATCGGACCGGAGGGCGGATTTGCGCCGGAAGAGATTGCATTGGTGCAGGACGAGATGCAGCTAATCTCCCTTGGAAAAAGAATTTTAAGGACGGAGACGGCGGGTATCGCAGCACTTGCGATTTTGGGCTATCAGCTTGAGAGCAGTGATATGATAGAATAACAGTGCAAAAGTTGTCTGATAATAGAAATTTGTGAGTCGAAAGCTATCAGATGATTGAGAGATATAAAGAAGGACAATTATGGAAACAAATTTGACAGAAGTTTATTTGGATAATTCTGCAACGACCCGTTGCAGTGAACGTGCAAAAGATTTGATGGTAAAAGTTCTGATGGAAGATTACGGAAATCCATCCTCACTTCATATGAAAGGTGTGGAAGCAGAGAACTATATCAAAGAGGCTAAGAAAAAGATCGCAAAGACGTTAAAGGTGGATGAGAAAGAAATCCTTTTCACATCCGGAGGAACGGAATCAAACAATACCGCACTGATCGGAGCAGCACTGGCAAATAAAAGAGCCGGAAATCATATTATCACGACATCAATAGAACATGCGTCTGTTTCAGCAGTCGCAGGATATTTAGAGGAACTTGGCTTTCGCGTGACTTATCTGAAAGTGGATGCAGATGGTATCATTTCACTGGATGAACTGCGCGAGGCAGTGTGTGAGGACACGATCCTTGTCTCAATGATGATGGTCAATAATGAGATTGGCGCTGTGGAACCGATCGAGGAAGCAGTGAAAGTAATTAAAGCGAAAAATCCGAACACGTTAGTGCATGTGGATGCGATCCAGGCATATGGAAAGTACCGTATTTTTCCGAAAAAACTGGGAATTGATATGCTTTCTGTCAGCGGACATAAAATCCATGCGCCGAAAGGAACAGGATTTCTGTTCATCAAAGATAAGACAAAAGTGAAACCGCTGATTTACGGTGGCGGGCAGCAGAAAGGCATGCGCTCCGGAACCGAGAATGTGCCGGGAGTTGCTGCGTTAGGTGAGGCTGCCGAAGAGATTTACGAAAATTTCGAGGAAAAAATAGATCACCTTTATCAGATCAAACAGCGTTTTGTGGAAGGAGTTTTAAAAATAGAAGGTGTGTCTGTCAACGGAAAGACGGACCGTGATTCCGCACCACAGATCGTCAGTGTGAGCATTGACGGCGTGCGCAGTGAGGTTATGCTCCACACATTAGAGGACAGAAAAATTTATGTGTCAGCGGGAAGTGCATGTTCCTCGAACAAACCGTCCGTGAGCCATACATTGACAAGCATCGGACTTAAGAATAATCTGCTGGATTCGACGATCCGGTTCAGCTTTTCCGTGCATACCACAGAGGAAGAGATCGATTATGCCCTGGAAGTCATGAACGAGGTTGTGCCAAAGCTTCGACGTTATACGAGAAAGTAGTCCGGCAATTGCGAAATTCATGAAAGTGTAAATTGAATTGTGAAAAATTAACAAAAGACATGAAAAAGGAGAAAACATGTATAAATCATTTTTGATCAAATATGCGGAGATCGCAATCAAAGGAAAAAACAGATATTTATTTGAAGATGCATTGGTAAGCCAGATCAACCATGCATTGAAAAAGGCAGACGGAGAATTTCTTGTCCGAAAAGAGCAGGGAAGAATCTACGTCGACACGTTGAGTGACTATGATTATGATGAGGTTGTGGAAGCATTAAAATGTGTGTTTGGTATCGTCGGGATCTGCCCGGTTGTATTATTGGAAGACGAAGGATTTGACAAACTTGCAGAGGAAGTCATTGCATACATTGATAAGGTGTACCCGGACAAACATTTTACATTTAAAGTAAATGCCCGCCGCGCGAGAAAGAATTATCCGATGGAGTCTATGGAGATCAATGCAGCCATGGGCGAGAAGATTTTAGATGCTTACCCGGAGACAAAAGTAGATGTGCATCATCCACAGGTGGTATTTAATATTGAAATCCGTGCAAAAATTAACGTATACTCAACGATTATTCCGGGACCGGGTGGAATGCCGGTAGGAACGAACGGCAGGGCAATGCTGCTTTTATCCGGCGGGATCGACAGTCCGGTGGCTGGATATATGATCGCAAAACGTGGTGTTACGATCGATGCTACTTATTTCCATGCACCGCCATATACTTCGGAACGTGCAAAACAAAAAGTCGTTGACCTTGCAAAAATCGTCGCAAAATATTCAGGACCGATCAATCTGCATGTGGTGAACTTTACGGATATCCAGCTTTATATCTACGAGCAGTGTCCGCATGAGGAATTGACGATCATCATGCGCCGTTACATGATGAAACTGGCAGAGCATTTTGCAAAAGAGAATAAGTGCCTCGGTCTTATCACCGGAGAGAGTATCGGACAGGTGGCAAGCCAGACGATGCAGTCCCTTGCAGCAACGAATGAGGTATGTACGATGCCGGTCTATCGTCCGCTCATTGGATTTGACAAGCAGGAGATCGTTACAATCTCTGAAAAAATCGATGCATATGAGACATCCATTCTTCCATACGAAGACTGCTGTACCATTTTTGTGGCAAAACATCCGGTGACAAAACCGAACTTAAATGTGATCCATAATGATGAGAGAAAGTTAAGCGAAAAGATTGATGCATTAATGCAGGAAGCCATTGATACGGTAGAAGTGATCCACATTGAGGGATAAAACAAAAAAAGCAGGCAGTATCGGAAAACGGAAATGTCTGCTGCAAAAAGAAAAAGCCACAGAACGTATCTTCTGTGGCTCAAATCTTCGGAAATGATTAAACTAAATATGGTTTTAATACTTCCATGATTTCATCCATATTGCTTTCAGCATGAATTGCTAAATCAATTGGTTTGGATAAATCTAAACTGAAAATACCCATAATGGATTTTGCATCGATCACATATCTTCCGGAGATTAAATCGAAATCAAATTCGAACTGGGTGATTGCATTAACAAAAGATTTTACTTTGTCAATGGAGTTTAAAGAAATCTGTACTGTTTTCATGATAAAAAACCTCCTTAATTAACTATCAAAGTTAACTTTATAGTAATGGTTTTTTATGGAAAAGTCAACACAAAATAGGAGTATCAAATGAAAATAAATAAGAAAGCCGCACTGCACAATTTAGGATGCAAGGTAAATGCATATGAAACAGAGGCAATGCAGCAGATATTAGAAAATGCAGGTTATGAGATTGTCCCATTCACAGAATATGCGGATGTCTATGTGGTCAATACCTGTTCCGTTACCAATATGGCAGACCGCAAGTCAAGACAGATGCTGCATAAGGCGAAAAAGATGAACCCGGATGCAATCGTTGTAGGCGCCGGATGTTATGTGCAGACAAAAGAGGCAGAGGCACTGCTTGATGATACGGTGGATATCGTGATCGGAAATAACAAAAAACATGAATTGCTTGCCATGCTCGAAGCATATGAAAATGACCACGGAAAGTGTGGGAATGTGATCGATATCAATCATGAGAAGCAGGAATATGAGGAAATGTTCTTAGAGCGCACCGCAGAGCACACCAGAGCTTTTATCAAGGTGCAGGACGGATGCAACCAGTTCTGCAGCTACTGTATCATTCCTTTTGCAAGAGGAAGGGTGCGGAGCAGAAATTCTGAAGATGTGATCCGGGAAGTGAAACGCCTTGCGGAACATGGCTTCAGGGAGATCGTCCTCACGGGGATCCACTTGAGTTCCTACGGTGTGGATACCGGCGACGATCTGCTCCATCTGATCCGGGAAGTGCATAATGTCGAGGGGATTGAGCGGATAAGGCTTGGAAGCTTAGAGCCAAGAATTGTGACGGATGGATTTGCGACGGCACTTGCAGGGCTGCCAAAAATCTGTCCGCATTTCCATCTTTCCTTACAGAGCGGATGCGATGCCACACTGCAGCGCATGAACCGCAGATATGATACAAGGGAATATGAAGAGGGTTGTCAGATCTTAAGAAAATATTTTGACCATCCTGCCATCACGACAGACGTGATCGTAGGTTTTCCGGGAGAGACAGAGGAAGAATTTGCGGTTACAAAAGAATATCTCAAGCGTATTCATTTTTATGAAATGCATATCTTCCAATATTCTAAGAGAGAAGGAACAAAGGCAGCTGTGATGGAACATCAGGTTCCGGAACCGGTGAAAAAAGAGCGGAGCAATATCCTTCTGGCGTTAGAGAAGAAAATGTCTGAAGAATTCCGGGAATACTATGTCGGAAAACAGGTGACAGTTCTGATGGAAGAGGCTTATGAATTTGAAGGTGAAACATATTTTACCGGATACACAAAAGAGTATGTAAAGATCGCTGTGAAGTCGGCAGCTGACCTTTCGAATCAGTTTGTGAAAGGAACGATCCGGGGCAGATTGACAGATGATATCTATCTTATGGTTGAATTTTAGGACAAACTATATTAGAATAAGCTAGAGGATTACTGTAATTATGAAGGCACTGAATAATTACGGATTACTTTCTTACCATAGAGTAAAGAAGAGTATAAGGGCGTGACAATTATGCAGAACATCAATAATACGCAATATTTCAGAGTGGAGAAGGAGCCGGAACTGCAGGTAAAGGATGTACTTGCAATTGTGTATCGTGCACTGAGCGAGAAGGGATACAATCCACTGAATCAGATTGTTGGATATATTATGTCAGGTGATCCTACTTATATCACCAGTCATAATAATGCAAGAAGTCTGATCATGAAAGTAGAGCGTGACGAATTAGTAGAAGAGGTATTGAAAGCATATATTAAGAATAATCATTGGAATTAATGTACTTAAGAAGAAACGGATAAGTACAGATTAATATATGCCTTACAGGAAAAGTCTGTCCGGGTGAAGGGCAGAGGCATGGAGATTTTGAATGAGAATATTAGGTTTAGACTACGGCTCAAAGACTGTCGGTGTGGCAGTCAGCGATGAGCTTTTATTTACTGCGCAGGGACTGGAAATCGTCAGAAGACAGTCCCCTAATAAACTGCGCCAGTCTCTGGCAAGAATTGAGGAAATTATCAAAGAATATAACGTAGAGCGCATCGTTTTGGGTTATCCTAAGAACATGAATAATACAGAGGGTGAGCGCTGCGAAAAAACAAAAGAATTCAAAGAAATGTTGGAGCGTCGTACCGGACTTCATGTGATTCTGTGGGATGAGAGGCTGACGACCGTATCAGCAGATAAGCATATGATGGAATCGGGAATCCGCAGGGAAGACCGCAAGAAGTTTGTGGACGAGATAGCTGCTGTTTTTATTCTGCAGGGATATCTTGATTATCTCGCAATGCATCCGGAAGAAAAATAAGGTCCATAGAAAGTAATCCAAATGACGGCAGCAGATTAGAAAAATATAAGAAAGGAAGAAAGATGGAAAAAGTTATTTTTACAGATCCGGACACAAAAGAGGAAATTGAATTTTATGTGTTGGAAGAGACACAGATCAATGGAAAAAAATTTCTTTTTGTAACAGAAGAAGAGGATGGAGACAGTGACGCATATATTTTAAAAGAGATTGCAGATGAAAATGATGATGTTGTCTACGAGATGGTGGAAGATGACAAAGAAATTGCAGCTCTTGGTAAAGTGTTTGCGGAATTAATTGACGATGCAGATATTGAATATTAGTAAATTAAGAAATGGAATTGGAATTTTGAAGAAACAGGAAAATATAACAGAAAATCTTACTGCGGAAGAGAATCGTAAAGAGATAACAGAGACAATGGAAAGTGCTGCGACAGAGAAGAAACCTGCGCGCAGACCGGCACGAAAGAATACAACAGCCAGAAAGAAGAAAACAGACGAGGCAGCAGAGAAAGAAGAAAAAGGCGGAAAGGCTGAAAAGAAAGTCAGAGCAGAGAAGAAAACAAGAAGTGCATCTGCAGAGACTGTAAAAGTGAAAAAGAGCGGAAAAAATAAAGATGGAGGAAAAGACTTGAAACAGAATGAACATTCCTCAAAACTTAAGATCATTCCACTTGGCGGATTAGAGCAGATTGGAATGAATATTACAGCTTTTGAGTATGAGGACAGTATCATTGTTGTGGATTGCGGATTGTCATTCCCGGAAGACGACATGTATGGAATCGATCTTGTAATCCCGGATATCACTTATTTGAAGGACAACATTGATAAGGTAAAGGGATTTTTTATCACACATGGTCATGAAGACCATATCGGTGCGATCCCTTATGTATTAAAAGAGGTAAATGCACCGATTTATGCAACAAAACTTACCAATGGTATTATCGAACACAAATTAAAAGAGCACAATATGCTCACAAAAGTAAAACGTAAAGTTGTAAAATACGGACAGCATATCAACCTTGGTTGTTTCCGTGTGGAATTTATCAAGACAAACCACAGTATTCAGGATGCCGCAGCACTTGCCATTTATTCACCGGCAGGAATTGTTGTGCATACCGGAGACTTTAAAGTAGATTACACACCGGTATTTGGAGATGCAATCGATCTTCAGAGATTTGGTGAGATCGGTAAAAAAGGAGTTCTTGCATTAATGTGCGACAGTACAAATGCAGAGAGACCGGGATTTACCATGTCAGAGAAGACTGTTGGCAGAACGATCGATGCCATTTTTGATGATAATAAGAATTCAAGGATCATTATTGCAACTTTTGCATCGAATGTAGACCGTGTACAGCAGATCATCAATGCAGCGTATAAGAATGGAAGAAAAGTGATCGTGGAAGGCCGTAGTATGGTAAATATTATCGGCACTGCAAGCGAACTTGGATATATTAATATCCCGGATAACACACTGATCGATATTGAACAGTTAAAAAATTATCCGGATGAACAGACTGTCATTATTACAACCGGAAGTCAGGGAGAGTCCATGGCGGCACTGTCGAGAATGGCATCCGGCATTCACCGCAAAGTGACGATCAAGCCAAACGATACGATCGTGTTAAGTTCCAACCCAATCCCTGGAAATGAGAAGGCAGTTTCCAATATTATCAATGAACTGTCCATGAAAGGTGCAAAGGTTATTTTCCAGGATGTACATGTATCCGGTCATGCGTGTCAGGAGGAGATTAAGTTGATCTACTCTCTGGTGAGACCGAAATATGCGATTCCGGTGCATGGAGAATACCGTCATCTGATCGCACAGGCGAGAGTGGCAGAGGAACTTGGAATTGACAAGGACAATATCTTTATCTTATCTTCCGGCGACGTATTAGAACTCGACGAGGAGAGCGCGGCAGTGACCGGAAAAGTTCATACCGGAGCGATCATGGTAGACGGACTTGGTGTCGGAGATGTCGGTAATATCGTATTAAGAGACAGACAGCATCTGGCAGAAGATGGTATTATCATAGTTGTATTGACATTGGAAGGCGGCTCAGGACAGGTGCTTGCAGGACCTGATATCGTATCCCGTGGATTTGTTTATGTCCGCGGTGCAGAGACACTCATGGAGGAAGCAAAGCAGGTGCTGGATGAGAGAATGCAGTACTGCATGGATAAAGGCATCACAGACTGGGGCAAGATCAAGACGGAGATCAAAGATTCTCTCAGTGATTTTGTATGGAAAGAGACAAAGAGACGTCCGATGATCATGCCGATTATTATGGAAGTATAAAGCATTTGAAAAAACAGCTTGGGAGCATATATGAGTCAGATAGAAGATGCTATGGATGGATTAATGACTGCGATCAGAAACAGTGAGGAATTCATCCGATATCAGGCAATTAAGGAAAAGGTACATGGCTTTCCAAAACTGGAAAGCCAGATCACAGAATTTCGTAAGAAAAATTATCTGCTGCAGAACAGTCAGGGAACTGTGGATCTGTATGAAGAGACAGACCGCATGGAGAATGAGTACCGGGAGTTTCGGAAGAATCCTATGGTGTCAGAGTATCTTGCAGCAGAAAATGCACTCTGCAAAATTGTGCAGCAGATCAACTGGACTTTGATCGAGGGACTGGAATTTGAAGTTGGCTTTGAGGAATCATGAGGGAAGAGATGAATTTGAACAAAGTAGTTTTTCGTTTTGTCAGCATTAGTTTTTCAATACTTGTCATTTTGCTTGTATTGATCGGATTTGTGAAAATTGGAACATATTGCTATGATTTTGGCTATCGTGTATTTACAGAGGCACCTGTCGATGCAGAGCCGGGCAGGGATGTTATCGTCCAGATCTCAGACGATATGTCAGACATGGACATCGCAAAGGAACTGAAAGAAAAAGGTCTTGTGGAGAATGCAAAGCTCTTTTTTGTACAGTTAAAAGTGTCTGCTTACTCCGGCAGGCTTCATTCCGGTGTCTACACATTGAATACGTCCATGACAGCGAGAGATATGATGGTGCTTATGGCAGCAGAACCGGAGCAGAGTTCTACAGACGACACGGAGACGGTCACAGGCACTACCGAAGAGACAACTGAAGAGACAACCGATACACAGAAAGATGCAGATACAGTCACAGGAGAGGAATAGAAGTGATCGTTGACGAGAGACTGGTAACATATATCAATTCCCTGGATACCGGGAATACAGAGATTTTAGATGAGATAGAACGCGAGGCATTAGAAACCTATGTGCCGATCGTGCGCAAGGAAATGCAGAGTTTTCTGAAACTGATCTTATCGATAAAAAGACCCGCAAGAATCCTTGAAGTTGGAACAGCAGTTGGATTTTCAGCAATTTTAATGGCTGAATACAATCCAATCCCATGTGAAATCACCACAATTGAGAATTATGAAAAAAGAATTCCCATTGCAAAAGAAAATTTTGTGCGGGCAGGAAAAGAAAAACAGATCACCCTCTTAGAGGGGGATGCAGCAGATATCTTAAAAGAATTGCGGGAACCGTTTGATTTTATTTTTATGGATGCCGCAAAAGGGCAGTATATCCATTTTATGCCGGAAATCTTAAGATTGTTAAAACCGGAAGGAATTCTGGTATCAGACAATGTTTTGCAGGACGGAGATATTATCGAATCCCATTTTATTGTGACGAGAAGAAACCGTACGATTTATAAGAGAATGAGGGAATATCTGTACGAACTGACGCATTCCGACGAGTTGGTAACTTCGGTGCTGCCGATCGGAGATGGAATTACCGTGAGTGTGAAGAAATAGGAAAGGAAGGATACAAAAGGAATGAGAAGACCGGAACTTTTAATACCGGCAAGCAGCCTTGAAGTATTAAAAATAGCTGTTATTTACGGCGCAGATGCAGTATATATTGGTGGCGAGGCATTTGGACTGCGTGCAAAAGCAAAGAATTTTTCCATGGAAGAAATGAAAGAGGGAATTGAATTTGCACATGCGCATGATGTGAAAGTTTATGTCACTGCAAATATTCTGGCGCACAACGGCGATCTTGAGGGTGTGCGGGAATATTTCAAAGAGTTAAGGGAAATAAAACCGGATGCGCTGATCATTGCGGATCCGGGCGTATTCCAGATTGCAAAAGAGGTCTGTCCTGAGATTGAGCGTCATGTCAGCACACAGGCGAATAACACAAACTATGCAACTTATCTGTTCTGGTATGGACTTGGAGCAAAACGTGTCGTCTCTGCAAGAGAGTTATCAATTGTGGAGATCAAAGAGATCCGGGAACATATCCCGGATGATCTTGAGATCGAGACATTTATCCATGGCGCAATGTGTATTTCCTATTCCGGACGCTGCCTGCTTTCCAATTATTTTACCGGGAGAGATGCAAATCAGGGAGCATGTACACATCCGTGCAGATGGAAGTATTCCATCGTGGAAGAGACCAGACCAAATGAATATATGCCGGTATATGAAAATGAGCGTGGAACCTATATTTTTAACTCAAAAGATCTCTGCATGATCGAACATATTCCAGATCTTTTCGATGCAGGTATTGACAGTTTTAAAATAGAGGGTAGAATGAAGACAGCACTCTATGTTGCGACTGTGGCAAGAACATATCGTAAGGCAATTGATGATTATAAGAAATCACCGGAGCTTTATCAGCAAAATATGCCATGGTATTTAGATCAGATCTCAAACTGCACTTATCGTCAGTTTACCACTGGTTTCTTTTACGGAAAGCCATCGGATGAAGCGCAGATTTACGATAACAATACTTATTTGAAAGAATACACATACCTCGGTATCGTGGGCGGAACAAATGAAGAAGGGCTATATCGTATTGAACAGCGTAATAAGTTTTCCGTTGGTGAGCAGATAGAAGTGATGAAGCCGGATGGAGAGAATATTGAAGTTACGGTAAAGCGCATTGTGGATGAAGAGGGCAATGATATGGAATCTGCGCCGCATCCAAAACAGGTATTATATATCGATCTGGGACATCCATTGGAAATGTATGATATTTTACGCAGAAAAGAGTAGACAGGAGTGACAGTTCAGCAGTTTACATGGAGCTGAATCACAATAAACGGACTGGAAAGGAATGGTTACGAGTATGGCACAGGAAAAATATGTTGCATATGTGGGCACCTATACCCATGAGAACAGTGTAGGAATTCATATTTATGATGTTGATGTAACGAAAGGTTATATGAAGGAACGCAAAGTTGTTCCAATCAATAATCCGTCTGATCTTGTTGTATCCAGGAACAGAAAATTCCTTTATTCTATTGCAGATGAAGGTGTGGAAGCTTTCAAAATTTTAAAAGACGGGGATCTCGAACCGATCAATGAACAGTGGATTGGTGGTATGAGAGGATGTTATGTCGAAGTGGATGATGAGAACCGTTATCTTTTTGTAGGCGGACACCATGATGGACGTGTTACCATGATGCGTCTGAATGAAGATGGAAGTATTGGTGATATCGCAGATGGTATTTTCCACAAAGGAATGGGAAGAAGTATTGCACAGCGTAATTTTATCCCACATGTAGACTGTGTAAAATTGACACCGGATCAGAAGTTCCTCTGTGCAGTTGATAATGGTCTGGATCAGGTTAAAATTTACCGTGTCGATTATGAAAACGGAAAATTAGAGCTGGACGATATTATCCGTGGACCACTGGAGTCAGCTCCTCGTATGATCCGTTTCTCCAGAGACGGCAGATTTGCATATATTCTGTACGAATTGCTGAATCAGGTAGAAGTGTACAGTTATAAGACTGTGGATGATATGCCTGTATTTGAAAAAATCCAGACGATCACTACAATGGGATCAAAAGATGATGATGTCTGCGCAGCATCCGGTATGGAAGTTTCCAGGAGCGGAAAGTATTTATATGTAAGTAATTCCGGTGTAAACTCTGTTATCTGCTATGCGATCGACCAAAAAGAGGGAACTCTTACCGTCACATTCCAGACGAGAGTCTGCAGCGATTTCCCTAAGATGCTTGCAATTTTCCCGGATGAAAAACATTATCTGACTCTGAATAATGCATCCAATGATATTGCATTTTATGCAGTGGACTACGAGAAGAAATACTCTATCTGGGAAGGAAAACCGATCAAGGTTGACAAACCGAACTGCATTTATATTTTGAAACTGGAAGCATAACCGGAGTTTGATTGGCGTAGTGTTGCAGATTCCGTGGTGCTTTTATAGGTTGTGAAGGGCAGATATAAGCGTCCTCTCACAAGTCAGA
>OGHD01000623.1_pt1 | contig 16436 bp, 16 predicted proteins | sample 1571341 | NCBI WGS metagenome assembly OGHD01 (sample SAMEA2582026, study PRJEB24529) | metagenome | biome: Human gut stool | place: China | collected 2011 | reverse complement strand
GAACTTCCTCATCCCCTAAATAGTTTTAATAGCCCTCTTGGAAGCTTAAACAACAAAAGTAAAGAAACTATTCAACAAGAAAATAACAAACAGAATACTTTATTTTAATTAATATCTCAAAAAAGAGTTATATGAAAATGAATTAATAAATTCATTTTGAATATAGCTCTCTTTTTTATTAAAACCTTTCTTAAAATTATTGGGATACTATATTCTTAGTGTAACATTTGATGAGCATTAAATTTAAATCAACACGTTATATTAAAACAAAACAATTCATCAACAGGCAAACATCCATTGTAAGTTTTTTACTTAAATGCTAAAATATTATTATATTACTTTTATAAGTTTATATGCATAATTACACTCAATATATATTGAAAGGAGACTTCATGGAAAACATAAAGAAACTAAAACCTACAAAAGAACTATGGATAAAAATAAAATGGATGGCAAACTATGCAAAACCAGCTATTCCCTTTTTAATATTTTCAATTATAGTAAATGTTATTTTTTCATTGATAGGAATTTATAATGTTACTGTTTCAAAGTCATTAATTGATTCTGCAATAAGTGGTGATTCAAAGCAAACTATATACTGGCTTATAATAATGCTTGTTATAACATTAATAAGTATGCTATCATCACCTGTTACTTCCTTTATGAGCACACATTCTTCAACAAAACTTACTCAAAATATTCAAAGAAAAATTTATCAACATCTTCAATATAGTGATTGGCTTGAACAAAGTAAATTTCATTCTGTAAGCTTATTAACTAGAGTAACATCTGATGTAAGTAACATTAGTTCTGCTATTCTAGGAACTATTCCCAGCTTAGTTTCATTAACAGTTACATTAGTAGGTTCATTTTATACACTTATAAATTGGGCACCATCAATAGCATTTGTTGCTGTTTTTATTGGTCCTTTTTTAATATTGGTTGGTAGATATTTTAGTGGAAAACTTAAATCCTTATATAAAGAAGCTCAAGAAGAAGATGTTAAATATAGATCATTTATGCAAGAATCAATTCAAAACATAATGATTGTTAAGACATTTTGTATGGAAAAAATAAATATGCATAAACTTTTAGAAATTCAAGATAATAAATATAAAATTGCTATGAGAAATACTAAGCTTTCTGTTATGACTTCAATGTCAATGAGTTTTTGCTCTTCACTTGCTTACTTTTCAATTTTTACATGGGGAGTATTAAATATATCTAAAGGAGTAACTACCTATGGTACATTTACAGGAATGCTTCAATTATATAATAAAGTTCAAGCACCATTTTCTTCTTTAGCAAGCATGATTCCTGGGCTTATTTCAACTATAGCAGCGGCTGAAAGACTTATGGAAATTGAAACAATACCAGTTGAAAAAATGGCTGATGAAAATGAACTTAACGATATTACTAATAAATCACTTGATGAAATTGCTGTAGATAATATAACTAATTTTGAATCTACTTTATTTAATAATCCTGATATTATCTTTGATAATGTTTATTTTGCATATAAGGATAATAATTATATTTTAAATAAAATTAATCTTACTATTGACTCTGGTGAAACTATTGCTTTTGTTGGACCATCTGGTGAAGGTAAAACAACAATGATTAGACTTATATTATCTTTAATTAATCCAACTAAAGGTAATTTGTTTATTAGTGAAAATGACTTAATTAAAGATATGAATAGAAACTTTAGAAATCTTATTTCTTATGTTCCTCAAGGAAATACTTTATTTTCAGGAACAATTAGAAGCAACTTACTTTATGGTAAACCTGATGCTACTGATGATGAAATTAAAGAAGCATTAACTAATGCTTGTGCCATTGACTTTGTTAATGAACTTGAAGATGGATTAGATACAATGATTGGTGAAAAAGGAGTTGGTATTTCAGAAGGACAAGCCCAAAGAATTGCAATTGCTAGAGCTTTCTTAAGGGTAAGACCTATATTAATACTTGATGAAGCTACTTCTTCACTAGATCCTGAAACAGAAGTTAATGTATTAAAGTCAGTTAAGTCATTATCTAGTAATCCAACATGTATTATCATTACTCACAGGCCTTCTGCTCTTAATATTTGTAATAGAATTATGAAACTTGAAAAAGGTCATATTAGGGAAGTTAGTAGAAAAAGTATATTAGAAGTTGCAAATGAGTTAGTTTAAACAAAAAACACCTTCAATGCTAATTTATTAGTATCGAAGGTATTTTTTGTTATTTAAGATGAGTTTACTTCAATATATCTTAACTTGATATTAGTAACCTCTAATTCATTTTCATGTTTATAATCATTTTCAGGTTTATAATCATCTTCATTTGTTTTATTTACTGATAAATTAATAAGTTTTGGATTTTTCCATTGTTTCATTTTGAAATGCCTTCATCATAAGTTTATTATATATTAATACTCAAATTTATGTAAATTACACCTTAGATGAATATTTTAAACTTTATACTTACTACTTTAATATCAGTTATAAAATTACATCTTATAATAAAAATCATATAAACTTTTACCCTAATATATATAAATTTATATTTATATATAAAGACGGACTCAAATTTGAATCCGCCTTATTATCAATAATTTTTTAATATTCTCTTCCAACTGATACTAAATTAAAGAAATAACACATATGATTACTAAATTTATAATAATAACCTTTATATGATATCAAATTGATTTAATTAGCAAATCTAGCTACAACAGTATATTGTTCTCTTATAGCTCCACCTGTAACATAGTACTCACCACATCTTAACCATGCATGAGCTTTCATTTCATTTCCTTCCTTTCGTACTCCTAAATAAATAGTAGTTGAAATTCCTTGATTTTTTAATAATTTCTGTGCAGTTAATGCTTGTACTAGGCATTTACTTTCCCATGGTGTTTTAGCTGAAACAAATAAAACCCTAGATGATATTCTCCTAGCAATTTTATATGTATCATTATCAACTTTATCTAAAGATTCTTGTTTATGTTTTCCCATACGCTTTCTTAACTTATTAAATGGAACAAAAAGTATAAATGCTCTATAAAATCCTGTATAAAAAAAAGTTTGCATTATATTAAACTTTTCTTTATTATCCATAGATATAAATGTTTTAACTTTTCTAGCTAATACTAATAAGTTCTGCATTATTTAATCTACCTAAAAATTCTACTACTGTATCCTTGCAAATTTCTTCATCTACTTCATATTCAGAACACAAAGTATCTATTATTCTTCTTACATTTATAGGTTCACTAATAATTTCCCATATTCTACTTCCAACTTCATTCATCATAAAGTATTCACCTTTATCAAGGTTCATCATTACTTTTTCTCCATCTAAATCTGTATCATCTATTTCTAAATTTTTATTAATTATTGTATTTAAATTTATTCCAAAACCTTTTTTTATCTTTCCTACTTTTCCAATACTTCTTTTAAAATTAACCATTTCTGCATTCCCCCTCATAACATATAAATATAATATTTTATTTACTACATTTATAAATTCTACGAAAAATAAATATATTTTTTCATTTTAATTTATCGTATTAATCCCACTTTATATGACTTTAACATATTTCAATAATAACCTTTTTGTACATATTATGTAAATAATTATTACGCACCAATTATTTTTTATTTTTATAGAACCTTATTACTAATTAATTTATACTACTAAAAATAATAAATTTTAATTATAATCTTTAAATTTTTAATATCAGATAATATACCTTAGATTAGTATTGATATAAACTATTATCTAAGGTATATTTATTTATCTAGTTGCTATTTATGAAGATTGTGATCCTCCACAACAACAGTTTGATTTATGAGATTGACCTGCCCATTCATGGTTTCCACCTGTAGGACAGTTAGAACCACTTTGATGATGTCCTTCATTCCAGCTAGAACAGTTATTTCGATGCCACATATTATCTCTGTGACAGTAATGTACATTTTTGTCTGGACCTGTTGTAAAAGTAGTTACCGAATCATTAGTAATGCATTCACAAAATTGTGATTCAGTTCTGTCTAATTTAACTCCTGTAATATTGGGTTTTTTCCACTCTTTCATTTTAATTCCTCCCATAAATACATATTTATATATTAATATTTGTAATATTATATAATTAACATTACAAAATTTAATAACAAAACCCTTAATTTAATAATTTTTCTTCTAATATAGCTATCTGCTCTTCTACAGTAAATTTTTCTCTTGGTCTGATTATTTGATAATAATTAATATTTTGAGCAATATAAGCACATTTCTTTATATATTTATAGGTTCTACCACCCATAAGTCCACTAAATTCTCCCCTATAAATATTTTTAATTATATTATTTAATTTTTCAAATCCTGTAATCTCAATTAATTTAACTTCATTTATGTCATCAACCTTAATTTCAATAATAGTAGTTAAAACTGTATCTTTATTTTCAAAACTTTCAATTGCTGAAACACTATACTTTTCATTAGAGTCACAATTATAACCTTTAAATTTAGATTTATCATAACCCATTTTATTCATTACATCCTGACATAATTTTTGATATGGGAAACCTGGATTAATTCTAACATTATCATCTATACTAATTGCTGCAACATCATCGGACATAAACTTATAACCTCTTAATCTTAGTGCTGTAGTTAAAGTTGACTTTCCTGCTCCTCTATTTCCTGTAATAATTATTGCTTTATCATTTATTTTTATGGCACTACCATGTATAGCAACCTTCTCTCTTTGAAGCATTATAAATCCTAAACAGCTACATACTAAATAAATGTTAATGTACTGCTTATTAACATTTTCTACTGGTTCAACTATAACCTTATTACCATCTTTAATATAGTAAGATGCCACATTATCTATTTCAAACCATACATAATCTTTACTATAAAATGATGACTTTCCTTCTAATCTTAACTTACGAATATTATCTGGCATAGTTCCATAAAGGAAATATACGTCAATATCGTCTTCTCTTATATCTTCCACTCTAATAAATTAATCAATTTCTATTTGTGAATTTATTCTAAGCCCATATGCCTTGTAATTATATTTTCCTTCACCTTGTTTTACACCCATACCACTTCTCCAAATTACAATTTTTTACCTAATGCTGATAAGCTTCGCATTATCTAACTTTATTCTAAAATCCTTTTTATCTCCAATCATAAATAAAACTACCTTCTATTTTAATTTCAGTTTATGTAAAATTTTACCAGATAATTTAACATATATAAATAATTAAAATTAATTATTTATATATTATACATAAGCATCACTTCTTTTAAATAATCCTATAACTTAATAAAAATACTCTTTCTAGATGTTAGATTTGCAATTAAGTAATACTATTTTATTTTTATACATGTATAATTATTTATAATAAAAGAAGAACTATTTTTAAAGTTATAAAAACAGTTCTTCTTTTCTAAATTTATTACTTTTTACTACTTCTATTTTTAAAATGACTATATACTATACTTTTTTAACTAATTAATTTTATAGCGATATTATAATTTATCCTATAAAAAAATGACCTATTTAGATCATCTTTATTATTTATCTATTATATTTTTATATTAATCCTCTAATTTAATAAAAATACTCTTTCTTGATACTGCTTCTGTAATCAAATTACTATCCTTATCAAAAATTGCTGAATTATAATCATCTTGATTATAATTACCTAAAGCTTTATATTTTGAACTTATGTTAACATCAGCAAATGAATATTGACTAAAATGTATTACCATTAATCCACCCTTATTTAGCTTCTTATCAAGCTTTATAATTTGCTTTTCAAATTTTTCAAATGGATATATTTTTTTCAAACTTTTAACTCCTTGTCGTGTAATTTTATCGGGAGTTCTTTGTAAAACAGCCATACAAAAAATTAAATCAAATTTTCCATTCTTATTTATCTCATTTCTTTTTGATTCAATAAAGGTTATCTTATCATCAACTTTAAGTTTTCTACATATCTCAAGGCTATTTTTATTAATTTCAGCTCCCACAATATTGGCATCATTAAAATATTTACGAAGTGTTAAAACTTCTTCACCTGTAGAACATCCATATGAAAGAATTTTTATATTTTTATTACTCTTAAAGTAATCTCTACACGCAGAAAATATTACAGGATATCTATCCATACATGTTAAAGGTGTAGTTTGATGTACTTTGCCAGCTTTAAATATGCTCATATAGAATATGGCTCTAAATTCTTTGTTAGTACAAATTTTCCTTATTGTATATAGAATATTCTTAACAAAATATAAACTTCTTATTATATACTTTATAATTAAATTTTTTGAGTCATAATTACTTTTAAACCATTTTCTAATCTTTATATTCTTAGTTAGTTCATACTTCTTCATAATTGCTCCTATATTGTCTATACTTATAAAATTCAATATTATATTTTTTATCTCATTTTATATGATATTTATACTACAGCTTCATTAATAGATATTATTTCTCCTTCAATTAAATCTATTTGAGTATCTACTGTAAATTGATTCGCAGGCCTAGTTATCTTAAAGAATCTTATATTTTTAGCTATATCAACACATTGTTTAAAATATATTGGATCCATTTTCCCTAAATGTTTGATATATTCACCTCTATATATATTTTCAATTATATTATTTAATTTTTCGCTACCTCTTAATTCCTCAATAGTCACTTCATCAACATCACCAACAGTTAATTTAACTATTGAAACTAGTTCTCTTTTCTCATTAACAAATTCATCCATTGCTGGTACAATATATTTAACTTCCTTATCACTCATAAATGATGTGAAGGCTTCTTTATCATATCCAAACTTGTCCATAGCACTTTCACATAATTTTTGATATGGAAATCCTGGCATTACATATGGAACTTTATCTATTTTAATTCCAGCAACATCATCAGATATAAACTTATATTCTTTTCTTCTTAATGCAGTTGTTAAAGTAGATTTTCCTGCACCTCTATCCCCTGTAAATATTACGGCCTTATTATCCATTTCAATTACTCCACCGTGAATAGCAACCATCTTCCTTTGAAGCATAATAAATCCTAAACAACTACACATTACATAAACCTTCATAAGTTGCATATCTGCATTATCACATAATTCTACTTCTACCTTATTGCCATTAGTTATACAATATGTAGCTATATTATCTATATGAAACCATATTTTATTTTGAGATAATTGAATTCTTCTACCTTCTAAAATTAATTGTTTTATTTCTTCATTCATTTTTGAATATTTTATTACTACTAAATCTTTATTAGTAATTTCATTTAATTTTTCAAATTCATCTATCTCTATTTCAGACTTTATATTTAATCCATATACATAATAATTGTTTAAAACCATTCTCTTATACCCACTCTCATAATTTTGATAATTATTAAGTTTATTATACTATTATATGTTTTGGTAATAAATTACACTTTAGTATTAAATTTATTTACTACTTCTTTAATTTTAAAAATATTAACTTTTAATATAAATTTTATCAATATTCATTAAATATAAAAAAAGATAGCCGAAGCTATCTTTTTTACAGTTTGTTGAAAAACCCCCTGTTAAAAAAGGAAGCCACTGAAAAACTAAAATTATTGAGTAAATATCAAAATTTTAGGAAAATTTCAGAGGTCAAATATGTCTAAAAAGTTAATAGAGAACCCTTAGAATCGCTTCTAAGGGTTCTCATTTTTTACCATGTAATTTAGACAAAAATAAAAGGCACTTTTTCAGTGCCCTCTTAAAAAAGCAGAGGGTTTTTGTTTACTAGTTGTGGATAAAGTTTGAAATACATAATATAATTAAAATTACTAATATAATATGAAAATAACAAAGATAGTCTTGTTGCTATCTTTTTCATATTCTGTACTGCTGCAGTTAGCAGACATTGTTCGGACACTTTTTCGTGTCCACGGAAGCGAGCATAGCGAAGCCCATGCAGATTTTTTGAATCTGCGAAGCTTCGCTCAACCGTTTCTTTTCTTCTATTGTAAATACCTTTTCCCTTCTCGGTTTTAAGAAAATTTTTATTATCGTCTTTATGATTTTCCCAAACATGTCTTCTAATTATTTTATATTTAGCTTTTTCTCCAAGGCATTTATCTTTGTGAGGACAACACATACATATTTCTTCAAAGCATCTGTATTCCTTATAGCCTTCACGGGTCGTTGTTTTATATATTAGTGCAACATTATTGGGACAAATATATATGTCTTTATCATAATCATATATATACTTATTCTTTGTATACATTCCTTTTTTATGAGGAGAACGTCTATATGCAACAACAGGTATTATATCTCTATCTATTATTCCTTTAAAAATAGGATTAGTTGAATATCCTGCATCTAAACCAAGATACTTAGGGTTTACATTAAATGTTTCTTTAATTCTATCTATTCTCTTTAATATTGGTTCGCTATCGCTGACGTTACCAGGGGTAACATGAACATCCATAATTATATTATTTTTACTATCTACAGTTCTATGGTCTAAATAAAAAAAAGACTTCGGGTTTATTATCTCTCATCATATATCCACTATCAGGATCAGTTGTACTTTTCTTAATTTCTTTTGTTTCTTTTTTGAACTTTCTTGGTTTTAAAGGCTTTTTATTATGATTCTCTCTATCTTCATTAACATCAATATCTAACTGTTCTATATATTCCTTAGGAGTTACGTCTACTTCAACTTTTTCAAACTTTCTTTTATTAGCATTTGCTTTTATATGAGTTGAATCAGAATAAAGAATTTTACCTCCAACTAAATCTTTTTCCATAGCTTGAAAAACTATATTATCAAATATTTTCTGGGGAATATCAGTACCTTTAAATCTTCTAATTCTATTCTGACTTATTGTAGATGAATCTGGAATTTTCTCTGTAATTGAATATCCTAAAAACCATCTATATGCTAAATTTACTTCTATATCTTTAACTAACTGCCTTTCGGAGCGTATGCCATAAAGATATCCTATAAATAACATTTTAAATAATACTACTGGATCAACAGCTGGTCGACCATTTGTATGACAATACAAATCCCTAGTTAAATCCCTAATGAATGAAAAATCTATATATTTATCAATTTTCCTTAATAAATGGTCTTGTGGGACTAATTCTTCTAACATTACTACTTCTATTTCACTTTGTGCTTCTTTTCTTTCGTTTATCATTAATAAAACCTCTATGTAACAAATTTATATATTTTAAATTATATTACATATTTGGATAAAAATAAAGACTGATGACACTTTGTCAACAGTCTGGAAAAAAAGATAGCCGAAGCTATCTTTTTTATATTTAAACTTAATTATTTTCTTTAAGATACTGGAGTTGCTTCTAACTCTGGTGTTACAGGCCCCTCTGGTCCAAACCCTGGACAAGCTGGTTCGTTTGCATGTGGACACCAAGTTTCATGTTTTATGTCAGGAATAATAAATGCTGTAGCTCCACAATGTTTACATCTCCATATAAACCTCTCTTGCCCACCAACTTCTTTGTCTACATTTACTTGTTCATAGCAATCGTCTTTAGTAGATTTTACTCCTAAATTCATCAATTCTAGATTTAACCATTCTTTCTTCATTCTTTTTCCCCCTAATATTTCACTTTTTAATCTAAAGTACTTTTTTAAACAATTTTATTAAAATAAAATTATTTATTCATATTATATTTTAGCCTTTATTATTTGTAAATACTTAACACTAATTGCATTTTTTAAAAATTAATATAATCATTTTGATGTACTACTTAATACTACTTATTTAATGAAGACTTCTTTATCATATCCAAACTCGTCCATAGCACTTTCCCATAATTTTGATATAGAAATACTGGCATTACATATGGAACCTTATATATTTATACTATTTTATTTTATAATAATAAATTACACCTTAGCATTACTTATTTACAGAAACTAATCTAATACTTTATTAAAATAAAAAATCTCTATATTAAATTAATATTAATAACATTAATTTAATATAGAGATTTTAAGTTTTAGCTATAATTGAGTTTTATCATTTTAATTCAAGAACATTAATTAAACCTGCATGATTTAATCTTGATAGAAAAGTTATTGTAGTTTCTTCACAAGTTTTTTCATCAATATCATATTCCTTACATAATAACTCTATTATACTCTTTATTTGAATTGGATTTTCTATAGCTTTCCATATACTATTAGCAACCCCATTCATATTTAATTTGCTTTCATCTAAATTGCTTTTCTTTGAAACAGTCATTTCTGATAGCAACCTGATAATTAGTTTTCCTTTAAATTTACTTTGACAAAATACGCACATATATTAATATTCTCCTAAGCTTACAGTTCATGTATTTTTTATTTTAATTTCATTAATAAATAAGAAGAATAAAGTCTTCTTATTTATTAATGTATTAATGTATTAATGCATTAATTATTATTAAGATATAGGTGTAATTTCAACCTTTTCTCCAATTTTTAATCCTGCATGCACATCTGCAGCATGTGTTGCCCATGCAAAATAATCATCAAATGGTCCTGGTTCTGGACAATCAGCTATTTTTATATTTGTACCAACTTGATATACTCCTAAACATAAATATTTTACTGTCCCCCTCATATCAAAAGTTCTTACTGTTGAATATCTAACTTCACCTTCTGCTTCCTTCGTTTCATTTACTCCTAATCCATTTAATTCTGGATTTTCCCATACTTTTTTCATTATTATTCACCTCTTAAATTTATCTCTCATAAACATTCTCAAGGTTATTTATTCCTAAAATTGCGCCCCTATTTAAAAATAAATAATTTAATATGTTACACGATAATTTTACAATTATTGTAAGCGATAGTAAATAATTAATTTTTACTACTTTAAAAAAATTATAATAGTTTATTTTCACTACTAAATAATACTTAATATTACTACTTATTATTTAATAAAAAATAAATACTGTAATTAATTTACAGCATTTATCATTAACTATCCTATAACTCCATCCAATCAAGTAGCTTATTTCTATTAACAGCTGTAGCTGCTCCCTTAGTTAAAAATTCAAACTTATCTTTAAAACTATACTCAGTAGCAAAAATCCATACAAACAAATGATATATCCAAGCAATCGGCGCTAAAATCTTAAATTTTTTAGCATAACTATATTTATCTGATATATCATCAATTCTAGGAAAAAATCAATATATTTTCTTCTATTTACTCTTTAAAGTAATTACTGTAATTTCAGGATTATTAAAAATTCTTAAATCAAAAGAGGATGCTCCTATCCCCCTATTAACTATCATTATAGAACCGTTAACTTTAAATTTTCCTGCAGCATATTTAGGAAATATTTGTCTTTCTGGTGATAAAAGACCTATATTAGTAAATGGAATTCTTACAATTCCACCATGCATATGCCCCGCTAAAACAAGGTCAGCTCCCCACTTAATATATTGATTAATAAATATTGGGTTATGTGCTAATAATATATTAAACTTATCAGTATCAATCTTAGGTAAAGTCTTTTCAACATAATCACTTTCTAATTGTAACTTGTTTACATAAATACCTGATGGCCAATCTAAAGGTATATTAACTCCATATAAATTAATTGACTCATTTGTCTTATATATCTCTACATAATCATTTTTTATTGTAATAACACCTAATTCCTTTAGAAATTCCATTAAAAATAAATATTCTCCTGGTGTTAATTTTTCAGCTAAATGTTCATGATTACCATCAATATAATATATAGGATAAATTTTAGATAGTTCTTTAACTAATTTTTCAAATTCTTCTCTTCCTGTCATATCATAACTTACCATATCACCGGTCATTACAATTATATCTGGATTAATTTTTTTTATTTTACTTATTATTTTTTCTGTAGTATTTCTATATCCCTTACTATGAAAATCTGATAATTGAACTATCTTAAAATTATTAAATGCTTCTGGTATTTTTGCATTTTTAACTGTATATTTTTCTATATCTATTTTAATAATAAATGTCATAAACATCTGTATAGTAATTAAAATTATACATATTATTAATACTATTTTCTTTTTTTTCATTTCACATCCTCATTTTTCAATATTTTGTAGTTTTATCATATAAAACTATATACATAAATTACACATTTTAATTACTTACTTAATCTAAATTTACTTATTATATTTATTAATTGTACATATCCCCTTGCTAAATCCCCTACGACTTTAGGTAAATCCTAACTTTCTTACTTAAAAATGACCTATAACACTTAAGATTGCTGTAGGCCATTTATATTTTAAATATTTTATTTACTTTTTAATATTAATAGATTAATCTTAAAGTTCTAACCATCTAACAACCTTGTTTCTGCTTTTAGCATTACTAATTGTAGATGTTAAAAATTTTTTCTTACTCTCACTATCATATTCCTTAGTTGTAATTCCAACATATATATGATGTATCCATGCAATTGGTAATAATATTTTATTTTTTTTAGCATATGCATATCTATCTGATAATTTACTTGGTGGTGGTAGTATGACTTGAATATATCTCTTTATCATACTAAAAGTACTATCATCATCTATATCATATCCAACTTGTGCTCTAAACGAAAATGATAAATCTCTTTGCCCGTAAACACCACCTGTGAATATATCATCAACAACTAGCTTAATTATATCTTCATCTTCATCTTTATTTTTTATATTTAATCCCTTTGGTATTTCCATTCCAAATAAATAATTACAAACTTTGAACATTCCTGTAGAGAATTGGGTTAGTCCCCTTTTTTCTGCTTTTTCCTTGAATTCATTCCAATTTATTTCATTTCCCTTATGTTCAACTAATAAGACTAAATCTGCTAATTGCCTTATTCCAAATCCTGATATAGCCATATGTGAAGCCATATGTGCACATAAATGCAATGCTAAATCTTCTAAGCTAAGAGAAAGAGTATCAACCCCTCCAACCTTAACTTTCATAGCATCATCCCATATTCTCTCTTGAAAACACTCTTGCCCTTTTCTAAAGGTTTCATTTGCTAATGTCCAATGAATTTCTAAATTAAATCCAGCATTCATAAATGCTATATGATGTTCTGCAGGTTCTTCTTCATGGAATGCTCTTTCTAAAAGTAATTTCCTAACTCTTTCTAAATCACTCTTATGTATAATTACATCTGAATCACACATCGTTCGAAGATCTGGTTTAGGATAATACTCTCTAACTACTAATCCCTTTAAGACTATTACTGGTATATTATTTTCATTAAATAATTTTAGTATTTCTGCAGTTCTTTTTATATGATTAGATTGCCTTACTGCTGAATAGAAAGTATGTTTTTTTAATTTATCTATTATATCTTTATCAATATTATTATCTTTAATATTTTTTAAAGCAGGATATATTAATCCTGTTATACTGTGCTCATTTGCTTCATTTATAACTTCATTCCAATCTACATCTCTACTATAATCAAGTTTAGGAACTGTATTATGTATAGATGCATTTAACAAGTCTATTATTTGTCTTTGAATTAAGTCCATTATTATTTACTCCTTATCTTAAATTACGTTATAATTTTAACTTAAATTACATTTATTAACAATTAATATTTATTACTACTTCTAAAAAATAATAAGTATTACACATAATAATAATTATATGTAATACTTAAGTATAACTAATCCCTATTAAATAAATCTCTTGTATAAACTTTTTCTTCTACGTCAAATAATTCTTTTGATAATCTATTAGATACAATAATATCACACTCTTTCTTAAACTCTTCTATATCCTTAACTACCTTAGAATTAAAGAACTTATCCTCCTTTAACACTGGTTCATATACTACAACTTCTATTCCCTTAGCTTTAATTCTCTTCATTATTCCTTGAATAGAAGACGCTCTAAAGTTATCTGAATTTGTCTTCATTGTTAATCTATATATACCAACCTTCTTTGGATTTCTTTTTATTATTTGTTCTGCAATATGATCTTTTCTAGTTCTATTTGCATCTACAATAGCTCCTATTATATTATTAGGAACATCATTATAGTTAGCTAATAATTGTTTTGTATCCTTAGGTAAACAATATCCACCATATCCAAATGAAGGATTATTATAATGAGAACCTATTCTTGGATCTAAACACACTCCTTCTATTATTTGTTTTGTATTTAAATCTCTTACTTCTGCATAAGTATCTAATTCATTAAAATATGCTACTCTTAAGGCTAAATATGTGTTTGAAAAAAGCTTCACTGCTTCTGCTTCTGTTGAATCAGTAAATAATACTGGAATATCTTCTTTTATTGCTCCCTCTACTAAAAGATCTGCAAATTTTTTAGCTCTTTCACTTTGTTCTCCAACTATTATTCTTGAAGGATATAAATTATCATATAATGCTTTCCCTTCTCTTAAGAATTCTGGTGAAAATATTATATTTTCAGTTTCAAACATTTCTCTTACTCTTTTTGTATATCCAACTGGCACTGTTGATTTTATTATCATTGTTGCCTCTGGATTTATTGAAAGTACATTGGCTATTACTGCTTCAACACTTCTTGTATTAAAGTAATTTTTCTCTGGATCATAATTTGTTGGTGTTGAAATTATTACATAGTCTGCATCCTTATATGCCTTGTATACATCCGTAGTTGCAATTAAATTTAGCTCTTTATTAGTTAAATAATCTTGTATCTCATTATCTATTATTGGTGATACTTTATCATTTATCATATCTACCTTTTCTTGTATTATATCTACTGCTACAACTTCATTATGTTGTGCTAATAGAATAGCATTTGCTAGTCCTACATACCCTGTTCCTGCTATAGCTATTTTCATTAATTCTTTCCCCCAATACCTTTTTTTTAATTTTCATTAAATTTATTGCTTTTATTTAAAACTTTTGGTAATATTTTATAATATTTTACACATTCTTTCAACAATTGTGAGAATTAATTTATTTTTAGACTTCAATATTAAACACTTTTATGCCATTTATTATATTATTAAAAACCTTATCAAATAGCTTTTTTCTTAATATATCCACAAAAACAAATATAGAAAATATAGCTACACAAGTTATAGTCATATGAAGTATCATAAACTTACTATTCCAAAATAAATTAGTTTTAGCTATTTTATATTGAAAATTTAATATATATGGATTTAAATGTAATATAAATACACCAAATACAGAGCTAGCTATAGTATTTATTATATTACTCTTAATATTAACCTTATTAAATGCATTAAATAAGCAAATAGCACTAAAAATATTTGTTATAAAATAATAAGCCCATGAATTATTATTTATAATTGGAATAAATAATGATATAAATGTTACTAAACTAAATAACATATACCTAATACCCCAATATGAAAAATTCTTAGAGTTATTATAATGTAGCTTTAAATATCCTCCTATTACATACAAAACTACAAAATTTACAATTCCATATCCTGAATCAACAATTATTTTATTTGGTATTATTGAATCCCAAAGTGAAAAAACTAATAATATAACTATTAATAATTTTTTATAAGTTTCTTTATCAATATTATTTAATAATATATTTATAAAAGGAATTAATAAAAATAAAACTATATAATATTTAAAAAACCAATAATTGTTAATTACTAATGGAAATAAAGACTTTATAAAAGTATTTACTTGAAACTCTTCAATTCCTATGGCTAAACATAATAAATAAATTGTCACATTATATAAGGATAATTCTAAAAATAATTTTATAATTTTTTTTAAATTAACAGACTTTTTACTTACCATAAAATAACCGTTGATTATGATAAAACAATCAACTGCAATAATAAACATACTTTCAAGAAATCTAATTAAATACCAATTAAAAGTTCCTTCATTTGTATATTGTAATGCTCCACCCATAGCTGCATTAAAATAGTGTAAACCTATAATCATAATCATTAAAACTACTCTAAATAACTCAATTCCACTTTCTCTTTTTATAACCATTAAACTTACCCCTTATTTCTCTAAAAAATTAATAAAAAAGGCTAGCAATACTAAATTGCCTCCTATCTAAATAGATGGAAGGCAGTTCATATAGCTAGTCCACAATATATCTTTTATTCGTTACTTTATTTTGCATCAAATCAATTATCTTACCATTAATAAATATTAATATGTTATAGCTTATTAATGATAAGATCATAATAATAGGTGTACCTATTATTTGCCAAATTGTTGTTGATATAAATGGTAGCATTCCTACTTTATATAAGAATATATTAACTATATTTATAGCACCTATATGAATTACATATATTCCAAAACTCTTTCGTCCAATTTTACAAAATATATTGTCATTTTCTTTTACTTTAATAATACATAAAATGAATATTAAGATGGACAATGGT
>OGHD01000621.1_pt1 | contig 16451 bp, 19 predicted proteins | sample 1571341 | NCBI WGS metagenome assembly OGHD01 (sample SAMEA2582026, study PRJEB24529) | metagenome | biome: Human gut stool | place: China | collected 2011 | reverse complement strand
CAACGCAGGTCCTTACGACCAGGGCATCACTGAGAGCTTCCAGGCCGCGTTCAAGGATTACTTCACCGGCAATGTGGACGAAGACACTGCCAAGGAAAACTTCAAGACCTCTGTTCAGGAAAAGTACCCCGAACTGACCGATGTGGTATGGCCCGCATAAGCGGCTGACCCACTCGTTCCTATGGAAAAGTGAATACAGGGGCGGGCGGCACATCTCGCCCGCCCCTTTGCTTTTCCAATCACGACAGGAGGCGATCCTTATGGGAGAAAAGACGAAAAAGAAAGGGTCGATCAGCTACGCGAAATGGGGCTATATCTTCATTGCGCCGTTCTTCATCATCTTTGCGGTATTTCAGCTGATCCCTCTGATCTCCACCATTTATTACAGCTTTTTTGAGTATTACCGCAGCGGCCTGAAAGTCATCGGCCCCAGTTTTGCGGGCCTGAAAAACTACATCACCCTGTTTTCCACCGATCTGCCCAAGTATTTCAGCAACACCCTGATCCTGTGGATCATCGGCTTCATCCCGCAGATCGCCATCTCGCTGCTGCTGGCGGCCTGGTTCACCGACCTGCGCTTGAAGCTGAAGGGCCAGACCTTCTTCAAGACAGTCATCTACATGCCCAACCTCATCATGGCTTCGGCATTTGCCATGCTGTTCTTTGCCCTGTTCTCGGATAACGGCCCCGTGAACGCTGCACTGGTGGGCATGGGCATCCTCAAGGAGCCCTTCAGCTTCCTGAACAGTGTCTGGGGCAACCGCGGCCTTATCGGCCTGATGAACTTCCTGATGTGGTTCGGCAATACGACCATCATGCTGATGGCGGCCATCATGGGCGTGGACCCCACCCTGTATGAGGCAGCGGAGCTGGACGGCTGCACCCCGAACCAGATGTTCTGGAAGATCACCATCCCGCTCATCCGGCCGATCCTGGTCTATGTGATGATCACTTCGATGATCGGCGGCCTGCAGATGTTCGATGTGCCGCAGATCCTGACCAACGGCAAGGGCGGCCCCGACCGTACCTCCACCACCATGATCATGTACCTGAACAACCACCTGTTCAGCAAGAACTACGGCATGGCCGGTGCAGTATCTGTGGTGCTGTTCCTTGTGTGTGCAGTGCTGTGCGTCGTCGTGTACTTCTCGCTGACCAAGGAGGATGACGGCCTGACCAAGGCTCAGCGCAAGGAACTGAAAGCAGCCAAGAAGGCTGCTGCCAAAGGAGGGAAATAAGTATGGCACATACGCCTAAAAACCAGTCCGAAAAGGCGATCCTGACCGCCCGCCGTGCGTGGTGCTATCTGGTGCTGGTGCTGATCAGCTTTCTGTGCCTGTTCTTCTTCTATGTGCTGATCATCAACTCCACCCGCACCCACTTCGAGATTCAGAAGGGCTTCTCGCTGATGCCGGGCAAGTCCATCATCACAAACTTCCGCAACGTGCTTACGGATGCCAACATCCCCGTGATGAGCGGCATCCGCAACAGCCTGCTGGTGTCTGCCTGCTCGGCAGCGCTCAGCGTCTACTTCTCGGCACTGACGGCCTACGGCATCTACGCCTATAACTTCAAATTCAAAAAGGCTGCCTTTGCCCTGATTTTGCTCATCATGACCATGCCTACACAGGTGTCCGCACTGGGCTTTTTGCAGCTGATCTCCAAGATGGGGCTGAAAAACAGCTTCATCCCGCTGATCATCCCCAGCATTGCAGCACCCACCGTGTTCTTCTTCATGAAGCAGTATCTGGATGCCTCCCTTCCCATGGAGATCGTGGAAGCCGCCCGCATTGACGGCGCAGGCGAGTTTTATACCTTTAATAAGATCGTGCTGCCCATCATGAAGCCGGCTCTGGCTGTGCAGGCCATCTTCTCCTTCGTGGCCAGCTGGAACAACTACTTCATCCCGGCTCTGGTGTTGGACACCGCCGACAAAAAGACCCTGCCGATCCTGATCGCTCAGCTGCGCAGCGCGGACTTCCTGAAGTTCGATATGGGCAAGGTGTACATGATGGTGGCCATCGCCATTCTGCCGGTCATCGTCGTCTACCTGCTGCTGTCCAAGTTCATCGTCCGCGGCGTTGCTTTGGGTGGCGTGAAAGGCTAATGACCTCACAATAACACCTTCATTTCTCTGTTACAGCATAGCAAAGCCCCCGGGGGTCACACCCTCGGGGGCTTTGTGCGTGGTAAAAAACTTAAATCAAGATCCCATCGCAATGGTCGATCTCGTGCTGGATGATCTGCGCCGTCCAGCCGGTAAAGGTCTTGATGCGGGGTTTGCCGTCCATGGTCTGATACTGCACCTTGATGCTCTGGTAGCGCTTTGTTTTTCGCACGCCTTCCAGCGAAAGACAGCCCTCCTCGGCTTCGTACTGGCCGGATTTTTTCAGGATGACCGGGTTGAACAGCACCAGATACCCGTCCTCAGCTTCCACTGCAATGATGCGCTTGAGCACGCCGATCATGTTGGCAGCCATGCCTACACAGCCATCGGCGTGGGCGGTCAGGGTCTCCAGTAAGTCCCGTGCAACGGGCGCATCCTCCGGGGTGGCAGGGGCAGACTTCTGCGCCAGAAACAACGGGTCGTGCATGATAGGCTGGATCATAGTAAAATCTCCTTTATTCTTCAGTGCGGCTTAAAAAGATGCCTGCCAGCAGCCCGGCAACCGCCGGGAACACCCAGCCAAAACCCAGTGCTGCCAGCGGCAGAGCGTTGGCAAGAGCAGAAAGCGGGCCAAGCGGCAGCGCGGCGGCAATGCTCTGCACGGCAGTGCAGCCGATGCACAGCGGATAGACCCGGCGGCGCTGTTCCAACCCGGGCACGAAGGAAAGCGTAATCAGCACAATGGCTACCGGGTACAGGGCGTTGAGCACCGGGACGGATAACCGTAGGATATCTGCCAGCCCCAGATTTGCGATCAGCATACTGGCAGCGGCAAAAAAGGCGGCAAGAGCAGGGTAGGGGATGCGGGAAAGCAGGGTGTGGAAATACTCTCCCACACAGGCGATCAGCCCCACACAGGTGTTGAAACAGGCCAGCATAAAGATGGCAGCAAGGAGCACCAGTCCAGCTTTTCCGAACAGCCGCTCGGCCAGCACGGTCAGCACCTCGGCACCGGTGGCAAGGCCGGGCGCGGCGGCACCGGTCAGTGCTCCGGCGTGTCCCAGCATGGTGTAGACCGCCAGCAGCAGCCCGCCCGCCACAAGCCCTGCACGGATGGCACTGCGCTGCACGTCCTGCTCCCGGACAACACCCTGCGCCCGGATGTTCATGGCAATGACCGCACCAAAGTTCAGCGCTGCAAGGGCGTCCATGGTCTGGTAGCCGTACAATACGCCCTGTAATACGACTGCGGAACGATACGTCTCGGTGGGCGCAGCGTACTGCGCCGCCAGCGGGTGCAGCAGACAGCCGCCGAACAGGATCAGAATTAGAACCAGCAGGCAGGGGCAGAGCAGCCTGCCCAGCCAGCGGGTGAGCCTGTCCGGGTGCAACGCTACCAGAAAGGCTGCCCCGAAGAACAGCACGGAGTACCCCAGTTGAAGCCCGGCACTGCTGCCCAGCAGCGGGGTGAGCATGGCAAAGGAGGTGCTTGCGGTGCGCGGAATAGCCAGACACGGCCCGATGGACAGGTAGATCAAAATCATGAACACCTGCGCGAACACCGGATGCACCCGCCCGGCCAGTTTATCCAGACCGTCTGCCCGCGCCACCGCGATAACTCCCGCGACTGGCAGACCTACGGCGCTGATAGCAAGCCCCAGAAAGGCGGGCCAGAGGTTTGCCCCTGCCTTTGCGCCTAAATCGGGCGGGAAGATCAGGTTGCCTGCCCCGAAAAACATGGAAAACAACGTAAAACCGACAAGCAACAGCTTGCGGCCCTTGAGCGCTTGCGTCAAAACTGTCCCCTCTTTCCTACGCCGGTGCCAAAGTTGCACCGCATATTGTTTCCAGTTTACACTGGATGTAAATTCATGTCAAGCACACAACGGTTGAATAAAAGTATATACAGCGCAAGCCGACCCGCCGCAGGTGGTGCACAGGTCATTCCCCTTTGCGGGGCGGTATGGTATACTATACCTTATAATAGGCAGGGGAAGAGGGCAGTTTATGAAGCAGAACAAGCAGTTTTTCCGCCGTCTGCTGGCGGTGGCGTTCTGGCTGGCGGTGTGGCAGGCCGCAGCTATGGCCATCGGGCAGGAAGTGTTTTTGGTATCGCCGGTGCAGGCGCTGCGCACCTTGGTACAGCTGTTGCCAAGGGCGGATTTCTGGCAGCGGGTGTGCTTCAGCTCCGGGCGCATTTTGCTGGGCTTTTTGCTGGGCGCAGTGGTCAGTGTAGCGCTGGCGATATGTGCCGCCCGGTGGAGCGCCGCCGATGCGCTGCTGGCTCCGGTGATGCAGCTGGTCAAGGCTACGCCGGTGGCAAGCTTTATCATTTTGGCACTGGTCTGGGTGCGGGGCAGCGCCCTTTCGGTGCTTATCAGCTTACTGATGGTGCTGCCGGTGCTGTACGGTGCGGTGCGCACCGGTATTGCCGGGGCAGACGTGCAGCTGCTGGAAATGGCGGCGGTGTTCCGTCTGCCCGCAGGCCGCCGCCTGCGGGCGGTCTGGCTGCCTGCGGTGCTGCCGGCCTTCCGGCAGGGGTGCAGCGTGGCGCTGGGCGTCTGCTGGAAAAGCGGCGTGGCGGCCGAGGTCATCGGCCTGCCCAACGGCAGCATCGGCGATGCGCTGTACCGTGCCAAGATTACCCTTTCCACCGGGGAACTGTTTGCGTGGACCTTTGTCATCATTCTGCTGAGCGCAGGTTTTGAAAAGCTGTTCCTGTTTGCATTGGATAAGGCTGTGGGCGCAGTGCTGGGAGAGGAGGGGGCAAAATGCTGAAGCTTCAACACCTGACAAAGCGGTTCGGCACAGCGCCACTCTTCACCGACCTGTGCATGGAGGTGGACGCCCCTGTGGTGCTGTGGGCACCCAGCGGCTGGGGCAAGACCACCCTGCTGCGCATCCTGATGGGGCTGGAACGTCCCACCACCGGCAGTGTGGAGGGCGTGGGCCGGGTGGCAGCGGTCTTTCAGGAGGACCGTCTTTGCCCCCAGCTGAATGCGGTGCAGAACGTCACTTTGGTGCTGCCGGGGGCGGAAAACCAGTACAAAGAGCAAATTATAAATGGATTTCAACAACTTGGAATGGAACTTGCCGTCTTGCAGCTGCCCGCCCGCAGACTTTCCGGCGGGCAAAAGCGGCGGGTGGCGCTGCTGCGGGCGCTGTGGGCACCCAGCGATACCCTGCTGTTGGACGAGCCCTTTACCGGCATGGACCCGGACACCCTGCAGCGGGCGGCGGCGCTGCTGCGGCAGCGCTGCGCGGGCAAGCCGGTGTTGCTGGCCACCCACGATGAAAGCGCTATCCGCGCCCTTGGCTGGCCGGTGGTGGAACTGGAAAAGCTGCTTTAAAATTACCTAAAAAGCAAGGACGTGCAGCCCGCGGGCTGCACGTCCTTGCTTATAGAACATTCTTTAACTGAACAGGCTTTTAGTGTTGTGAGAATATACGGATAGTACTAAACCGACACAGATATACAGCATAAGCACCGAGCTGCCACCGGCGGAGTAGAAGGGCAGGGTGACGCCGATGACCGGCAGTACCCGCAGATTCATGCCCACGTTCACGGCGATCTGCGCCATCAGGGCACCGCCGATACCGGCGCAGATGTAGCTGCCCAGCAGATCCTCGCTGCGGGCACCGGTGGCAAAGGTCTTGATCACCAGCGCCAGCAGAACGCCCAGCACTACGCAGCAGCCCACAAAGCCCGCCACGTTGCCGATCCAGCTGAGGATGAAGTCGTTGTGGGCGTTGGGCACGCTGTAATACCTGCCTCCGAATAAGCCGTTGCCGAAGATGCCGCCGGAGCCCAGCGCGATCTCGCCGCGCTGCTGCTGGTAGATGATGTTCTTCCATACCGTCTCGCTGGGGGCCCAGCCGGTGGTGTTTTCCGGGTCCAGCACCGCCAGAATGCGGTACCACTGGTATCCCTTGCCGATCTTATCGCTGAAAAAGGCAAAGGCCACCGCCACGGCAGCGCCCGCCGCCGCAAAGGCTGCAAAGATATACTTCCAGCTCAGCCCCGCCGCAAACATCATGCAGCAGCCGATGATGCCGTAGATGATGGCGGTGCCGTCGTCGCCCTGCACATGGATGATAGCAATGGGCACCAGCAGGTGCAGCAGCAGCTTTGCCAGCTCTTTTGGCTCATTGATGCGGCTGCGCACGTTGTTCAGGTGCATGGCAAAGGTCAGGATAAAGCTGATCTTTGCCAGCTCTGTGGGCTGAAAGGTAAAGCCGCCCAGTTTATACCAGGAGTAGTTGTCGGTATCACCGGCGTTGTAGCCGATGGTCAGCGGGCCGATGGACACGTTGCGGATGACCAGCGTGGGCAGCACCAGACCCCACGTCAGCACAACGTGCACCGGCCACACCTTTACAAGGCTGCGGTAGTCCACGCAGGAGAGCAGCAGCGCAATCACGATGCCAATGGCGGCAGCGCCCGCCTGCACCAGCGCCCGGCGGTAGTCGCCAATGCCGATGATGGCACCGGTCACCTCATCGGTGGCAAAGCCGTTGCCCTGCTTGGCTGCCCACGAGGACAGTGCCAGCACCGCCATCACGCTGCTGAAAATGCACAGCAGCAGATACATCTTATCGGTGCGCTTAAAATATTGTCGAATGCTATCCAAAGAAAGCACCGCCTTTCGTCAGAACAGTCTGCCGGGACGTGCCTGCGTACAGGCGATAAAAACCCAGCATACTGCTATTATACACAAACCTTTGCGCCAATGCAATGCGCCGAGTGTGACGGAATGGTAAAACATTGCCGGGATGCTTGACAAAGCTCCGGCAGCAGCCTACAATGAACCTGTGGGCGCAGCCTTGCGCACAACAGCCCCGGCGGTGTGCCGGGGGAGAGGAACGGAAAAGAAGAAATGGAACATACAGTTTATCGCCGTCTGCTCAGCGCGGTGTGTGCCATTGCGCTGGCCTTTACGGCAGTGTGCCCGGCAGTGGCTGCCGCGCCGGAGGAAACCACCGGCACCCCCCAGACCCTGACCGCTTCCGAGGTAAAGGAGATGCAGCAGACGGATGCCGCCGTCACCGCCCTGACCGACAGTGCCGCCTACGCCGGAATGTCGGAGGAAGAGCGTCAGGCCGCTGCGCTGGCACAGCTGGACGCGCTGGCGGCACAGGGGCTTATAAAAAAGGACAGCATCTATGTGGATGCGAAAAACGGCATGGTAAGCTTTACTTACAGCTGCGGCGCACTGGGCGGTATTCTGCTCACCGATACCGAGAGCGAGGCGGACGCCGCCCTGCCCGGGCCGGAGATGGAGGATGCGCCCGCCCTGCTCGCTGCCGAGAACGGCACGGTGGGCAATGCGGTCATCTACTATGCCTTTGATAATGGAGTCAACAGTAACCGCTACCCCTACTATTCTTATATGAAGGACTACTGGAACGGCTACGGGCTGGACACCCATCTGGACATGATGGTGACTGTCTCCGACCTGAAGCGGATGGCAGACTACGACCTTGCCATCCTCAGCGCCCACGGCGCGTACTATACCTATGAGTACGGCTGGCTGTGGAAAAAACAGGCCACCGCGCCCATCATCCTGCTGCTGGAAAAATCTGATTTCTGGAACGACCTGCGCTACGGCTTGGAGCTGCTTAGCCACCGGGTCATCAAGGTGAACGGCTGCTACGCCGTCACCGGGGACTTTTTCGGCAATGCCTACCGGGGCGGTAAGCTGAACGGCACCATCGTACTTTCGGAGACCTGCGAGTTCTACGGACGCAGCGGCCATGTGGACACCGCTCTTTCGGACGGGCTGCTCTCCGGCGGGGCAAAGGCCGTGGCAGGCTTTGTGAATAACGTATACAGTGTGTACTCCCGCAGTATGCTGTGGGCGACCGTGAACCGCATGATCGAGGGCGAGACCTTGCAGCAGGCCATTGATTACGGCCTTGAGGTCTATGGCGAAAACGACATCGTGTGGTATCTCAACCAGAACACCGGGCGGCATCCCCACTCGGCGGCGTCCTATCCCATCATTCAGGGCGATGCCGCTGCCCGGCTCACCGCGCCCGGCATGGTGACGAACGGCGCTGCGGAGCAGCAGACCCCTGCTGCTGCCTGACCATTGCACTTTTGTGTGTTTTATATTATACTTAGGGATGGCAGAGTGTCTGCCATCCCTTTTTTGAAACGATGAGGTAACCTTCATGTCAGAATATATCACCCATTCCCGCACCGAAACGGTGGCGCTGGGCAAGCGGATGGCCGCTGTGCTGGCTCCCGGGGCGCTGATCGCCTTTACCGGCGGTCTGGGCGCTGGCAAGACCGCCTTTACCGAGGGCCTTGCCGAGGGTCTGGGCTGCACCGACCCGGTGTCCAGCCCCACCTTTGCTATCGTGAACTACTACCGGGGCCCGCGCCCGCTGGCGCACTTTGACCTGTACCGCATTTCCACCGAGAACGACCTGTGTGCGGCGGGCTTCTACGATTATCTGGATCAGGGCGCTGTGGTGGCGGCAGAGTGGAGCGAAAACTTTGCCGACCTGCTGGCGCTGGAAAACCCCATCCGGGTGAACATCGAACGTCTGGACGATACCACCCGCAAGATCACCATTGAGGGGGTGACGGTATGAATATTCTGGCCGTGGATACGGCGGGCAAGACCGCCGGTGTGGCTCTGCTGCAGGATGATCGCCTGCTGTACGAGGTATATCTGGACGGCGGCATGACCCACAGCGAAACGCTGATGCCCATGATCGACAGCTGCTTAAAGATGTGCGGGCTGACCTGCGCGGACATCGACCTGTACGCCGTCAACGCAGGCCCGGGCAGCTTTACCGGCCTGCGCATCGGGCTGGCCGCCGTCAAGGGGTTGGCCTTCCCGCGCGAGACGCTGTGTGCCCCGGTGTCTACCCTGGAAGCGCTGGCCGCTGCCCACACCGGCGAGGGTACGGTGCTCTGTGCGCTGGACGCCCGCCGCGCACAGGTGTACAGTGCTGCATTTGACCTTGCCACCCACACCCGCCTGCTGGACGATGACGCCCGGGCGGTGACAGATCTGGCGGATTTTGTAGAAAATTGCAAAAAGCCTCTGTTTTTTGTTGGTGATGGCGCGGGTCTGTGCTATAATAAATACAGCAATGTGCCGGGCGTGCTGCAAACACCCCCGGCGCTGCGGGGCGGCCGTGCCGCTGCCGTAGCACTTGTGGCAAAGCAGATGGCCGCAGCCGGGCAGGCTGTGCTGCCGGAGGCGCTGCTGCCGGACTACCACCGTCTCAGTCAGGCGGAGCGGGAGCGGGCGGAGCGTCTGGCTGCCGAAGCCGCAGCAAACAAACAATAAAAGCGGAACTGTGACCACTCACAGGGAAAGGACGTTTTTCCATGGCAAAACCCATCGCACTTGCCGCCGACCACGGCGGATTTGAACTGAAAGAGGCTGTCAAGGCACATCTGGAGGAGCTTGGTCTGGAGTATATCGACTTTGGCACCCACAGCACCGACAGCGTGGACTACCCCGATATGGCTGTGCCCGCCTGTGACGCAGTGGTGAGCGGCCAGTGCGAGAAGGCACTGCTGTTCTGCGGCACCGGTGTGGGCATCAGCATGGCAGCCAACAAGATCAAGGGCATCCGCGCCTGCTGCTGCTCCGACAGCTTCAGCTGCGAGTATACCCGCCGCCACAACGACGCCAACGCCCTGTGCATGGGCGGCCGTGTAGTGGGTGCAGGCCTTGCCTGCCAGCTGGTGGACATCTTCCTGAACACCGAGTTTGAGGGCGGCCGCCATCAGCGCCGCATCGACAAGCTGACCGCACTGGAAAACCGCTGATTGAAATTTTTGTAATTTCACAGAGAAGCCTGCACTGCAAGCTTCTCTGTGAAAAAAAGCTATTTGTGCGCCCACCGGGCGGGCAAGACCACAGATCAGTACCCGATAGAATGTTCTATATAAATTAAGGAGCGTGTTTTTATGACCCCGATGATCGTTGAACATCCGCTGCTGCAGCACAAGATCAGCCTGCTGCGCAACAAACAGACCGGCACCAAGGAGTTCCGTGACCTCGTTGGCGAGATCGCAACGCTGCTGTGCTACGAGGCTACCCGCGATCTGCCGCTGGAAGAGGTGGAGATCGAGACCCCCATCACCATGGCAAAGACCAAGGTGCTGGCAGGCCGCAAGCTGGCTCTGGTGCCCATCCTGCGCGCCGGCATGGGTATGCTGGACGGTATGCTGACCCTGCTGCCCGCTGCCAAGGTGGGCTTCATCGGCCTGTACCGCGACGAAAAGACCCTGCAGCCCGTGGAGTACTTCTGCAAGCTGCCGCAGGATATCGCCGAGCGTGACGTTCTGGTGCTGGATCCCATGCTGGCTACCGGCGGCAGCGCCATCGACGCCATCACCCAGATCAAGAAGCACGGCGCAAAGCGCATCAAGTTCATCGGTCTGCTGGGCGCACCGGAGGGCATCAAGGCTCTGCACGAGGCACACCCCGATGTGGACATCTATCTGGGCGCACAGGACGACCGCCTGAACGAGAATGGCTACATCGTGCCCGGTCTGGGCGATGCAGGCGACCGTATCTACGGCACCAAGTAAAAACAACATAAAGCTTTTCGCCGCCGCCTCCCGCCCGGAGACGGCGGCTTTTTGCGTCTGCCGTTTCCCTCCACGACCCCTTCCCGTGAAAAGAGGAACTCGGAGCGCCCGCAGGCGCTCCGAGTTCCTGAATAAAACGATAATTCCTTGATTTATGGCCAGAGCAAAGCGGAGGCCATTAAAATCGTCCGGCGTTATACTTCGCTGTTGCGCAGAAAACGCACCAGCAGGGGCAGCTCGTACAGCAGCATCAGCAGCCAGCCCACCGCGTAGCTGAAGGGCAAGGCTTCGATGTCCATCTTCAGCACCAGCACAAACAGGGCGGCGGCAGCCACACGACCGCCCATGTTCAGCATACTGCTGTTCAGGGTGACCTTCAAATCGCCCATGCCCCGGAAAAAGCCCTGAATGCCGTTGGTGGCGGCGGGCATCAGATAAAACAGCGAGATGGTGCGCAAAAACCGCACGCCAAGGTCCACCACAGCAGGGTCGGCGGCAAACAGCCGGATGATGGGCTCGGCAAACAGCAGGCAGACACCGGTAAGCAGCAGCGCATAGACGAATTCGATGCGCATACCGCAGTGGTAGCCCTGCCGTACCCGGTCGGTCTTGCCCGCGCCCCGGTTCTGCGCCATCAGGGTGGTCATGGCGTGGCCGATGTTCTGCTGCGGGGTGTAGGCAAAGTCGTCGATGCGGGAGGCGGCGGTAAAAGCCGCCATGGCGTTGACGCCCATGGTGTTTACGATGGCCTGCACCGCAATTTTGCCCAGCTGCACCGTGGCCTGCTGCATCGCGCTGGCCCAGCCGTAGCTCACGGTTTTGCGCAGCAGTTTGCCGTCATACACCAGCCACCGTTTGCCCAGCTGCAGGACTGGCACTTTGTAACGGATGTACACCACGCACAGCAGGCAGCAGGCGGCCTCGCTGAGCACGGTGGAAAGAGCGCAGCCCTCGCTGCCCCAGCCCAGTGCCTCCACAAAAAACAGGTCGCCGCCAATGTTCAGCACCGCACTGATCATCAAAAAATACAGCGCACTCTTGCTGTCGCCCAGCGCACGCATGGTGGCGGCAAGAAAATTATAGAAGAAGGTGAAGATCAGCCCCGCAAACACGATACGCAGGTAGTTCACCGCAATGGGCAGAATAGCCGCAGGCACCTGCAGCAGCCGCAGCAGCGGGTCTGCCAGCAGCACGCACAGGGCAGAGAAGGTCAAAGAGAACACCGTGCCCGCAATGGCAGTGGTGGATACTTGACGCTCCACCAGCTCGGTATCCCCCGCGCCAAAGGCGGTGCTGACCAGAATGCCCGCGCCCAGACACATCCCGTTGATGAACAGGATGGCAAGGGTCATCAGGGGGTTCGAGGTACCCACGGCAGCCAGTGCGTCCTCGCCCACAAACTTGCCCACGATGATACTGTCGGCGGCGTTGTAGGTAAGCTGGAACAGGTTGCCCAGCACCAGCGGAATGGTGAATTTGATCAGCAGCGGCGTAATAGCACCGCTGGTCATGTCCTTGGTCATGAAAAACGTCCTCTTTCCTATTGATAGAAGCAGCCGCTTACACGATGCTGGCGCGTCCGCTGAAAATGGCCAGCGCCGCGCGGCTGTTGCAGTTGGCCAGCAGCTGGGCGGCGGCGTGCAGGGCAGCACCGGCGCTGACCGAAGCGGGGATGGCATCGGTGCGCAGCACCTGCTGGGCAGCCCGCTGGGCGTCCCGGCTGGCCACGGCGGAAACGTTATCCACCACATAGCTGTTGTAGTTTTCCGGTATGATGCCGTAGCCGATATCCGGGATGCCGTGGGGGCCGGTAAGCCCGCCGCCCAGCACCTGATTTTCATACGGCTCCACCGCCACGATGCGCACATCGTTCGTCCATGCCTTGATGGTCTCGCCTACGCCGGTCACCGTGCCGGCGCTGCCCACCCCGATGGTAATGGCGTCCACAAGACTCTTGTTCTGCCGGGCAATGCTTTGCACGATGGCGGGGCCGGTGACCCGGCGGTGATACTCCGGGTTGTCGTCGTTGGCCAGCCAGTTCATATAGTACCAGCCGTTCGCGGCGGCGGTCTGCGCCGCCAGCGCCCGTGCCCCGGCCAGACCGCTGCGGGCAGGGCTGTGCCGGATTTGCGCACCCAGCCGCAGCAGGTATTCCTGCCGCAGGGCAGGGGCATCCTCCGGCATCACCAGCACGATGGGGTGCCCGGCGGTCAGGCTGGCCAGCGTAAGGGCGGTGGCAAAGGGGCCGGAGGCTGCCTCAATGATGGGCTGCCCCGGGGCAAGCTGCTTTTTTTCAATGGCAAGGGCCAGCATCCCCTCGGCAAGGCCGTCCCGGGCGGTGCCGGTGGGGCCGTTAAAATCCAGATACGCGTACAGATGTCCCTTCAGCCCGCAGGCGGCGGCATAGCCCCGCAGCTCCACAATGGGGCAGGCAGTGGTAAGGGTCTGGTAAAAATTAGAGTAGATCGGCACAAGGGCACTCCTTTCTCTTGGGATACAACACTATTATCCTAACGCAAAGCCCCCGGCTGCGTCAAGATGCCTTTTGGCAAAAACAGCGAATTTTGGGCAGATATTTCAGAAAAAACTCCAAAATCCCCTTGACAAGGGGCAGGGGTTCTGGTATACTCCATCCGTAAAGCAAAAAAACTTTACAACACAGCAAGCACAGACAGCAGAGCACCGGGGGTCAACAGCAATGGCAAAAGATCTGGAAATGGGGTATCTGCTGGATTTTTATGGCGAGGTGCTTACCCAGAAGCAGCGCGAGATGCTGCGCCAGTATTACAACGATGATCTTTCGCTGAGCGAGATCGGCGAAAACTTCGGCATCACCCGGCAGGGCGCACGGGACGCCATCAAGCACGGCGAGACCACCCTGAAGGAACTGGAAGAAAAGGTAGGCTTTGCAGCCCGCTACCGGCGGGTGCAGCAAAAGCTGGAACAGCTGGAACAGCTGGTCATCGACACCCGGTTCGAGTGCACCGGCCCCCGCGCTAATATCACCACCACGGAATATGTGGAAACGCTGACAAAAATGCTGGAGATCATCCGCTCGATGGATGAAGCAAACGAAAGCTGATCGAATTTTGAAAGGAGCACCGCACAATGGCATTTGAATCCCTGACCGACCGCCTTGCCGGTGTATTCAAAAAGCTGCGCGGTCACGGTAAGCTGACCGAGGCAGATATCAAAGCCGCCATGCGCGAGGTGCGGATGGCTTTGCTGGAAGCCGATGTCAACTACAAGGTTGCCAAGGACTTCTGCGCAAAGGTGTCCGAGCGCGCCATGGGTCAGGAGGTCATGGAAAGCCTGACCCCCGCCCAGCAGGTGGTCAAGATCGTCAATGAGGAGCTGGTGGCCCTCATGGGCGGCAGCGAAGCCGCCCGCCTGAACATCAAGAACAAGGGCCAGACGGTCATCATGCTCTGCGGCTTGCAGGGCAACGGTAAAACCACCCACGCGGCAAAACTTGCCAAGTTCTATATCAAGCAGGGCCGCCGCCCCATGCTGGTGGCCTGCGATATCTACCGCCCTGCGGCTATTGACCAGCTGCAGGTGGTGGGCAAGCAGGCCGGTGCACCGGTGTTCACCCTGCCCGGCGCAAAGCCGCCGGAGATCGCCCGTAAGGCGCTGGCGCACGCCAAAGATTACGGCAACGACATCGTCATTCTGGATACGGCAGGCCGCTTGCAGATCGACGAAGTGCTGATGCAGGAACTGGTGGACATCAAGGCTGCCGTTCCCGTGGATGAGACGTTGCTGGTCGTGGACGCCATGGCCGGTCAGGATGCCGTCAACGTGGCTAAGACCTTCAACGAGACGGTGGGCGTGGATGGCATCATCCTCACCAAGACCGACGGCGATACCCGCGGCGGTGCAGCGCTTTCCGTGCTGGCCGTTACCGGCAAGCCCATCAAGTTTCAGGGCACCGGCGAAAAGCTGGATGATCTGGATGTGTTCCACCCGGACCGCATGGCAAGCCGCATCCTTGGCATGGGCGATGTGCTGAGCCTGATCGAGCGCGCGCAGGAGACGGCCGACGAAAAGGCAGCCGAAGAGACCGCCAAGCGGATGATGGAGAACAAGTTCGACATGAACGACATGCTGGACCAGTTCGCACAGATCCGCAAGATGGGCGGTGCAGGCGCGATGCTGAGCATGCTGCCCGGCGGCAGCGGCATCGATCCCAGTCAGGTCGATGAAAAGGCGTTCGACCGCATCGAGGCCATGATCTATTCCATGACCAAGGAAGAACGCGAGAAGCCCTCCATCATCAACCCAAAGCGCAAGCGCCGCATTGCAGCAGGCAGCGGTACCACCGTGGCCGACGTGAACAAGCTGCTCAAGCAGTTTGAAATGATGCAGAAGATGATGAAGCAGTTCAAGAAAAGCCCCAAGGGCTTTGCCCGCCGCCTGGGCGGCATGATGGGCAACCCCAATGCCTTCCGCGGACTGAAATAATTTTTGTGATACAACCCCCTTGCGGGTTTGTACAATATAATCAACATGCGCCCGCAAGGGCCGCACAAAACAATTTTTGGAGGATATTTACCATGGCAGTTAAGATTCGTCTGCGCCGCGTTGGCGCCAAGAAGGCTCCCTTCTATCGTGTTGTTGTTGCTGACAGCCGCTTCCCCCGTGACGGCCGTTTCATCGAAGAGATCGGCACCTACGACCCGAAGAACGAGGCCAACGCCATCACCATCGACGCCGACAAGGCCAAGCAGTGGATCAAGAACGGCGCACAGCCCAGCGACACCGTCCGCGGTCTTCTCAAGAAGGCAAACGTCCTGTAAGTCTGGGGTACCAGCATGAAGGATCTTTTGCTGTATATGGCAAAAAGTCTGGTCGATAATCCCGACAGCGTTACGGTCACTGAGGTAGAAGGCGAGACGACCGTGCTTGAGCTTCGCGTTGCCCCTGAGGACATGGGCAAGCTCATCGGCCGTCAGGGCCGCATCGCCAAGGAGATCCGCACCGTGGTGCGCTCCTATGCCCAGCGCACAGGCGTCAAGGTATCCGTTGATATCGTGGACTGACCTCCCGATACCACTGCAATGGCTAAAAAACAGGACAGGCGTGTGCCTGTCCTGTTTTTTTACGCGTTTTCGTCCAGCTTCCGGAAGATGGGCCGCAGCAGCAGGGCCGTCACGTAGCTGAGGCTGCTGTATCCCACCAGCACCCACACGATGCTCAGATAAAACCCCACCTCCGGGAGAAACACGCACACCCCCACAGGCACCGCCCAAATGGCCCAGATCAGCAGCATCCGGGGCAGGTTCCCCACCGCCAGCAGCAGGGCATTTTTCATGTGATTGCGCCAGGTGTTTTCATACCGGGCCATCAGCGGAAAAACGAAGGTCATCACCATGGCCGCCAATTGCAGGGCGAACACCGCCATCACCTTCCACAAAAAGGCGTCGTTCAGCCGGGCCACATACAGGTCGAACCCGCACAGAACCGCCACGGCCAGCAGAATCAGCCACACCGGCGTGGCTTTTTTCCAGTTTTCGCCCCAGGCCCGGAAGAATTGCCGGGCCGTGTGGCCGTCCTCCCCGGCGATGACCTTTCCCAGCACCTGATACAGGGCCGCGCAGGACGCGCCCAGGGTCACCACCGGCAGGGAGCACACCAGCCACAGCACGTTCAACACGATCAGGCTCCATACCCGCTCCATACCCCGGGCGAAGGCCCCGTTGGGGTCAAAAAACGACTTCAGCACCGGTCACTCCCCCTTTGCAAGGTCCCGGAACCGGTGGGCCGTCTCCCGTCCCGACA
>OGHD01000612.1_pt1 | contig 16592 bp, 22 predicted proteins | sample 1571341 | NCBI WGS metagenome assembly OGHD01 (sample SAMEA2582026, study PRJEB24529) | metagenome | biome: Human gut stool | place: China | collected 2011 | reverse complement strand
CCCCCTTGTAGGCGCGCCCTCGCTCTGCCATGTCTCGCATGTTGTCGGCGTGAGTTCCTACCTCAAGGTGCTTTGGGTTTATGCAACGTGCATTGTCACAGGTGTGGCGTATTACTAAATCTTTAGGTAGATCTTCTGGATGAATACCGTTAACCTTGCAGTAAACTACTCGGTGTTTCGTGGTGTACCTCTTCTTACCATCACGACCTTTGTAATATGCCGTGGCATAGCCTATGCCAAAACCTTTACAACCGTGGTCAATGCATCCACTCATTCTCGTCGTCTCCCCACAGGATAGGGTTCTTGTCGGCTCGCCACACATCTCCCTTGAAACGAGCCATATGAGCCAAGCGCCCACACTCAAGCATCAGGTCGAACGCCTTGCCGATACGATAAGTCCCCCTATGGTTTCTAAGTTTGACTGCACCATGCCCGAACTTATCCTTGTAGGCACCGAGCACAGCCATGTAAAGTTCCTTCTCAGTCTTGCAGCCGTCAAGCAGCTTATGGGCAAAGGCAGCACCCTTGCCCGGTATCCCAGCATAGTTATCAATGTCGTCGCCTATGATCATTTGTGCATAGAAGAACTTGAGTCCAGCACCTTTAAGATCTTTGACCTGACCATTAGTCTTGCGGCGTAACTCAAGCCAGCCCATCTGGTCGACCCACTTCAAGTCGCTGCCCGGTTGAAGGTGCCAGCCGGGTACAATCATCAGGTCTTTATCTGCTGACACGATAACTGTATCAGAGAATGCCTTGTGCTCAGGACTACCGACTTCGAACTCGTTACCATTCTCCTGTAGGAATCGTCGATGCGCATCCCATTGCGCTATGCTCATCAAGTCGTCCGCCTCTTCGCCATCGGCAAGCCCTGCCCTGTGTACCCGCATAAGGTGCTCGCGCATCTCATAGAAGAATGGCGGCTTCTCTGCCTTACGTGTACCCTTGTATGGCTTAGTGAAGGCCAGACGCAGACGGAAGTTAGCATCAGACTTGGTGAGGAAGATGCGAGCGGCATCGCATTCTGCGCCGTACACCCAAGAGTTGAGCATAGAGTTGACGCGATCACATGCCTGCTTGCATTCAGGTGTATCTTCGATGCGAGCCACTTGACCAGACTTCACACGTGTCATAGCTCGCACCAAGGTCATATCACTGATAGTGTAACCAATGATATAAGGAATCATATCTCCGTCTATGAGGGCGATTCTTTTACCGTTAGTCGGCCACACTATCAGGTTGTTGTCTTCCGATACTGTAGCTCCGAAGTTGAAGTTTGGTCGCATGTAGGCCATCCCTCCAAGAATGCCTCGACCTTACTCCGCAGTTTACGCTTCATACGTTGTTCATCCCAATCCTCTACCTTGGCGATAAACTCTTGCTTACCGTACTCCCAATGGTATCCATTCTGGATAAGCAATAACCTCATACTTCCGAGTAAACATGTTGAAGTTGTAGTCAAAGCAGATACGAGATTCAATAGTCGGCATAATTAATTCTCCAATAACTATTACGCAAAAGACCCTGCCTACACTAAGGCAGACAGGGCATCAATTATTTAAAACTCTTCCTCTTCGCTTACCGGGGTATCTACCGGTGCAGCTACTTCTTCTACTGACGGAGCTTCAGCTTCTTTAGATTCTGCAACTTTCACAGGCTTGCCAGCAGCGACCCAATCCAGGAATTCAGCAACGATGTTTGCCTTACCGATCTGTGCCTTGTCAGCCTGATCGCCGTACATTGCACGTGCGAACTCCAGACCAGCGGCGAAGTTACCCATGCTGTCAATCTTAGCCTGTGCTTCTTCGCGGGTGTCGTAGGCTTTGGTGCCAGCTACCAGCGCTCCTGCTTCGTCAACAACGATGAAGGACTCAACAACTTCCAGTTTACCAGCTTTGACAACACGGTTAGACAGGGTTTCGATAGTGAACATATTTTAATCTCCTTCTTAAATTTGTGGCGAATTGCCGTTATCTTCTTCTATAGTGTCCCCTAAATCGAGGACACCGAACTTGTCCAACGTGTTGGACTTACAGGACAGTGTTGACCTGACGGATATCGGACACCGGAACGGATACGCCATGGCGCGCTCCGGTTTCCGGGTTGGTGTAGTTTACGACGTGCTGACCTTCACGCACAATGTAGTGCAGGTCTGGATACGAATCGCCTTCGGAGAAGCACATAAAGCTAGTGCCTGCCAGAGTCGTCACGCCCGGCTTATAGTGCAGAGTTACAACTTCAACTTTCATTTAACCTCCTATTAATATTCTGCGTCTTCATCCATAGCCGGAGCCGGGACGTCCTGCGCCGGAACTTCCTGCGGTACAGCAGCACCAGTGTCCATAGACTGGCGGTCTTCTGGGGTTGCGTCACCGTCTTTCTTCTTGGCCTTCTTCCAGTCTGCATCTGCAGCGCGTGCCTCTGCAATGATTGCTTCAACGTGGGAACCAGCAACGGACAAGTTCTTGCCGCGCGGAGTCTCGTTCAGCAGGTACTGGCGAACCAGATGTGCCGGGATAGAGTCGATAATCTCACGAGTCAGCTTGTCGAAGGTGATATGACCAGTCATGGACAGACCTTCTTCTTCAACCTGCGCCAACACCAGCTTCTTGAGTTTATCCGGCATACCGCCGAAGCCTTTCCAGTTAACGTACTTGAAGGTGCCGTCTTCATTCTTACCACCCTTCTCATCGCCAACCATGCTAGCTAGCATGCACTCTCCGATGAAGTCATCGAAGCCGCCGAGAAGTTCTTTCGGGTCAACTGCGTTAAGGAACTTAGTCAGGGTCGCCCTGTCACCAGACTTCAGCGGAACTGCCATCCACTGCTCCATACGAGAGCCGTCATCATTCTTGTCGTTGTCACCCATCAGGACAACCTTGACCAGCACAAAGTTAGCAGGCTTCTTAACTTCGGTGGTGTTGCCTTTCTTGAAGATGTCTTGGAAGGAACCAACGTGAATGATGCCAGAGATCACAGCCTCATGCTCACCAACTTCCGGGTTCTTAAATACACCACCAGTAGCTTGAGTAATTTCTGCGCCAAAATCAAAATTACGAGCCATTAATTTATTCCTCCTTTGGTTACACTATACAATCAAGGGCAACTTATTGCTGCCCTTTGTTCTATAGTGTCACCTAATTACCAGTGCTTGATCTTGATGTTCCAACCATAACCTAGTGCAATATAGGTACTCCAATCCGGGTGGCCGGGTACAGGTAGACTCTCACTTGGTCAGGTTATCCAGTTCCCTATTGAGCATGACAAGCTCACGCTTCAATTCGTTAGATGCACCCTGTGCAACCATTGCGATGGTGCGCTTGGTCTCAGCCAGTTCGGCCTCCATCTTAGCCAGCTTGGCCTGATGCTCTTCATCCAGCTTCGCCTTAGCTGCGTAGTAAGAGTTGTGGGCAGCAATCATGTTCTCGCTACGCCTCTCCTCAACAGCAACCTGCTGGTCTTCAACCACAGCGATGCGGTCTTTGATTGCTTTGATTGCCTTGTTACGGATACGAGTGGAGAGGTTACGGAAGAATTGAGACAGTGCTACCAGAGTGGTTACCATAGACATAATTATATCTCCTATATTTACTTAATTACCTATACTACCTTAATAACCTAGATTACCTAGGCTACCCTTCTATAGTGTCACCTAAATCAAAGATGCATTAATTTGTGACGGGTAAGTTCATGGCGCTTCTTGTCCATGTAAGCAATGCGACTGCCACATACGTCAGGGTTGAACTCTAACATAGGAACGAAAGGAGTAACACCACCGTGCTCCCACTTGATATCTTTACCATCGAACCACACCATATTCATATTGCAATCGTGCTTACGCACATGATCTTGGATGGTCTCAGACTTAGAAAGAAGCAAATCAAGCTGGCAATTGCGCATCTTCACTTTCATGCAGCTAAGGAACATAGCCTGAAAGGAGGTAGGTTTGATTTCATAACCTAAATTAATACCGTAGGATTGGTAAAGTTTGGTACTAAATCCCATAATTGCCATATCTTCCGAGATAGTTTCCATGATTCCGTGCGCCTGAGATTCTGCCATAGAACCTACAGGCAACACCATATCATAGTCTTTAGGTGTTACTCCGTACAGGGCATCACGAACTGCACCACCTACCGGGAAGAATTGTAGACCAGTGATACTATACACAAGGTTGTAAACTTTCTTGAGCATCTTAGCGTTCAGTTCATTCATTATATTTCCTCCAGTTAAGTTATTCATAAAGGCACCTCGTAAGATACCTTGGGCATAACTCAGTGAGTTTCTTTCCAGCTTGCACCAATCTTATATTCGCCAGCCATAGGGCAGCGCATGTTAAGATATTTGCCAGCCCAAGTCATTGCATCAGCGATAATATGACCAGCACGGTGATATTTACGCTGGCAACGCAACACACCAGCACCGTGATCAACGCTAACGAGGTTGGCAGCAGACCACATCCGGCCTTCTGAATCGACATGTACACGTTTCTCCTCTGGATCAAACACAGCTTTGATAACTGACTCCTCATTTTCGAAGCCTTCCAAGGTGAAAGGTAACTCATAGTCAAGATACAAGACCTCATCTTCTGGCACCTCCATCTGGATTTCATCGTGGACGTTAGCTACACCACATGGATTTCCCATATCATCCAGCGCAACCCCTTCTCTGCGCATGGCTGCAAAGGCTTTCACCAATGCGTACTTCATGCACAAGGAGCCTGTCATTTGGAGCAACACGTTCAGCATGGTGTGCTCTTTGAGTTCACCGTTAGCCATACGGATGCGGCCCCAATGACCATCCGGCGCTTGAAGGTAGCCGAACTTATTCCCGGCAGCGATAACCTTCTCACGAAGTCGGGCCAGTGATGGTAGCTCAATCTCAAAACGAGCCACCACTTCCTTCATCTCCTCCTCCGTGACGCCACAAACTGCCGCTAGGTTGGCAATACCGGAGCCATACAGGAAGGCGTAAATACCTAATGTTCGGGTAGGTTCGCTAATCCTACCCCGTTCTATTTGAACAGCTACATGTTACCATGTAGAGCAGACTATCTCTTCACCGAAGTGCTCCCCGTTTCGCCTCGCTTGAGGCTACGCCTTACGGCTAGTCGTTACACTTTCCATCCAGTTAACCAATTGTTTCAACTCTTCAAGTGTTGCGTCGTACTTAATTCTATTAGCACGACCGCTTATCCAAGCTACATTACCCTTAATGTAGCCAAGCTTAGGATTAATCCTATCTAAGTGAGCTGTATTGTGAGAGCCTTTGCCTCTCGCTTGCTTCATTGGTATGTCCAAAGGTATACCGAAAACAGGACATGTACCTGTCCATATGCTTTCAAGATAAGCTGCATCAAGGTTATAGATTAAACCTTTAGTACGACAACCACTTCTCTTTGTGATATTGTACATGTGGAATGGTTTCTCATCACAACGCTTGCGGTACGCAGCACTCTTTGTTTCTGATTTAGTCATGTCACCTCCTTTCTTATGAGGTAACTGGATGGCTTAGCTCGGTATTGTCCCGAAGGATGTTCACCGAATTAGAGGAGTTTATAGACGCCCATTGTGTTAAACGTCTTCGCCATGTCACGCTTCGGCAGGCCAGCTTTAAGCTGGTTATGGGTGTGAATGTCACCGTGCAGTACGATCTCTTGGTATTCAGGGTCATTCATGAAGTGCGATAATACACGCAACTCCAGACCTGCACCATCACAGCCAAGGATTAGCTTACCTTTTCCTGCAATGAATAAATCACGAAGAGGGTATAGACCACGGGCGGGGATATTAACAACATTACGATGCCGCATACGGAAAGTAGAAGTTCCAATACTGATAGCAACGGCAGGGACACGCCACTCACCATCATCCTTATCAGACGTAGGCCAGCACCCATAGGCTTCGTAGTACGTTTGTGCATTGATGCCAAGCTCTTTGTTGAAGGCTACAGGTATAAGGCCGCGACACTTTCGTACACCAGCCTGCGAGGGCCAACGCCCCGATGCATTGAAGGTTTCAACGTCACCACGGTTGAGGATCTGACCGCGACGGGACACGAGTATGTACCATGCAGCGATACCCAAGCACCAATCGGGGACTGCTTTACCTTCACGTGCGGCTCTTTCCTTCCAAACAGCAATCGACTTCTCATTGATCTTACCACTCCAAGGTTTAGGCGGCACACCATTCTCGTCGATGTATGCCTGCTCTGTGTCATTGAACTCTACGCCTCGCCACCCGAAGTCATAGAGTACCTGCTTCACCGTGTCACGGTTCCCTAGTGGGATCTCTTCAAACGTGACTGGTGAGTAAGGGCCAATGTGCTTGAGGCTGGGCGTGTCATTAATATTTCCTCTAATGTGAGGAAAGTCTTTCTTGACAGTAGCAGACCAATCTCCAGACTTAGTGGTGACGGCCCATACAGTCTTCCTATCACCCCTACGTTCTGCATGTAAGAAGGTGTCTTCTGAGAGCCTCGTACCCAACGAATGTAACGCCGCGTAACTGTTTGCTGCATCGATTTGCTCATCCTTCTCTTGTGGCTTGAACGGCTTTGACTTGATACGCATAGGCATGTGCGGACGGAATGCTGCTACTGTCTCGTCAATCTTCTCGTCGAGTTCTTGGCAGCGAGCCAGCGCCTTATCGATATCCAGCCGGAAGCCGCGCTCTGCCTGCCGGGTCATCTCCAGCGCAACGATCGACTCCATGTGGAATGCCGTCTCGATGCCAAGGCCAGTGCGAGGGTTAACACCACGCGCCTTGTGCTCCCTCCATTCGCCGTTATGCAGCCACAGGAATAGGTCACGACCGATCGCCACGTCCTCGCGGACACGGTGAACCATGTGGTCTGTCAGCTTAGACCAGTCTTCGTTCTCCGGCTTATAGCGCCCGATGCGGATGCCGTGCGCCTCGATAGAGTGAGGTGCCACGTTACCCATACCTTTAGCGTAAGCTTGCGGAGGGAGCCTCCTATCCGGGTTCAGGAGGCGCGACATAACGAGGGTATCCATAACCCTTACCGGGCAGAGATCGGCCCGCAGACGGCCTTTCCCGCGCTTCTCCGTGTAGTTAAAGCCACGCCACACAGACGGGAATGCCTTCTCAAATAGCAAGCCGTCATACCCTAGGAAGTTCTGTGATACGATAGCCTCGCAGTGCTTGAGGAAGTTCACGCCATCCACAAGGTCGCCGTCCTGAAATCCTTCCCACTCCTTGAGCCGCTCCCGCGCTTCCGGGTCACGCATCTCATACGGGTCGAAGAACAGGAACTCTTCGGTGGTCAGCAAGTCCATGCAGCAAATGATATGCACATCCTCGCGGTGTCCGTATCGGATAGCATCAAGTAGGCCTTTAGCTTCCGCATCCATCACAAGGATACGGCCTTGGGCTTCTTTAATCCAATCAATATCTTTCATTGAGTTACCTCCAATTAATACGATGATAGGCTGTCCAACGTGTTGGACAACCCATGACTTATTAACTGACTTTCTTGCGCTCCACTGTAACCTTGCGCCCCATGTAGGTTCCCTTATGAGGCTCCCATGTAGCGTCTTTGATAACCTGATCGCGGGTCAGACTATTCTTCTTGGCTTCTGCCATAGTAAGCTGTGCGAACAGGAATGCCTGATTGGTTACACGTTGTTGCAGGTATTCGTTCCCATTAAGGAACTTGAGGCTAGGTTTCTTAGACATAAGTTTCCTCCGTAACGATAGGGTTAAAAGTGATATGACCGTGCTCAAAGTGGAAGCCTTTCATATCTCCTATAGTGTCACGTAAGATATGCTCGAAGTGTTTGTTAAGCTGCCAGCGGTTGCCTTTGCCTTCCGAGATCGCATGGTCTACGTCTTGGATGCGAATGGCGACACCAGGATTGCACATGGCTTCACCCAAGATGCGGAAGGCTTGGCCTGTGCTGCGCCCGGTTGCACGTGTGTTGAACATGACGACACCTTCTGCACCATGTTGGCGGTGCATATCGGATTGGGTCATGCCAGTAATCACATTGCGGCGCTCCCGTTTCAGCACCTTGCGGTTCTGTGCCATATATTCTGCAATTGTCTTGGTGCCTGTACCATAACGTTCTAAGAAGGTGAGAGCCTTCTGCATCTGGCGAGTGCAATGTTCACAAAGTTCATCATGCACACACTTGCACTTGTTAGTTACTTCTTCAATACGCTCAATGTTTTTGTGTGCATTAGTTTTGCCATAATGTAAGATAGTTCCAGAGTCATGTACAATGGTATACCAGTGGGCTTCAACATTTTGTACTTTGCCTTCCTCTTTAAAGTAAGTAGACTCAACTCTAATATTACGAACACGATCACCAACATTTAATACTAATTTAGTCATAACAACCTCCTGTAGTTAATGTGCTTAATAAGAGCCTGTCCAACATGTTGGACAAGCCATGATAAGAATACTAGAACTCCTGCTCTTCCTCGAAGTTACCTTGTTCTATAGTGTCACCTAAATCATCAGGTACTTCCTGCTGCTTATGTACACCTGTGTCAAAGCTCTTGGTTCGTGCTTGAGGTTCCTTCAATCTACCGGTTGCAAGGTCGCCTTTAAGCATGACCTTAGTCCCCGTGAAAATCCCTTGGTCACGGTCTTTGACGCATGAGATGTACGTGGTAGTTCTTTCATCAAGCGATTCAGCTCGTGTGTTACGCTCAATCCCCAAGGCGTAAGACGCCCAGAATCCGATAGCTCCTGAGCCTCGGAAGTCAGAAAGGATAACTTCACCACCTTCTTCGTGCTGGGTACGTTGTCCCGAAGGCCGAGTAAGGTGACTGACAAGGAAGATCGTAACAGGGTGTCGGTCTTTGATAGTTCCAATTCTTTTGACGCACTCATCAAGCGCTCCAACCTTGCCACCATATGCTCTCTCATCTAATTTAATCCCCGTTAAATTATCAATAAAGATGTTCTGAATCCCCATAGCTTCGAACTCTAGGCAGGTCTGCTCAATCTTCTCCATTGAGTAGTCACCTTCGAGATCCGCTACAAAGAACTTACCTGTGTCTGCTACGTAGTCGATAGCTTCCGCCGCTTCTTCATCGGTGTAGTCAAGCACCTCACGATAGCCGTCTTCGGTCGGGTCATTGGTCGGCGGCAACTCAATGCGCTTGTCGATCCACTTCCCGATGAATGCACGAGCCACCTTCTTAGTCGGGTCTTCCGTCGAGATAATGCCAACGGATTCTCCATGCTCTTCGATGAGGTGCTTCACCACTTCGCGGAGGAACTCGGTCTTACCTACACCGGAGCCTGCGCCGACGATGATAAGCTGGTGCTTACGAATACCCAGCGTTACCTTGTTCAGCTTAGGCCAAGGCCATGACAGTCCTTCCTCTGGTCGTGCCTTCTTGAGTTCGTCACGCATCGACGCAACGGACTTAATCTGGCTACCGAAGACTTCCTCGCTGGACTTGACGTTGAACCATGCATCGACGAACTCCTTCGACTTGCCAGCCATCAATGCCTTGTTCGCATCCTTGCACCCGGCAGGGTACTCTAAGATATAGGACTTGCCGGGGAACAGGCGGGCCGCTTGCTGGTTCTGCTTGCGCCCTACTTCATCGCCGTCGAATGCCCATATGATTTTCTTGAACTGTGAGATATGCTCTCGGTTCTGTACGATCTCTTCAAGGCAAGACTCGCCCTTGTTCACAGACCAGACGTGATAAGGCTTGCCCTTCCAGTCGCCAGTAGCTGCGTCCATCAGCATCTGCTGTGCAGCCATAGCATCAAGCTCACCGCCGACAATTAACAGCACGTCTTTGCGACGGCCCTTGTCCAACACGTTGGACAGGGTGTTCATGCCGAACATATCCTGATTGCCGAACAGCTTACCAAGATGCCCGAACTTGAAGTCTTTAGGCAGCGTCCGGCACTTCGCACCTACAAGTTTGCCATTCTCGAAGCGAGGGTAGTAATGCCTGTTAACCTTCCCCTCACCATCATGACCGACTCGGACGTCATACAGCGCACAAATGTCGCCTCGAATGTGTCGTGATACAAGGTTCTTCCTTTTAAGTTCAAGGAACCACTCAACATCAAGCTGCCACTCGGCTTCTTGCTCTGCCTTCTCTTCATCATTCATGACCTCCCAACGGTCTTTCATTCGCATACCACCAAGTGCGATGGCACGTAGTTTAGGGTCGGCTATCTTCCCTTCTTTCTCCAAGTCACGGAATTGTGCGGGAGTATACTTGATCGAACCATTGATAGGTAGCTCTGTGATTTCGATGCCGCCCTCTGGCTTGTGATAGTAAGGGCGTCCGTTGTCGTGGAAGTGACTACGGTTACAGTAACCGGCTCCATCCTCAAAGATCATAAGATGGTTGCCTGATTTATCGTGCCCGTTCTTCTGGCACATCGGGCAAGGAATATTATTGACGATAGCCATAACTTAGATCTCCCATGCAGCGCGTTTAGATGCACGGTCACGTACAGTCTTGTTACGCTTGCTACCCTTCTTCCCTTCGAACTCATCGAAGCGGGTAGATTTACGGGTCATTTTCTCGAAGTTAGTACGCATAATTATTCCTCATTACTGTTTAATTTACGGCGAGCTATTGTACGCTCTATGTTCTTCTTACGAGCATCATCCTTCGTAAGCGTCATGTAATCATCGAAACCTAAATAATGGTTACAGTTCTGCCTCCGCGTAACCCACTCTAAGTTACAGGCAGAGTTGTTTGTTTTGTTACCGTCTTTGTGGTTAACATCATTAGCCATTGGGTCATAGCAAGCACAATACCTACTGGCAATAATACGATGCACGAGTGTGGTTGTTCTTGTTCCCTTCTTGAATACCATATTCACAACAGGATAGCCCGATGTTTGCAACCAAGGCTTTAACTTATTACCACGCTTTCCGATTATTGTCCCGTCTTCTTGTATCGCATAGCCTGCATCCTCCACCTTTTGTGCTAATGACCTACGCATGTAACCTCCATTAAGTTAGTCTTGTTCAATAGTGTCACCTAAATAGGTTGTCCAACATGTTGGACAGGACTTCATGAGGTAATAAGGAAGGAGAATAAAGGAAGTGTAACCTAGGATTACCTATATTACCTATCTTACCTTTATTACCTTTAATTACCTATTACTTTCCGTCTCCGACGGGCTTTGTCCTATAGTGTCCCCTAAATCTGCATCGTGTCCAACACGTTGGACTTGTTAATGAAATGTAACAGGTAATAGGCAAAAGAAAAGGCCAACCCGAAGGCTGGCCTATTAATATTAAGCGAAGCAATAGTCAGATTCTAAGATTTCCCGGACGTTGAAGGTGCCTTGCTCTGGTACTTTGATGCCAGTGTCAACCTTCCAGCGTTCTTCGTGTTCTTCCAGCAGTTTCTCCAGCGCGTTAGTGTGTTCATACATCTCAACCATCTGCCCTTTCAGGGAGTTGCGGAGGTCTAAGGTACGGCCCGCATGAGTCCCGAAGGAGTCGTGAATCACTGCGATAGATTTGATTCCCTTGTCTACCAGATCGCAGACTGTGAGAATCAGGTGGCTCGCATCGTGACCATGTACAAAATTCGGTGCTGCTGCGCCCATCATTGCAGTTTCATCTACAATGTCAGTTTCCACTTGCAGGCTCATCTTGATATCACCCATCAGGCAGGTACGCACGCGGAGCATTTCGGTTGCCATGATTTTCTGTTTCAGGATGAAGCCCGTCGGCAGCGTATATTCCAGCCCTTCGTTACGTTTAGCTGCGAAGCGTGCAAGCTGGCGAATCATCTTCATCGCAACGATTGGAGCCTTAACAACCTCAGAGATTGACGGCCAAATCAGGGCAGTCATGTAGTTGTATGCCGTCGCTGGGGCCAGTGCCTGCCCTTCTTCGAACGGGTGTACCTTGTTAGATGCCCTCCCTTCTACTGCTGCTTTCTGCGCCTCTTTCTCTTCCAGATCAACGATGTAGTCGATCACAGATTCGCGGCAGGTTAGGCGAGTGGAGCCATACGGCAGGGTCATGACAGGCTTCTTGGTCAGTGACCGGGTGATGCCTACCATATCCCATGCATTCGCCATCGCGCGGAGGTCAGCGCCGGACAGTTTCAGTCTACCAGATTCGAAGGTCAGCCCTTCGTCGGCATCCATGTACAGGGCATTCTTCGCAATAACCACCTGCGCAACCGCGCCGTAAATATCTTGCGGGGTGTCGCCCGGTTTCAGGTTAACAGCGATAGCGCCGCGCTCATCCTTCAGCATAGCGCTATAGTGCTGAATGCCAGAGCATGAGCCATCTTGGTGTACTGGTAAGTGCGTGCGGAACCCATCACGGGTGCCATCTTCCAGAGCATCCAGATAGCGGGCATATTCAAAGCACCATGCGAGGAACTCGTAAGGCTCGTCCGCTTTGGCCCACTGTGTAAAGGTGAGCGGGTCGGCGGCGATATCCCGGCACATATCTTGAAACTCTGCATCCCACACGTTAGCTTGACGCACATCAAAGGTTTTCTTATCCCAACCCCACAGGTTAGCCCCGGAGATGAGGAACCATTTAAGCGCCTCAGCGGTGTCCAGCGGCTGCCCTTCGGTGAAGCGGAGCAATGCCTTGCCTAAGTCGTTAGACTGCGGTGAGAGCGTACTAGACTGCGCATAAACGCGAGAACGGCTATCCAGTGCATATACGAAGTAGATCGCATCAAAGGCGCTGTATTTGCGGGCCTGTCCCACCATACGAACCACGGCGGCAGACTTGGAGCCGCGTTTAGTTTCTGCGGTGTACAGCTTCGCACATTCGCCCTTCCAGTTAATGAAGGCTTGCCACTGGTCAGCGGTGAGCATCTCCTTTAACTCACGCCCGCGAAGGTGCTGGAACTCAACCGGAACCGGGTTCGCTGGCTTGTTCTCCTTGTCAATGATGGGTTTGAAGTGTGGAATCTTACCATAACCAAGGTCGAGGCGGATCACCTCTTCAACCACCGCTAATACCTCTTTGTTAACTTGCCATTGAGTGTTTTGCAGGGCGTTAACAGCCTTGTAAACTTTAGGCATCTGCTTTTTGGTCAGCTTGCGAACATGTTCGCGGTCACCTTTGACCAGACGAACACGACTAGCCACCTTCTCAGTGTGGAAGCCTCCATTGAAAGGAGAAACCCAAGGGCGAGGCGGTACTACGCAAGGCGCATAAGCCGGGGATAGTTGCGCTACGTGATCTTTGAATGCTGCTACCCACTCACCCACGGTTTCAGAGGTTTGCAGGTAGTAGACAGTTTTACCAGCTACCGCACGCATTGCACGCATGAATACAGGTTCGCCTTTGAAGAATACGCTATTCTCCAAGATTTCCAGCAAGGTAGTCCCGATTTGCAGGAGGGTATCTTTAGGCCATGCTTCCCAGCGGTCGAACTCGCCATCTTTAGCCGCCACGGACTTCTCCGCGACTACGCATACGTTATGCGCGTGGCGATAAGATTTAGTGCGGCTTGCTTTCAGGCTTGCTTTGACTTTCTCGAAGTATTTAGCGGCGTGACCTTCCAGTTTGCTAAAGCGTACTTGGTCTTCTATACGGTCAGCTACCGCCATAGAAATAGCTTGCAAGGTAACATCGGTGTTTAGCATATCCATAACCACCTTCATGGTGATGTAGGCTGCAACCTCGTTTTCTACGCATTGCAGGAAAGCAAGAGCACGCGGGGCGCGGCCTTTCTTACCTTCGTATTCTTCTTTATACGCTTGGATACCTTCGGCCATAGGTGCAATCAATTCAGACAGCAGGCGGCGGTTCCATGCGGTGTCTGACTCGTTACCGCTTGCAATCTGGCGCTGCTGGTCAGCTTCGAAGCGACGGATACCACCGTTAAACATCTCGTCTTCAAGTTGAAGCTGTACGTTCATTAGATCTTGCATCTTGATTACTCCATTTGGTGCTAGGAAACTTAATTGAGCGCCATCTTATACAATGACGCTCTCAAAGTCAACTAATCACTTAGTTAATTCAGCTACTGCTTCGGCAATAAGACCCCACGCTTCATGGCCCTCACCATAACCCAGCTTAACAAGTTCACGTTTGGCCTTGTTAACTGCTGTTTTCTTGGTGGCTTCCTCTGCGCTTAAACCTAAGCGAGCATAGAGGCAGGAAGATTTAAATTGGGGAAGCATAGGAGCGGCGGCCTTCTTGTTCTCGCGGGTGCTGGTTAGCTCTGCGATACGGTCGTTTGCCGCTTTTAGTTGTTCGGTTAGGCTCTTAATCTGCTCCAACATACCAGCCATTGCCACGCTCTCGGCGTTTGTAGCGTTATCCAGCGGCTCCGCTTTACGCTCTGGCGCTTTCTGTGAGTCGTCGCGCTGCGCTGGCTCATCGTCCCACGGCGCGCGGTCGTCGTCCTCTGGCTCCTGCTCTGCTGGTACGCTCTGCGGTGCCTGCTCTGCGCTCTCTGCGGCATTCTCAGCGGTTTTCTCTGGTTCGCCTTGTGATTGCATAGGTTTAGCGGCTGGCTTCTCAGGCTTGCCCGTAAGCGCGTTAACGGCCTTCGTATCTAATTTGCCCTCTGCGGCAAGTTCTGCGGCCTTATCCATAATCCCGGCCTCATCTGCGAACGGAATTAAGGACAGCATGACGCGCATCGCCACACCTTTAAAGCGCTCGTCACCGTCAAAGCAACGCGCTACGTTCATAAGGTTGTAGCATTGTGCTTTCTTAATGCTGAATTCTTCTTCTACGTAGGCGAGAAATTCGCGCTGGTTCTCAAAGTCACCGCGTAATTCATTCAGGAGGGAGCCAACTTTGAGATAAGAAACGCCGATTGTCTCCAAGTGTGCTTTGATTTCAGCGGTTGCAGCTTCGCGGACAGACAGGAGGATGTTTTCGGTAGTCATAATGTCACCTTTTGAGTTAATGAATGATGTTCACATAGCCCACCTAGGCAGGCTATAGGCTCATCCCTCCATCCAAGTATGCAAGGTTGTATCTTTAATCATTATATGATGCACAGAGAAACCTTCATAGTTATTAACTTCGTGTTTCAGCGAACCGCTGGCTAGAAGAATCAATGTAGCGAATAAGAAAACTACTGCAACGTTTATGAATTTAGCCATGTTACACCTCATTAAGTTAGTTTAATCGGGCACTCTCGCAAGAATGCCCTGTTAAACCTCTTATAGTGTCACATAATTAAGCGGTAGGATGTTCCAAGCGTTTCCTCTCGCATCATAGCGAAGTGCAAGGAGCATTTCAGGGTTACGCCGTCAGAAAACAGGAAGTTGTATTGCTTGCCGTTCATTATTCTGCGTCCTCTTCTTTGATAGAATCAACATATTCTTCAACCAGAGAATCAATCTCGGCGTACATATCTATGGTTAATTGCTCATAGATTCGAGCCTGACAGATTCGAGAAACGTCTTTAGTGTCAGGAATCAGGCCAGAGTCCTCAAAATCATTATCGATACCATCGGCAGCCATGACCGTGAAGATTTCGTGATAGTAATGCGGTGTAACATCGTCGGCAATCTCGTGAATTGCATCGCTTGCATCGGAAGAATCGCGGATATCGTCGTATTGGATACGTTCTTTCAGCAGTTCCAGAGCGTGAGCTTGCAGTTCATAGTATGCATTTGCGTTACGTTTCATAGTTTAATCTCCATTTAGTTAGTTAGGTTACACTAAGCTACCCTAGCTAGTGCCAAGATAGCTTATCTAACCTATCCGACTAAGTGCATTCCAGATTGTTAAAGAGCGGTGTTGCCTTGTTGGTGCTTAATGTAACCTATGTAAGCCGTGGTTGTCAACAACTAATTTTAGATTTTGTCGGAAATTACTTCTTCGAAGGAGAAAGGCATCACCTTATCTACTACCTTCTTGTGCGATAACTTGCTAACAAAGGTAACTACAAAAGCCTCCTCATCGTCTCCTACGTTGTACGCCGTAATGTGCCCGTTAAACATCTCTGCAATCATAGCGGCTTCGCGGTTATCACTGATAAATACTTCGTGCTTAAACATATGTTAACCTTCAATCATTTCTTTAAGAATATCACGATCTTTATTAACTAGGTCGTCCCAGCCTTCATTACGAAAGCGATGATATAAAGCTAGTTCGTCGTCGGTCATAGATTCATGTTGTGCCATGTAGCACAGCATAGTAAAGACAGCGCTGGCTTCTCTCAGATTCAGTTCCATTATATGCCCTCCTTGAGTTCAGGTGACACCTTATTTGGCATCTCTTGCCACTCCTCAATCATTTTAAGGAACTGGCGTTTACTCATAGGAATCTCATATTCACAGACTGACTCCACGTAAGCATCATAAGCATCATCTAAGTTATGCATGGTATACCTCATTAATGACAGGTTAACCACGGCTTACATAGGTTACACTAAGCAAATTGTTAAAGAGCAATGCAGGCGCTAGTCTCTTCGTATGCCTTACTAGCTGGCTACTAGGTGCCTCAGCACCGCCTACGTGATGCATTATGCATACACCAAGATAACCTGTCAACACCTTTGTGATGTCCAACGTGTTGGACAAGGCTTTATTGTGCTTAGACTTATTACGCCAGTACCACCTATTATAGTTACCCTTATCAAGATGATCGTTCAGACGGCCTGGAGTTCCGAAGACAATCTGTG
>OGHD01000604.1_pt1 | contig 16738 bp, 12 predicted proteins | sample 1571341 | NCBI WGS metagenome assembly OGHD01 (sample SAMEA2582026, study PRJEB24529) | metagenome | biome: Human gut stool | place: China | collected 2011 | reverse complement strand
GAAGTGTCTGCTTCGTTTCTGGGCTTTGAGTGATCTTTTGACGACTTGCAGGTTTAACAACAACACGTCTGGATTCGTTTCTCAACCCGCCAATGGCGATGCCATCAACTGGTCTCAGGGCGGCGCATTCGTCTTCAATGGCGGCACGATCAATGTTGAAAACTCGACATTCACGAAGAATACTGCCGGCCAGGGCGGCGCCATTTCTCAATTCCTGCGTACACCGCGCTCCAACGATGTTCTGAATGTCAAAAACTCTACATTCACGGAAAATCAGGCCAATGCCGGTGGCGCAATGTCTATCTTGAAGGTTGCCAACATCACGGACACGCAGTTCGTCGGTAATTCGGTCGTCGGTGACACCGACGGCGGCGGCGCACTCTTCATCGGCGCGGAAAGCAACGTTGTGATCACCAACACGCTCTTTGACGGCAACAAGTCCCTCACGTCCACGGGCGGTGCCATCGCAACCCGACAGGGTGACTTGGGCAACAACAAGGACGCCAAGCTCGAAATCGTCAATTCGGTTTTCAAGAACAACTCGGCTCTGGGTGAATATCAGAACTCGTTGACCGAAGATCAAAAGTCCACCTACTCGGGTCGTGGCGGCGCCATTCAGAATGCCTTCTACTCCAGCAAGTCGGACCCCGCCCGCGTCACGATCACCGGCTCCACGTTCGAAAACAACAAGGCTCTTTGGGGCGGAGCCATCCTCAACGAGTACAAGGGCAACGTAGCCGAATCCACGAAAAAGGTTGCCTCCATCGCCATCAAGGACACAACCTTTACGGGCAACTCCGCCGTTGAAGCAGGCGGTGCCATCTACAACACGATCGGCAGCGAACTGCAGTTCTCCGGCACGAACACCTTCAGTGGCAACACCGTCAATGGCAAGGCCAACGACATTCACAACGACGGCACGATCAAGGTGGTCGACGGCACGCTGTCGCTCGACGGCGGCATTACCGGCAACGGCACCATGGAGATGGCCGCCGGTTCCGCTCTGACGGTCAAGGTCGGCGCTTCCCAGGAGCAGTCCACGACGATTGCGAACGCTGTGACGCTTGGCGATGGTGTAACGCTCAACCTCATCTTCTCGACGGGCTTTGACGGCGAATACAAGTTGGCCGACACCGTGAACGGCACGTTTACGCTCGGCGAAGAAAACGCGCTCTTCGACATTACGGCGGTTGACGGCAAGAACGGCTCCTTTACCGTTGCCAAGAAGTCAGTTGAAGATATTGTCGAATCCACGGGCGGTGACGCCAATCAGGGCTCCGCTCTCGACGCCCTGATCTCTGCTGACGCTTCCGAGTCCAAGAACGAAACGTTTAAGGAAATCGCCGAGTCCATCACGACGGCTGTTCAGTCTGCCGATCCGGTTCAGAAGCAGGCCGCGCTTGACGCCGTTACCGCCATGTCCGCCGACGCTGCTCCGGTCGTCCATCAGGTTCAGACCGATACTGGCGTTCAGATCTTCTCCGCTGTCGGCTCTCGTCTGAGCGGCGGCGTTCAGGGCATGGCTTCTGGCGACGTGCTATCCGAATCCGCCATTTGGGTTCAGACCATGGCCGGCCGTACGGACATGGACGACACGTCCAAAGCCAAGGGCTACGATGCCGACAGCTACGGCTTTGCCTTCGGCGGTGAAGCTAAGGTCTTTGAGGTGGCCAAGGTGGGTGTGGGCTTCGCCTACAACAACACCGACGTTGACGGTTTTCTGCGCCAGACTGACGTGGACGGCTACACGGCCTTCGTCTACGGCGAATACAAGCCCTCCAACTGGTTTGTCAACGGCATCATGTCCTACACCTGGGCTGATTACGAAGAAACGAAGAGCGTGCTCGGCACGTCCGTTCGAGCCGACTATGACGTCGAAACTTTCGGCATTCAGGCCATGACAGGCTACGAAATTAAGCTCGCCCAGTTCTTCGTCACGCCTGAAGTTGGTATGCGCTACTTCCATATCAGTCAGGACAGCTACACCGATACGGCTGGCATGAAGGTCGCCAACACGAGCGAAGACGTTCTCACGGGCGTCATCGGCGCTCGCATCGGTACGGCCTTCGAAGCCACACCCACGATGACGATCCGTCCGGAATTCAGTCTTGCCATGACGTACGACGTCGTTCAGGCCGACAACAATTCCTTCGTGACGCTCGCCAACGGCGCAAGCTACACGGTCAACGGCGAAACGCTCGACAACTTCGGCATTGAAGCCGGCCTTGCCGCTACTGCCGAAATCGGCGACAACGTTGAAGTGTCTCTGAGCTACGAGGGTGCCTTCCGTGGCGACTATCAGAACCACATGGGTATCATCAACGCCAAGTACAAGTTCTGATAACCTTCCGATGAGCAAGGCTTCGGTCTTGCTCTGACGATTTCCGGTTGAAGGCGGTTCGGTGAAAGTCGAGCCGCCTTTTTCAATGCAAATGCGAAGAATTGATCAGTTTCCTTTTCGTTGGTTTGCAACCAGCCTTTTCTGTGTAGCCGTTGCAATGATTTCCGGATGTGCCACCGCTCCGGTACCGCCTCCCGGCTTCGTCGAACGAACGCTACGGACGGACGTTTTCCCCATCCTTGTCTGGGAAAAGCTTGCGGACTCGAATGCGTACATTCGGGCCTACATCGAAGGGGACGGCCATGCGTTCAATGCCTTTGGACGGCCTTCGTCCGATCCGACGCCAAAGGACACGCTGGTTCGCCGAATGGCCTTCGGCGATCCGCACCCCAATGTCATCTATCTCGCCCGCCCCTGCCAGTTCAACACCAAAGTGCCGGCTTGCACAAAGGAAGTCTGGACGACCGCCCGCTTTTCCCAAGCCGTCATCGACGCTGAAGTGGACGCGTTGAAAGAGCTCGCAGGCAACCGCGAAACTGTGCTAATCGGGTTTTCCGGCGGCGCACAAGTCGCCGGCTTGATGAGCGTACTCGACAAAGACCTGAAGGTGCGCAAGCTCGTGACGGTCGCAGGTAATCTCGATCATGAAGCCTGGTGCCGACAGCACAAGATGCCGATGCTGGATGGTTCCTTGAGCCTGGCGGACTTCAGAGAAGAATACATTTCGATCCCGCAGGCGCACTTTGTCGGAGAAAACGATGCCGTCGTGAATCCTTTCCTGACCAGGGAGTTCATCAAAGATCCCGGCCGAATTCGTGAAGTAAAAGGTGCTTCGCACGCCAAAGGGTGGGATGCAGCATTTCCCGCCATCTGGGAAGAGAATTGAAGAGAAAGCCGCCCGGATGTTGCTACACATACGGGCGGCCCTTGAGATCGACAGTTCGGGATGTGTTACCAAATCACCCTCACGGTAGTCATCCGTTTTCGGTTGGGGTTAGAACGCATGCCTCACGCCAACGGTGGCACGCCAGTCTTCATTCAGGTAGCCGCCGCTCGTGCGTTCGACGTCGGCCCAGAAGTACGTGCTGTCGGAGAGGTTGAAGTTGGTCCCAAGACCGTATTCGCCCCACGTGTTGGGATCTCACAGGTCCTGGTCGAGAATCCGTTCAAGAGCCTGAAACTCGGCTCCGTCGAAACCGACAGGTACAAAATTCGCGGAGACTTCGACAAGGCGATCAAGGCTTTCTCCAATGAGGAACGGCGGGGAACGGCTCGCGACTGCGCCAGCAAACCACGGCGCGGCATTGCACCACATCATCCAGGCGAAGGCCTTGAGGGAACATTTCAGTCTGCTGAGACGCGAAAGAGCAGGGGAGCTGTCTGAATACTAGCAAAAAGAGGGCGCTGAAGGTCTGTGCGCGAAAGCAGACTTTCAGTCAGCTGGCAAGGGCTGCAGGGGGTAAAAGCAAGGGAGGGGAAGAAGGGGAGGAGCTGCTCCCTCGCGACCTTGCGGTGCAAGGGAGCGTTCCTTCTGGTCTGCTGAGGGGACCGATTAGTTGAGGATTCGCCTGAGGCGCTTGAGAAAGACGGTGGTAGTTTCGCACTCCTCCGCTGTGTCGGACTCGTCTTTTTTGCGGCGGGACTTCGTAGAAACCTCCTGTTCCTTCGCTTCTGTGTTGGGTGTCTCAAGCTTCGAGCCGCGCTTCTTCCTGGGTTCCACGATCAGGACCGAAGCTGCCAGTTCGTCCTCGGTGATGCCGAGGGCCTTGCACAACTTGACGGCGCACGTCGTGGTGCAAGTGCGGGTTTTGGCAATCTTCATGATGTGGTGTTCCGAGAGGCCGGCGGCTGCTGCGAACTCCTTGTAAGTATTGTAGTTGAGCTTCTTGAAAAGAAGTTTAAGAGAGTTGGGGACGGGATCCAAATTCGAGGCCACAAGCACCGTCCTGATTTCTTCAAGGGACACATTCAGGGCCTTGGCAAGCTGTATCGCCGTCGAGTCCGTGCACTGGCGATGGAGGGAGATCGCATTCATGGTGATCGGGTCGAAGCCGTGGACCTCGCTGAAATGGTTCAGCGACTTGTAGCCATGCTTGACAACGCGCTCCTTGAGAGTGTCGGCGGGCTTGGCGACGACAGTGCTGTGCTTCGAGCAGGAGGGCAACGTGAGCGCCGCGTGCGCTTCCATCATGAAGGCCGTATCGAGACGTAGGTGGAAGGTGACGAGGGCAAGCTCATCCGGGGAAAAGACCTTGCTCTCGAGCATGTCCTCGACCGCGGACTTGTCGAGGCGAAGATCCTGACAGAGCGTATCAACGGTGAGTTCGGCCTCATGCAGGGCGCGATGAATGACCTGATTGAAGTAGTCGGCGTTATCAATCGGGAACTTGGGACCGTTCAACTGGATGATCGCGTTACGAACCTTTTGACGGGCGATGGCGTCGAGAGTTTTCAGAGGAGGCAGTTCAAACATGGGCTAATGAAGGTTGGGTTGTGGAGGGGATGATTGATGTCGAAATGACGGGACGATACCAGCAGCGATTTGGGCGTTGGGGGCTCAAACGGCTTGGTCGCCATCGTATTCGGATGTTTGCCGGACGGTGCGCAGGCCGCTGTGGGAGGCGTCGACTGCAGTTGGAAAAGTCGGTTGGGGTGCCGAAACCGGCGCCGGGAAACTGCAACGAGTGCTTTGGGACAGGCATGCGGATAATCAGCCTGCTCGGAGGGGGTTGAAGAGGACGGGGGAGTGCCCATGGTTTGATCGAAGGAGGGCAAAAGTCGTTCATGAAGGCAGGTGATTTAAGCATGGATAATGTTTATGAGAAAGAGGATGAAAAAAAAACGACTCAGGGAGACTGAAGCTATATCAGCCGCGAGATATGGTCACTCTACTACCTTCTGAAATAAATTTCAAACCCTCTGAAGCTTAGAGACTTCCAAGATCGAGATCTATAAGAGGTGATTGAATAGCAGTTTCATTGGCGAGACACAGATTAGCGAACACTAACTTCTGCAGTGCTACAGGCGTTTACAACGAATACATTAATTTTTGGGAAGTTGCTAAGAAAAGATTTCAGGGGCCAAATGACCGATAGGACTAGTCCCTTTGGCCTAGGTATTCAACCATAGAAAATTTCGACGGAGGATGATGCATTTTTACAACACTGCCGTTGAAAATGAGGTTTCTGGCGATGCTATGAGATGAAGGCGGATGCCGGACCGAGGTGATTTCGGGAGGGCCGGAAGGAAGGGAATGTGTGTTTTCAGTGAAAGCAGAACCCATGTAATGGTCTCGTTGAGCCTAGGTCGGTAAAATTTAGGGCATCGTTGCAGCGTCGCTTTATCGGGGGCAGCTTGAGCTGGATTCAGCAGAAGCATCTGTTGATAGTGAGCAGAGACGAAGGATCTGTTCGAATGAAGGTTGTCGTGGACTGCTACGCACCTGAACGCAGGGGCGCCTTCATTCGAGGTGAGGACGTCACCTGCGGTACAAAAACGACATGACTGCCGCCGTGAAGAACGTTGCTGAGCGACCGTCCGAAGCAGATGGCGTGAAATCCTGGTAAAACCGTCGCGTCACACTTGGGAAGCACACTCAGACTTGCCCGTTGGGTGATCCTGTGACTTGTCCATGACCCGTTACTCTTTTCTGAGGATTGATTCCATGGCATTTGAAGAAGACAAGCAGGCGGCAAAGGATACCCTGCTCGCACCGACGGACAAGCTCGTGGACATGTACCGCAACTGTCTGGTTGAGTGGAAGGCCGCCTTGATCAACGAGCAATGGAATCCGCATCCGTACGAGATCAGGCCGACTGTGCCGGCGTCGGGCGAACTCGACTTCCTTGAGGAGCGCGAGGCGTTTCGTCGTGTACAGTTCGCGGCCTTCCTGCACATCCTTCACACGGACGACATGGGACTCTGGTTCAAGTTTCCCGAGCTTCTCCAGGCGAAGATCCGTTGCGGGGATGAGGCGCATACTCCTGATCCGACGTTCGTTTCCCGCGTCATGTATCTGGAGGGGGCGCTCCTGCTCAATGAGCGTTCCTACGACGAAGAGTGGAAGGCCCGCATTGCGGAGTACTTTGAATGCCGCTGGCCGGAGTACAGGGGCGAGCGAGTCAATCAGGCCCTGATCGACCGATGGATGGACGGGCACCCCCGCGCCCGTTGAAGTAGGAGGGAAAGCACGGTTCATGTTTGACACGCCCATGGTCGTCTAATCGCGCGAGACCGTGGGGGTGTATGTATTGGTGCTCGTCGGAACCGCCCCTGGTTCCAGATGGATCATGGGGCGCGCCACATCCGAGGGCTAATGTCTCTGAGTCATGAAAGAACGAGCAGGTCGTCGAGCACGGCATTGAGTTCATCCGAAGCAAGGACATTGACCCTGAAATGTCCTAGAAAAAAAAGACCTTCCAGTGCAAGCACTGCAACGAGCGCGTGACGATCGTTTGCAGACTCTTCTCGGATCCGCGCAAAGACGGATTCATACCATCGGTTGACGGGAGCAGTCAAGGTTTCATTGCCGGCGGAAAGAGACAATACCGCAACGCCGTATGCGGAGTACAGGGGATCCTTGACGTGCCAGTAGGCACGATACCACTCGACAAATCCAGCGACTGCCGGAGCGTGGTTCGGCCATTTCTTAACAGCAACTGCAATGCCGGCCTGGTAGCGCTCTTCAAGATGTTCGACATACTGCTCGACAATGATTTTTTGGAGCTCTTCCTTGCTGCCGAAGTGGTAGAGGAGGGTGCCTTTCTTGACGTCAGCATGATGACAAATGTCGTCGAGAGAGACGTCGGCCGTGTGGCGTTCTCTGATTAATGAGCGGTAGGAATCAAGAATTTTCTCCTTGGTGCTGGAACCGAGAAGGTTCGTTTTTCGTACCCGTCCTCGCTTTACTTCGATCTTTTCGCCTGAATTTTCAAGAGCAGAGGACATTTTCCTTCCTGTTTTTACGTCAAAACCCGAATTTTACGCTTTACGAGAGGACGATGAAGGAGAAGTGAGAGGAAATTGAATGAGTGTTTGTACTAGTGGTCAAACAATCGAAGTCGGGCATACAATGCGTTTGACCAATGGTCAAACAAATGACCTTTCGCTAACAGGAGAGATAAATGAACAGCGTTTATTCCTCGACTCGCCGTCGTCTGATCGGTGGCGCATTCGGTACTGCGCTTGCAGCCGGATTGTCTACGGCCGTCGCAGGCCCTCGTGCTACTGCGGTGAATTCTTGGGATGAAGAATTCGACATCATCATCGTCGGCTCTGGTTTTGCCGGCTTGTCTGCCGCTTATGCGGCTCTCAAGGACGGTGTCAAGAAGATCGTCGTCCTCGAAAAAATGGAAGCCTTTGGCGGTAACTCCGCTCTTTGCGGCGGCTTGATGTGCATGCCGATGACCGATTTGCAGAAATCGAAGGGCATCAAGGATGATCCTGCTCTGATGGTTCAGGACATGGTCAAGGCAGGCCGTGGCTTTAACCACCCCGAACTCTGCCGAACTCTTGCCGAACATGCGCATACCGCCTTCCCGATGCTCACGGAATGCGGCGTGCAATTCATGGACAAGGTTATTCGCCTTGGTGGCCACAGCGCTCCGCGTGCTCATCTTCCGACCAATGCTTCTGGCGGCGGCGTGGTTGTTCCGATGCACAACTGGTTGAAGTCCCATGGGATTGAGTTCCGTAATCGCGTTTGCGTTGAGGAAATTGTTCGCGAAGGCAACGAGGTCACGGGTGTAAACGTCCGCATTGGATACGACTGGCACACCGATACGGATCGCGGAATGAGGTCTCTGCGCGCTCGTCTCGGCGTCATTGTTGCTTCTGGTGGCTGGGGACAGGATCGGGCCTTCGTGGCCGCGACGATGCCGGCATACAAGGACCTCGAGTGCACGTCTCAGCCTGGCGCAACCGCTACGATGATCAAGACGATGCTTGCCAATGGTGCGCTTCCCGTTATGCTCGACATGTTCCAGCTGGGCCCTTGGGCTTCTCCCGACGAAAAGGGTGCGGGTCCCGGCAGCTTCTTCGCAGACTACGCCTTCGGTGAAGGCATTGCCGTGGATCCGACGACCGGCAAGCGTTTCATGAATGAACTTGCTGACCGCCGTACTCGTGCGGATGCACAGCTTGCCGTTCTGGCCAAGGGCACCGAGGATAAACCGAACTATCCGTTTACGTTCTGCTCCGAAGAAACGACTGCTCACGCCGAAGGCTTTAAGGCTGCCTATCGCGAAGGCACCGTCAAGAAGAGTGAAACGTTGGAGGATCTTTGCAAGCTTCACGGCGTTAAGGACGTCAAGGCTCTGCAGGTCCAGATTGACGAATGGAACGAAATCGTCGCTGGCAAGAAGGCGGACCCCTTCAAGAAGCCTCTGGATACGAAGACCGTCCTGAAGGCCCCGTTCTATTCCATGCGTCTGTCTCCGAAGCTTCATTACTGCATGGGCGGCGTATCCATCACGACGAAGGCAGAAGTGGTCGATTTCCGAACGCTCAAGCCGATTCCTGGACTTTATGCCGCAGGTGAAGTCACTGGTGGCACCCACGGCATGGACCGTCTGGGTGGGTGCTCCTCCGTCGATGGTCTTGTCTTTGGCCAGATCGCCGGTCACAGCGCTGCTGCGCGTCGTCGTTAATTTTGAAAAGGTAAGAAAATGAAGAAAGCTCTTTTTTTGGCCGCTCTTCTTTCCCTGACGGCCGCCTGTGCATCGGCTGCCAGTGTTAACGGCATGTCGTTCAAGGATCATCATGCCAAGCTTGTCGGCACCCTTATGCAGTGTGAAACCTGCCATGGAGTCGCTGTTCCGACGGAACGCCCTGCGACGAGCGCAGGCTGTATCAAGTGCCACGGCACGATGGACAAGATCCCGACCAAGCCCAATAAGTTCGACAAGAAGCCGCACGCTTCCGATCACTATGGCGCAACGCTGGACTGCTCGACTTGCCATAGCGAGCACAAGGAATCTCGTGCGCTGTGCAACGATTGTCACGTCGTTGAGTGGACGAACTTTAAGTAATTGGAACCTCAGGGTTCATGATCAGTTTTTCCCGCCCCAGCTCTTGGTTGGGCGGGAAAAACTGCCTCGGAGATACCATTCGACGAGGCAGAGTCCAATTTTCATACAGGACCAGTGATGAAGAAAATTATTGCTGCCATGATGTGTGCGGGCATCTCCTTTTCGGCCTGCGCAGCCAATCATGTGCTCGATGGGCAGACTCTTACAGTCGACCAACTTTGGCAAATTGCCCAGCCCGGCGAGACGGTTTCAATCTCCGAGGAGGGTATGGCCAGGCTCAAGGCTGGCTACCGTGCTCCTATTACAGCAGCTGAAGATGGGCGTGCTATTTACGGCCTGACGGTCAACTACGGCGCCCTGAAGGACAAGCGCGTTACGGGCAATGGCGTTGAAGACGAGCCGAATCGGTCCGCCACGATCCGTTTCAATGAACGCCAGATGCGCATTCAGGCTGCAGGTTTTGAGCCCTTCTTCCCTGCGCACATTGCCAAGATGGCCATGATCATTCGCGTCAACCAGATGGCCACGGGATATACGGCGATGAGTGAAGATGCTGCTCGAGCATTCATGGAGTACATCAACAACGACGTTACTCCGCTCATTCCGTCACGAGGCTCCGAGGGAGCTAACGACTTGTCCATGGCCACACACATCGGTCTCGCTTTGATGGGTGAGTGGGATGTGATGTGGAAGGGGGAGCGGCGTCCTGCAGCCGAAGTGCGCAAGGCCTTGAATCTTAAGGATTTCCATCCGTTCGGTCTTGATGGCATATCCATTCTCTCCAACTCCAATGTCGCGGAAGCTCAGGCAGTGGATGCGGTGAAGAGGGCCGAGCACGTCGTCAAGTTCACTCCGGTGCTAATCGCTTCCTCTCTCGAAGCACTGAATGGTAACGTTACTCCGTTCCTGTGGCACACCGTCGAAACCAAGGGCTGGCCCAAGCAACATGAGGTGAGTGAAGCCATTCTTGGCAACCTCGAGGGGTCGTATCTTTGGCAGAAGGACGACAAGCGTTATCTGCAAGATCCGCTGTCTTTCCGTTCGGCGGGCTATATTTTGGCTGTTGCTCAAAATGAACTGGATTCGGCCAAGGATGTGATCGGTCAGGCTATCAATCACACCACCGACAATCCGATCGTCAACACGAACGCGCGTACCGATCTTTGGTACAGCAAGATGCCCGTCGTGGTTCAGAATCAGGCAGGGAACGAAAAGTCCTACGTCAATTCCTGCGCTAATTTTGACAACACTCAGCTGGCCCTCCGTCTGGAATCTCTGACCCGAGCTATGGGCCAGATCATGCACGCTTCTGCCTGGCGTACGACGCAACTCGATGATGGACACCGAACGAACCTTGCAACCTATCTTGTGGCGCCCGAAAACAAGGGGGGCGACGGCTTTGCAAATATTGCCCAGTCTATGTCGGGCATCTATGCGGAAGGCATGAGTCTGACGAACAGCGTGATGGGCTATGGCGTTCCGACCTCGATTGGCATTGAAGAAACGTTCTCCAATTTGAACCTTACGGCCGACCGCCTGGCCAAGATGTCGGACATCGTCACGGAAGTCTACGCTTATGAAGTGCTGCATGTAACGCAGGCTATGGACATCCGCGTGCGACATGAAGGCCGCAAGCTCGGCGACGCCACCGCTGCGCTTCTCAATGACTATCGCAAGGTCGTCCCGTATGTGGATACTGATCGAGTTTTCACGACGGATCTTAACAAGACCTACGCGTGGATCAAGTCCTATGATCAGCATTGACTTTTCCCGCCTGTGAAACATCAGGCAACGGAAAAAATGTAAAAGGAGAGCCGTGCAGTCTATATGGGTTGCACGGCTCTCTTGCGTAACCGACGAGTAGTGATTGGTGGTGCTGGGGAACGTTCGTAACAGCATCAAGATTACCGAGAGTCACGAGGATTGATATGCTAACCGAATTGCTAGGGAGGTAAGAGGCAAAAGACAAAAGATGCAGATGTTGCTTCTCATGTTGCAGCGTGACTCGGAAGCGCATGGGGAGTCTTGGGTTATAGGCAGGAAAAATTCGATCTGGAACGATCATCTCGCCAAGTGGAACGTCGACGGGATCTTGGATCACGGAACGTCAGTCTCCAAATCCGGAACACTTCTCCCAAATCGGAACGGTCGTACAGGAGATTACAACCCACTTCTTGCAGCTTGAACGTTTCGTCCTCCTTCGCTTAGCCACCGCATGAAACGGGACATTGCTGAGAAAACATGCAAAAATTGATGTCATGCCCTTGGGGGCCACGACTTCCAACCGAAAAAATGACCTCAAAAACTCTCATTTTCCCGCTTGCCGTATCGATTTCTCTTCTTCTGGCAGGCTGCGCGCCTCCAAGCCGACATTCCGCTTGATCCGGGCTTCTCTCGTCCTCATCAGGTTGCCCATGTTTTCGGCATTCCCGTCAAAGACCTCGATCCCGAGACCAAGAACATCGCTACCATAGCAGAAAGACGAGGTCTCAACAGCTTCATCAGCGGCGCCGTCGATAACGGCTCGCCGGTGGTCTTGTTGTGGTTGCGATTTCCTCTCTCGACTCGAGTGCAAAGTTCTTTCGCACGGAGGTCGACGAATGGAATGCGATCGTCGATCCGAGCGGGTACGCCACGATCTATGATGCTGAGTCCGACGTGCTGAAGAATGTCACGGAACGCACCACCAAGGGTCTCCGGAAACAGGGCTAGGAAGTGCTTTCCATGGGCAGTGAGACCGAAGGCGGCAACGGAAAGCCGGTCTTCGTCGAAAGCAGCCTGACTCTGATCAACGAGGCAAGGGGGTGCCCCAAGCCTGCGTCCGACGATGAGGGATGCCGTCTGAAGCTGAGCACGCCCGCGTTCACGCATTCCTCGCGTGAAGCGCCGCCTGCCTGGCTCTCCGACCTGAAGGAGGCCTTCATCATCCGAGGCATGGTCATGATGCCTGCCGGTGAAACCGCCGACGGCAGCGCCGTCGCACTCTCCCGAGAAGACCGCGAGGCCATCGGGCGGGAGGCCGGCGATGGCTGCTATTTCTACGGCGCCTACGACTCCAGTCACGCGGGTTTTGTCGGCGAGGACGGGAAGGTGGAGTATTGCCACCTCGTCCCAGAAAAGCTTGAGCGCCACCGCGAGTACATGAAGAAGAGCGTCGGCGAGCGCGTTGTGGACACGGTGTCCGAGAAGTACCAGAAGAACTGGGAGAAACGCGGTGTTTGGGGCGTGTTGTTCCCGCGCGACGTCGATGAACTCAAGTGATTGACCCCCAGGTGGGGCCTTGATGTCAGGGGCTCGCCGGGCGCGGACCGAAGAGAGGGCAGGGAGCCCAGCCCTCTGAGTCCAATTTGGGCCGCGCCGCTTCTGGGTTCTATGATGACCTATACCTCGAGGCCGGGGAATTGCTATCATTTGAGTTCTTGGCGATGAATGTGCCAAGCCTGAAAGGGGACGTCAATGTATTTCCACGAGTGGTTGGTCAGAGAACGAAAACTTACCCAGAAAAGTGCGAAAAATTACAGCTGGGCCGTTTTTTGTTATCTGTCGAAAAAGATTGGAGTTAATCTGGCGACGGTTGATGATGCGTCGCTTTTGGATGGGCTTGGAAAGCGCCTCTTCGAAAACCCTGAGGTTATTGAGGCAGACAGGGCTGGAAAAGGCATGTATAAATGCGGCCTGAATCACTACAAAGCCTATCTGCAAGAGCGACAAAAAGGGTTTTGGGTTGAGGAAAAGGACGTCAAGCTGATCCGTGACGATCCCACCATTTCGCCTACAGTGAAAGAGACGCTGGTGATGGCTCGTGTTGGTCAGGGCAAGTATCGCAATGAGCTCATGAAGCTTTGGGACGGTAAGTGCTCGGTCACTGGCTATAAACAACCGGAATTCTTGATCGCCTCGCACATCAAACCCTGGTATGTGGCGGACAACGTCGAGAGACTCGACCCCTACAACGGACTGCTGTTGACGCCCAATTTGGACAAGGCGTTTGACGGAGGGTTCATATCGTTCAATCCGAGAGACCAGGGCAAGATCGTTTACTCCCCCGCCTTTGTCGGCCCTGCGGACCTCGGGATTTCCGACGATCTGCATGTTCGGGTCATGACACCCCAGCTGGCCGCCTATTTGAAGTACCACATGGGAAACGTCTTTATCCGAGAGCGCAAGACGCGCGAGGCGAAAAGCACTGCTGGCTCCACGTCAGGTACGAGTTAAGGGAAAGGTCCGGAGAGGCGCGGCGCCGAGAAACAGGCCGATGGGGAGGCCGACCGTGCAGCCTGGACTTTTTTGTGCACGTAGGGTAAACTCCTCCTACTACGGATTTTGTGCGAGCTTTTGATGAACCACATTGAACTCTTTGCCGGCTGCGGGGGGTTGTGCCTCGGCCTTGAAAATGCCGGCTTCAAGTTGTTGATGGCCAACGAACTTTCCCCGATGGCTGCCCAGACGTTTGCCTTCAACATACTTAAAGAGGATCTCGAAAAAGAGCCTCGCGCCAAATCTCATGCGCTTTGGATCGCAAGTCAGTACTCGCGTGAACAGATGGCGAAGCGCCTGAGGGAGGATCCGCGTTCCTACCCAGAGGACCTGTCGGTCAATACTGACTTGACGGACGATGGCAGCAATCTCAAGGGCAGTCTCGTTATCGGCAACGTGTTGTCCCTCAACCAGTGGCTTGAGGCCAGACCGGACGTTCAGAAGCTTCTGGCTTCGGCTTTTGGTGAAGGCGAGGTCGATCTGGTTTCCGGCGGACCTCCCTGCCAGTCCTTCAGTTTGGCAGGCTTGCGCGAAAAGAACAACGAGAAGAATTCACTTCCCTGGGCATTTGCCAAGTTTTCCGAGCTTGTCAAGCCGCGAGTTGTGCTGCTTGAAAACGTGACCGGCATCCTGCGGCCGTTCAAAGAGAACGGACAGCTTTATCACGCCTGGCTTGAGGTAGCCAAGGCCTTTGCCGAAATCGGCTATATCCCCCTGACTTTGCATATCAACGCCAAGTTTGCGGGGGTCGCTCAGAATCGCCCGCGATTCATCCTTCTGGGGGTTCGCGAGGACGTTTTTGAACAGCTTGTGCCGCATTTGAACGCAACCGAACGGAAGCTGTTTGAATCTGCCGTTGCTTTCGTCCAGAAGCTCAAGAATCAAGAGCCCGTCAACGAGAAAACGCTGACGGTACACGATCTGAACACGGGCGATGAATCGGTTTTCGAGATATTCAAGGATTCGTTCCTGGAGCCGCTTTGCGTGAGGCCCAAGAATTTTATTTCGGTAAAGGCAGCCATCGAAGACTTGCGCACGGATCTGGAAGTGAACCCTTCCGAATACGTCAAGTCCCTGAATCGTCTGTTTAAGGGGGCTCTTGCGCCCCGTTCTGCCGAGACAGACTGGTCTCATCGCATCATCGACAATCAACCCCGCGTACGTCGTAGATTCCGAATCTATCAGGTCATGTCGCAGCTTTCGAATGACAGCCGAAGAGCGTTGGGCAATGTTCTGGCAGGCAAGGAGCTCGCTATCGATGACCGCGTCTGGAATGAGGTGAGGGGCTTCGAATTCCTGAATGAGGACGGCAAGCTGGCAACCATTGCCACAAAAGAGCAATTCCTCGAGTATCTGGGCATGCATTTGACCAAAAAGCAGACCCAACGAGCTCTCATGGCCGATGATCCGGCGCCTGCAGCGTTGTCCATTCCTGACGATGCTTGCCACTACGCTGAACTCAGAACGCTCAGCGCTCGAGAGATGGCCAGAATTCAGTCCTTCCCCGACAACTTTATTTTCAGGTCAAAGATGACGACCGGCGGGCAGTGCAGGAAGTTCGAGGTGCCGATCTACACTCAGATCGGGAACGCCGTGCCGGTGCTTCTGGGACGCGCCTTGGGCTTGAGCGTCAGCAATCTGCTTTCGCGGCTGCCCAAGGCATGAGCCATCACAACATGATTCGGGCTTGACGTTCGCTCACGAGCTCTATGAAGTTGCTCAGCGACCACAGGCCCGAAATCGACTGGGAGAGGTAAAAGGATCGAATGCTGTCTGTAGTGACAAGCTGAAGCTTCTCCGCCTTCATCTCTTCAAGCTGGGGAGCTGTGATGTTCGTGTCCAGCGTGAAAAGGTGCTTGTAGGGAATGCGATCTGCCTCATTGAGGACCTGACGCCATCGATCCTTCGTTGTGGTCTTCGCGCCAAGCATAGTAAGACTATCGGCAGGAAAGTCCGGCGAGTCGTACTGCTTCTTCCCAGGGAAAATGAAGTCCGGCTTCTTTCGAAGTTCGGTTTGACATTGGGAGGTGAAGCGCAGCTTGTTGGCTGAGAAAATTACGCCAAGGTGATTTTCCAAGGCCTTGCCTGCACGCGCCTTCCTGCGCTGGAGCACGCTCATTGAAAAGTCGATGAATGCCTGAACATCGACGTCCCCATTCTCGGAAAAGAAGCCTTGCTTCAGTTTCTCCATGACAAGCTGGCTCTCAAGAATTTTGAAAAGCTTGTTTTCTGTTTCCATGTAGGATTCGAGCGCCAGATCTGGGTTGCCAATCAAATCGAGATCGGGGCACTTGCTTCGAGCGAACTCAGAGAAAACAGCGGTCGCAGGGAAACTCCCATTGAACTTCTCGTTCATCTCATGAAGCAATACGTCGTCAACACTGTGGGTAACGGCAATGTTGATGCCTGTCAAATTCAGCAGCAACGTCGTAATGGGGAGCTGAATTTTCGAACTGTCGAGATCGATCGATGAGATCTTTTCCTGCGTAGTGACGTTTACGGCGTTGAAAATGATCTTGAGCTGATTTTCAATTTGACTTCCCTGAGGACAGGCAATGAGAATCAAATGCATGTCCTTGGTTAGGGCCACCATTAGAAACGATTTGGGCTCGAAGTGGTTGATGACATCGTTATCATCGTAGTAAAGTCGCCATTCAGGCCTTCGTTTAGGGTTGGTTTCTCTGGCGTCATACCAGGTGGACTGACCTTCATAAATTAATGGGTCTTCGTCATCTTCCAGCCAGGCATACGTTGTAGGAAACGATCGCTTTTGCTCGCCAAGATACTTCTTGAAGCCAACTTTAGGAAGACCGCCGATTTCGTGCTGATGAGAGCGGCCGGTCAATGTATCTACGCCTGAGAGGTATTTGTGCGCGACAGCGCTGAAGACCTGATTGATGGTTTCGAACATGATGCATCCGGATTACGAGGACATCCGGGAATTTTAAACCAAAAAGGCAGCTAGCCAACAGACGAGGTGGTTAGCGATAAGGGTGGATGGCGTCCTGACCGATCTGGGGAAGCTCTTCAAAACCCCCATCTCTGAACGATGGGGGAAGCAGATTTGTTTAAACGAGTGACTTTTGACCAGGTGTTGAAAAGCGTCGAAAGT
>OGHD01000594.1_pt1 | contig 16875 bp, 15 predicted proteins | sample 1571341 | NCBI WGS metagenome assembly OGHD01 (sample SAMEA2582026, study PRJEB24529) | metagenome | biome: Human gut stool | place: China | collected 2011 | reverse complement strand
ATGCTGAAGGAAAATATGGCGAGATCCGAAGTCAAGGCTAACCCTTAAAGGCAGGAAAATGGGTTAGTGTGTATTTCTCTGCTTTTAGGGTGGTAAGTCGCGAGGCTTTCATGTTGGTGGTTCGTTGGCTTCCGTTGAGAGGTGTGGGTGCCGTCCTGCAGGACATGCAGGAAGCGGTGCCATACAGGAGGCATTCTATTGGAGGTGCGGAAACAACGCGTCCCTCGTTGTCCGGCCGGTCGGCCTTGTGCATGCGCGCGGCGGAGGAAGAAAAAAGGCCCAGCAGGATGCGTACCCGCGGGGCCTTGAGTCAGCCAAATCCGCCAGGAACCCTCGCCTCTGTGAGGCGGGGAGGAATGGCGGAAAAGACAGCAAAATGCGAGGCATACGCCAAAATAGGAAGCCTCATATAATCAAATAGCAATACCTTTCCTGCCTTTGTCCGAATGATCCGCGCCATCCGAATTCGACTCTATCCGACGCCCGACCAGAAAAAATATCTGGCCGGTCTTTTCGGTGCCGTACGATTCTGCTTCAACAAGGCGCTGTATCTCAAGACGCATTTCTACAAGGTGAAGGGTGTCAATCTTCACCCGATTCACGACCTCAAGAAGCTCATCGCCATTGCTAAAAATACGAAGAAGTACGCTTGGCTGGCGGAATACGACTGCATGGCGTTACAGGAATCTGTTCGCAATCTGAACAAAGCCTATAGCCGCTTCTTCAAGAAGGAAGCCGGATATCCGCGCTTCAAGTCCCGACGCGGCGAACAGTCCAGCTACCATTGCACCGGCGTTTCGGCAGGCGACGACTTCGTCAAGGTGCCGAAGATGAAGAAGATCAAGGCCGTCATGCATCGGAAGATCGAAGGCAAGGTCAAGAGCATCACGCTCTCGATGGATGCCTGCGGCGACTACTGGGCTTCCGTTCTCTACGAGGACGGCCTCCCCGAAGCCGTACCTGCGACATGCGTTCGCCAGACCAAGACGGTAGGCGTCGACGTCGGCATTGAGACCTTCGGCACATGTTCCGACGGTGAAAAGATCAAGTCTCCCAAGGCTCTCAAGAGCGCCGAAAAGAAGCTTAAGAAGGCGCAACGCGCCTTCTCAAGAAAGCAGAAAGGTAGCAAGAATCGTGAAAAGGCCCGCAAGCGTCTGGCGCGACTGCACCGCAAGGTGAAGCGCCGCCGCAGCGACTTCCTTCACAAGACATCTCGACGATTGGTGAACGATAACCAAGCGCTGATTTTCGAGACTTTGAAAATTCAAGGCATGATGAAGAATCACCATCTGGCAAAGGCGATTGCCGATGCGGGATGGGCTGAATTCATGCGCCAGTGCGAATACAAGGCGAAGCATGAAGGCAGAATCTTTGCAAAGATCGGCACCTTCTTTCCGTCTTCGAAGACGTGTTCCTCCTGCGGTCACAAGCTCAAGGAATTGAGCCTTGCAACACGCAGCTGGACGTGTCCGCATTGCGGCGCTCATCATGACCGAGACATAAACGCCTCTCTGAATATCAAACAGGAAGGCATAAGAATGTTGAAGGCGGCTGGGCTGACCGTCTTGCGCTCGTAACGTCACGAGCCAAAGCCTGTGGAGACATGTAAGACCCGAACGATCGTCCGGGCTGTGTTGAAGAAGCAGGAAGCCTCGCCCGATTTGTTTTCAAATCGGACGGGGAGCAGTCACCAAATAATCTTGTTACCGGGGACCAACGCGCCGGTCTACTCGAACGTACGCATATAGGCGCGACAGAGATACTAACCGCCGCGCAAATCGCGGAACGTTACGTAGGGTGGCATATTCACCGATCGTAGGCTCTTCCAAAAGAGTTGCTCCATTGTTGGCAAACGCATCTGTCCGACGAGGACTTTTCCGCACTTGCTCAATGCCAAGACCGACAGCATCATGCAGATCCTGTACCAGATCGCGCTCGGCCTTCGAATCATGGAAGATCTAGAGGCAATCTTAGGGGCAAGCACAATTGCCATTTTCCTTCTAGCGGCCCATAACATCGAGAGCGAAGATCCTTTATGCAAGTGCTTCAAAGACTAGCGTCGAAATCGTCATCTGCCTATTGAGGGTCTGAGGACCGAGACTTTGCCGCGAAATAACCGACAGGCAGAAACAGATGACCGCCGCGTGCGGATGCATCGGCATTTTCGATCATCCGTACGCATATCCAAGCCTGACTTGCACCCAAGATGCACTGCAAAAGAAGGCCTTGCCAACTTCTCAGGCGGAGTGCCCGCCCTCGGCCTTTCTCACCTCATGAGACGCCGCATGTTCGGCCTGCCGCCTCGCTTCATTGAGAACGTGCGATTGATGACGCGCCTCGACAGCCTGAGCGGCTCTTGCTGCAACCGCATCGTCGAAGGCGTCCGCAACCGGCGGCAGCTTTGAGACGACCAGCTTGATGGCTCTCAAGGAGAGACGAATCTCAAGGCTCAGGAACACGGTGGACAGGACGATCAGAGCCACCGAAGCGAGCAGCAGCGCACTGTTGAGAATGTCGGCGCTGAAACCCGTCGCCTCTTCGAGGACACAGAGCGCAACGAGAAGTCCCGACACTACGGCGGAAAGAACGACGCAGAATTCACCGCGGCGCAAAAGCCCCGCCCGGTGGAAGATGAAGTCGATTTCATCGTCGATGTCCGCGCGTTCGTCGTCGGTGAGCTTCGGATCGAGCCGCTCGTTCATCAAGAGCCGAATCCTGCTCGTCGCGTGGTTGTAACGGGCGCTCATGGATAGCATCAGAAGGCCGACGCCCGAGATGAGCGTGATGGGGGCGAGCGCGGAAGCGAGAAGCTCGTTGAAGGACGTCATTTCGATGCCTCCTCGAGGCGCTTTTTGAGAGCGTCGCCTCTGGGCATGTGTTCGACGGCAAGGCCGAGCGCATGGAGCGAAAGCCTGATCTCGAAGGCGAAGGCGACGGTGGCGGCAATGATGAGCAAAAGCGCCAGCACAAGCCAGATGGCGGCAAAAGGAGCCGCGTCGAAGCCGAAGTAGGTGCCGAAGACGTTCGTCGCCACAAGCAGCCCGGAGCATCCGCTCGAGAGCGTGATGGCGAGCATTGAAAAGCGCAACCAGCGCGCCCGTCGATAGATAAGACGAATCTCGCGGTCGATGTCGGGCTCGACGCGAAGCGCCTTGAGGCCCTGCGTGCGAATCTTCACCAAGCCGCGAATGCGATCCATGCAGTGGCTGTAGCGGTTTGTCATGCAGAGAATGAGCATGCCCACGCCCGATATGAGCGTGATGGGCGTGAGTGCGCTTGAAAGCACTTCTTGAAAGGGAGCCGAGGCGATCATCGCACCTCCGTCTTGATCGGCAATTGCGGGTTTTCGACTATAGACCGCTTGAGTTCCGACGGGTGACGGCGCGAAGAAAAGCGTTGTCCAAAATCAAGCCGCAGCACGGATTTACCACAGGTCGCCAACATCACGAAAGCGGAATTTCGTCCTGCAGGCGCCTGCCGCAAAAAAAGCCCGCAGCGTCACCGCTGCAGGCTTGCGGGAGTAGCGCGATCCGTCCGACGGCCCCGCTCGGGGGAGAGAGTTTTGAGCGAACTCGTCGGACGGAGTTTGACTGTGCGAGGGCCTTCTTTGCGAACAACTAAGAATTCCTTAGTAGTTGCCCCTCCTGAAGTTCCTCTTCTTCGAAGATCCGTTTGAAGTGCAGAATTCCGCTTCTGTACCACTACAAATTCGGGGTCATATCGACCGCCATCGCAGGCATTCATCACCCTACGAACCAAGTTTTCCTCCCAATCAACTGAACGAAAGGCAGATTTCGTCCACTCACCACGCGCGTCCGTCCGCAGCACGAGAAATAGGCCGCACGGGAGAAGAATTCCCGGGCGGCCTGCGCTTCAGAAGTCAATGAAAGGTCAGAAGGCGTGCCTCACGCCCACCGTCGCGCGCCAGTCCTCGTCCAGGACGCCGCCCGAGGTGCGCTCGACGTCGGCCCAGAAGTACGTGGCGGGCGTCAGGTTGAAGTTGACGCCGAGGCCGTATTCGACCCAGGTGTCCTTGCCGTCCGTCTCAAGGATCGCACCGTTGCCGCCCGTCACCTTCAGGTCGCCCAAGAACTCATGGACGGCCGAAACGCGCGCATGGACGCTGCCCATTTCGTTCGGGCACTTCACGCCGAAGGCCATGCCTGCACGGCCGAGCAGGCTGTGCGCATCGTCAAACTCATAGTTCGAGCCGTCGCTGAGCTCAAGGCGATCGGCATTGACAAACGTGTACGTGGCCTCGACCTGAGGCTCGACGTAGAAGAGGCTCGAGACGTCGAAGCGCCAACCGACCTCGCCCGAGAGGCTCAGCGCCACGTTGTCCATCGAACCCTTCTTGCCGCCGTCAACCGTCATGTCGGTCTTGGCGGAGGCAAGACGACCCACCACGTCCACGAACTGGCCGGCCTCACCCATCCACAGGCCGTAGGCCGAAAGACCATAGAGGTCCATGTCGGCATTGCCGCGCCTGTAGTCGGCTTCGCTGCCCGTATAGCTCAGCGCTGCGCCGAAGCGGATCGAGCTGTCGTCGGGCACCGTATCGACGCCCGCCGGGATCGTGTGGAAGTCGTTTTCAAGGCCAGCGGAGCCCGAGAGGCGACCGCCGTCATAGCGTGCCCAGACGCCAGACTTACCCTGAGACGTGCGGATGTCACCGAGACGCTTTCTCACGTCGTTCATAAGGATCCTGTTGATCGCAAGCGGCGCAGCGGCGGCGAGCTCAAGCGTTGACTGCATGACCGAGTTCGGTCCCGTGCTCGTCGTGGCACCTTCCTCGTCAATCCGGAAGCCGTCGTTGTACATGCCTTCCTCGACGGTGCTCGTCACGCCGACATTCTCGGCAGCCTCAATGCCCGCATCCATGAGCGACTTCGCCTTCTCCGCCGTCAGGTCGTCAGAAGTGAGGTTCCTCTCCATCTTGGCGTCGTTGAGCTTGACGTCGATCTTCGAGTTCGCATCGGCTTCATCGATGGTGATCCTGCCGGTTTGGCTTCCTTCCTCAGCCGTCAGATCTGCTGCGAGATTGACCGTGCCGCCCGTACCTGTCATCTTCTCGACCGTCACGTCGATGGCGCTGTCCGTGATGTTGATCACGCCGTCATTGTTCTCGAGAAGGTTGAGGGCCGTGTATTTCTGGCCGAGAGTCACGGTCGTCGAGTCATGCCCCGTTTCGACGGGGGTCCACACCGCGCCTTTGCTCAGGCCCAGCTTCATGCCCGTGACCGAGAGATACTCGTCTTTATTGGTAGGAGTGCCATTCCAGGTGACGACCATGTTGCCCGTCCAGCTTGACTCGGGGCCGACAAGGTTCAGAACCACCGTTGCGTCGACGGATGTGCCGGAAGTCGGAGCATCGTAGCTGAAGTTGACGTTGCCGTTGATCTGGGTGTAATGCCTTCCGTCAGCATTGATTGACACAACGGAACTCCCACGTGCCACAATGGCGTCGCTCGCCGTCACGACGGTGTTGCCGGTGATGTGAACCTGCCCATGACTCATCGCTGAAATGCCGACCGTTGAATGATCTGGATCATCGGATTCAGCAGTGATGCAAACCTCATCTCCAACAATGGTGAGTGTCGCGCTTTTGTCCTGAGCTTCGGTGTTGTTCGCAACATGAATGGCTCGTGTGTCTTTCGCGCCCTTTGCAACGACATTGACCGTTTTGCCATACACCTTGGTCTGAGCCTGATTGACATTGAAAATGCCATAGGCCTGTTCATCAGCGCCCTCTTGAGACTCGCCCGTCTTGATGCCGGCAATCGATACGCTTTCAGCATTTGACGAACCGATGGTCACATCCGCGCCCTTTCCGGCATCAACGCCCTTTGCCACATTTTTGGCGGAAGCAACAATCTCTACCGTATTGCCCGACACCTTCAGAGTATTGGCTCCTTTGACCGGACCAAGATGAAGTCCCGAGGCCTTATTGAGACTTGCTGCTACGATTGAGACACTTTGAGTTCCGACATCCCCAATATGGATCTCTGGACCACCCACTCTTGTCAAGCAAAATGTCTACGTTTCATCGCCGAAGGCGATGCGGGAGCGCGAATGCGCTCTCGCAGTAGCCGCGGGCCGTACTAATTTGAGCGAGCTTGCTCGCGTGAATTCAGAAAATGAGGCCCGCCCAGGAACGCGGGAAAACGACGGAAAAAAGCCCCCCTGATCCGCATCCTATTACCAGGTGCGATGCGGAGTCAGCTCAAGCAGATTCTCCTCATGCGAGAGGCCCATCCACCAATCTCTCAGGGCTGTCGGGACTCCGTTCGGAATTCCATGCCCGCCATGAACTTCAGAAAACCGTCTGTGCCAGACAAAAAGAAATGCAAGCTTCTGCAATCAATGGGGAATGGCTGTTAGACGGCGCCTTTAAGGCATCTCATGAATCAATCTTGCTTGAGGTCGGACTATTTCGGGCGGTTAAGACTTATGCGGCTTTGGCCTGTTCAAGCTCCCACTGCTTCAGTACCGCCTTTGATATGCCAGCTTTCTCGAAGCTGAATGTCTCTCCGTATTTGAGGAGAGCAGTAGCTATGCGCACCAACTTTGCTGCGACATAAACAAGCACTTTTAACCAAGGTCGAGGCGATGCCAGGCGCCCCTTGATGCTTGCAACAAAGGGACAGTCAGGCAAACGGTCGTTGCGTACCATCAAACACAATGCGCCTGCACCCAGGATGCAGAGCGATCGGAGCATCTTGTCTCCTCGCTTTGACATCTTTCCCTGGCCTCGGGCTTCACGACCGGAAGAGGTCTCCGTGTGATGCCCGGTAATTCTGTTATTCGGGACAAGACCAATGAACGCCATGGTCTGTTTTGGGGAATCGAATCTTGCGATGTCACCCACTACAGCGCACCAACGGCTCGTCGGCAGCACTCCAAATCCCGGTATGGAACGGAGCAGGGAAGCCCGCGGATCACGCTGGGTAGCCTCTGTCAGGAGCTTCAGCATCGTTGCAATGTCATGGTCGAGATCATGCACCCGGTTGATCATGAGGTGCAGAGTCTCTACCACTTCATCACCGAAAGCCTCTCGGTTGGCATCGATCAGCTCATGCAGAGCCTTCTGGTTGAATGAGCCCGCACGAATGGGAAATCCCCATGCATGGAGCGTAGCCTTGACGTGCACCATAGTCTTCGTTCGTTGCCCCTTCAATTGGCGATAGGAGGCCTGCAGAGCGAGCAGACGGCATTTCTCACGCGTCTTCCCGCGGATGGGCGTCAGCCAACGGTCATAGGCCAGATTCAGGATGGCGAACGCGTCATTGAGGTCGGTCTTCTGGCCGTTGCAATGATCCTTCACCCACGCCTGGACATGCCGCCCACTGATCATCATGACTTCATGTCCGAGCTCCTGAATCTGCTCGGCGATCTGATGAGCACCACTGCATGGCTCCATGGCTACCAAGGTCGGAGCCATGTCTGCCAGAAGCTCATAGAGCTTGTCGTAGGGCATACGGTCAATGAGATAAGGCCCCTCGTGGTCAGGGCCGAATGCGGCAATGGCAGTATCCTCCTTGGCAAGGTCGAGGCCAACAGCTTCGTATGCGATCGAGGTGTCGAGTGTTGACAGGGTGCGCTTTCTAGCCATGATATGGACTCCATGAAGGCTTGTGATGCCCCATTATTGATCTGCGAGAGTCGATTGCCTAGGCATCGGGTGGGTGGTCCATGTCATTAAATGAGAGGCTTGCGGCGCACGGGTTCTGTCAACTGAGTCCTTCCAATGGATGGGCTTGCCTAGAAGCAGTCCGGGCGTGTAGTGCCGACGGCAATAGAGGACAAGACGAAGCTCGTCTACAACGACTTCATCACGATCGAGGGCATCCCGCTTGAGGCTCAGAAGTACGTGGTTAACAAGCGTTCCGCTCTTGACTGGATTGTTGAGCGTGCCTGCGTGAAAGTGGACAAGGACAGCGGCATTGTCAACGACTTCAACGACTTCGCCGCAGAGAAGGGAGATCCTCGATATCCGCTGTCGCTCTTTCTCAAGGTCCTGACGGTTAGTCTTGAAACGATGAAGATCGTGAAGGGACTTCCCAAGCTTGAGATCCATCCCTTGGATAGTCAAGCGTAAGGCTGGAAAGCAGTCAAGTAACTCGTTCTTAACTGACTCGCATAGCATGCCTCTGGTTGAGACTAACCAGAGGCATGCGTTTATTTACGCTTAACCTAATTGAGAATTCCACACACGATACTTCGGCGGGAAGGTAAGCGTAAAGACATTCGATCGCATACCTGAGATGCGATGTGCCAACATTCGTTCATCTTTATGAAGAAAGCTGCTCAGAATGCTAATGGTAATAACCTCATCAGGTATGACCATTAATGAATACAATAGTGCAGGCAAAAATATCTTTGCGTGTTGCTCTTCCTTGACTCCAATGCCAATAACCGATAAACTCAATCTGTAGCATTCCGAAAAACTCGGCTCGAAAGTCAGAGTTAAAGATTCGTCATGAAAATGAAAGTCTAGCCTGGATTTTTAATAAGGCGGCTCCGCTAAACGCTGGAAGCCGCTTTTTTCATACCAGCCCCCCGCACGACGAAAATAGATACACCGAAAATACAAGTATGAAAACACCTGCAAATCTGGATTTGTGATAAAATAAAAGGAACAAACCGAGATCACCTTGCAACATTAATCATCGGTAAGTTCCTTTTATGTACCTTAATTCTACACCATGCACAGACGGCTTCAACCGTCAAGTTCATATCCGCAACAAGAATAGCTGCGTAACAAATTGTATCGAGCTATTCAAGGCCTTTGACTTCCTGCGCCAGTCAGGTGGTTATGACATTATCAAGAGCGTCATCGCCCCCACGCTTATGTAAGTAGAGAGCGTGGCACTCTCTGATGCGACGGCAGTAGCGCAAGTCGAATCTGAAGAGTAGAGCCCACACCGACCGAAGGCCGGAAGCCTGAGGAAGGATGTGAGTCCTAAGGCCGACAAGAACGGAAAGAAGGGGCCGCGCACTGGACGAGAGCAGGAGGTTCAGTGATTTCACTGGAGAAAGTCCTCTCGCCGCAGAACATGCTCCTGGCATGCAAGCGAGTGAGAGCCAACAAAGGTGCTCCGGGCGTAGACGGAATGACCGTCGACGAGCTCGAAGGGCACTTTCGCCGCCATTGGGCGAGCATCTGCGCTCACATTCGTGAAGGAAGATACATTCCCTCCCTCGTGAAGCGCGTCGACATTCCCAAACCTGACGGCAGCACGCGCATGCTGGGGATTCCCACGGTACAGGATCGTCTGATCCAGCAGGCCATCGCGCAGGTTCTGGTGGAGCACTTCGCCCCCAGATTCTCGGAATTCAGCTACGGCTTCCGACCGGGACGCAGTGCACATCAGGCCATCGAGCAAACGCAACGCTACATAGCGGAAGGACGCTCTTGGATTGTCGAAATGGACCTTGCCAAATTCTTCGATACCGTCAATCACGATCGTCTGATCTCGGTGCTCGAACGGAATTGCAGGGACAAGATGCTCATCCGCCTCATACGGCGCTATCTCCGTACGAGTATTCTGGCCGACGGCCTGGTAACTCCCCGAGACGAAGGTACGCCGCAAGGGTCCCCTCTTAGCCCGATCCTGTCCCTGATCGTTCTGGACGAATTGGACAAGTATCTGGAAAAACGGGGTTTGAAGTTCTGTAGGTATGCCGACGACTGCAACTATACGTTGGGTCCGAGCGCGCCGGGAAGCGCGTGTTGGAAAACACGATCAAGTTCATCGAGGAGCCGCTCAAGTTGCGGGTTAATCGCAACAAGAGCGGCGTCTTTCGCCCTCGAGGAGCAAAAGTGTAAAAAGCCAGAACCCCTTCGGTCTACGGTAGGAACCCGCCCCCACCCAACTCAGGAACGCTCCGAAAGGAAAGGCGGCGCTGTACGCATGCGGGCTTCCTATCGCGTCCCGCTATTCTCGAAGTGAATAACTGCACTTTTGTTCAGTTGGCAACTCTTCAGGGGAGGGCAACAATTTTCAGATGGAGCTCTCGACAGGCTCCATCTCAGACCCATCTGGAGAGAATTATGAAGGACAAGCAAAAAACACTTTCGTCCAATCGACGGGATTTTCTGAAAATTCTGTCGGCGGTGGGCGGCACCGCTTCGCTGACGCCGTGGATGACCGCATGTTCAACCGTGCCCAAAAACGCCTTGGCACCAGCGCCGAAAGAACTTTTGGCACCTGAAGTCAAAGTTGTGAACACCTACCACGAACTGCATTGCCATGGGCAGTGTATGCTCAAGACCCACATTCGTGATGGCCGTATTCTGGCCATCACCTCCGCTGGCGACGTTCCGCGTTGTGAAGCCAGCAAAACCGATGAGTCCATCGGCAAGATGCAGCGTCGAGCCTGCATGAAGGGTTATGCAGAACGCAAGCGCGTGTATGCACCGGACCGTCTCAAGTACCCTCTTCTTCAAACGATTGAGCGCGGCAATCTTGCGGGTTTCAAGCGCATTTCGTGGGACGAAGCGATTGATCGCGCTTGCGCGCAGATCGAAGCGGCCCGTGACCGTCAGAAAACCCTTGGCTATCTTCCGATTTGGGAGCTTGGGTCGACCCCGCTGCCGTTCATGGGACCCTACATTTCCGCGTGGGGCCATCATTCTGCCGGCAATCAGAACGACGCCCTTTTCAATGCGTTGGGTAAGGGCATGTTCGGTCATCCGTCGATCGACATGCTCAACTCCAAGTTCATCATCGTCTGGTCTGCCGACCCGCAGACGACTTCTCCCCATCTGCCTTTCATCATGACGAAGGCACGCGAAAAGGGGATTCCCATTGTCGTGATCGACTCCCGTTACACCGGTACGGTGGGCGCAATGGCGACGGGGGCACCGGGCATCACGCCTTGGATCAGTCCGCGTCCGGGTACGGACAGCGCGATTCTGGTGGCCATGGCCAATACGATTTACCGCCGCGGCCTGCATGATGCGGCGTACCTGAAAAAATACTGTTTTGGCTTCTATCCGAACGATATGGTCGTCAGTCGCTCTCCGGCCAAGAACCCCGTGGACGGCAAGCCTTGGAAGGGCCAGCGCTTCACTGTTCCGAAGGGACAGTCCTTTGTCGAATATCTTGACGAAGTTCAAGCTGAACATGGTGGTGAAGCCGGTGTTCTCCGTTGGGCGTCCCTTCTTTCCGGCGTTCCTGCCGAAACGATCGAAGCCTTGGCCCTTATGTACGCCAAGACGAAGCCCGCCTGCATCTACTCGTCTTGGACGGCTGGCGGCGCACAACGCACGGGCAATGGCATGTACTACACATGGCTCATGCTTTGCTTGAGCGCCATGACGGGGAATGCAACCGTCAGGGGCGGCGGTATCGGTTCTCTGGCTCCCCATGACGGCATGAAGGTGAAATTGGGCGGCGCCCCTGCCCTTTGCGACGGACAGAAGTACAAGCCGCTTCTTTTCTCCCAGTACATGCAGAGCAAGGTGATCCTGACTGGTCGGGATTCCCGCACGCCCGAACAGATGCGCGACGACATTCTCCGCATCAACAACATCGATCTTGGTGAGGATCCGCGTCTTGAAATTGATATGGTTTGGCGCGGCGGCGGCTCCTGCGACGTGTTCAACCAGCGTTCGTCCATCAATCCCAAGCTTGTTGCTTGGAAGAAACTCAAGAGCGTGCTCTGCTATGAGCGCTTCATGTCGAGTACCGCGCGCTGGTCTGACATCGTGCTCCCGGTTGTGACGCACTTTGAGGAAAGCTTCTTCTCGGGCAGCCGCGTTAAGACGGACATGAACGTCGTGCGTCAGGTCATCGAACCTATGTACGAGTGCAAGCCGGACATCGAAATCAATGAACTGATCGCCAAGCGACTTGGTTTGGATTGGGGCCGTCATGGCATGAGCGACATGGATGTCATGAAGATCCAGTGGTCGAAGACGAAACTGCCTGACGCCTACAAGCAAATCAATCCCGACATGAAGCTGCCGACCTTTGAGGAAATGCTCGAAGAGGCGAATCTTCAGCTGCCGACGCCTCCGGAAAAATCCGTCATCGAGTCGGCTAAGTACGCGCCGGGCGAATTCCCGACGGACACCGGCAAAATCAACTTCTATTCCCCCTTCCTTGCTTCTCGCGGCCGCGTGCAGGACGGTGTTGCCCGTGCACAGTACGTGCGCCCTGCCGAAGGCTACGAAGACATACTGGAAGGCAAGAAAGCGGCTTCTGGTCGCACCTACACGTTGCAGTTCACGACGCCGCATATGCCCAATCGTTCTCATTCGTCGTTCGACAACACGACCATGATCATGGACGTTTTCCCGCACGGCGTCATGATGCATCCCAAGGATGCCGAGGCCAGAGGAATTAAGGCCGGCGATCTGGTCTACGTCTACAACGATGCAGGCTGCATGCGCGTTCCTGCACAGATCACCCGTCGCCAGATTCCGGGCGTCGTATCCATCGGTGAAGGTGCGTGGTACCAGCCCAGTGCAGAAGAAACTTACACGGCTTGGTTCGACGAAAAGGCGGCACCCCGTATGCCCATCAGGTTCCCGTGGACGTTGGCGGCGCGGTCAATACCCTGACGACTGATCGAGACATCGGGGCGAGCGATCCGTTCCTGCATCTTCAGAACAACAAGTCGGGCGGATTTGCGGCTGGCGGTGCACTTTGTGAAGTCAGCCTGAAGTTGCCGAGTTAATCTGTACACGAAAAGGAATAGAAAATGACTCAGTGGGGTTTTTATTTCAACCAAGCGCGCTGTCTTGGATGTGCGACATGTACCGTTGCGTGCAAGGAATGGAACGAGGGCCGTCGTGGTGACGCCAAGTTCAACACGCTCACAGCGAACCAACTCGAATCCATGGCTACGCCTGAAGATTGGATTGCTGGCAAGAAGAACGAGTCCATCAATCACGACTTCTTGCGGCACTTCCACATGAAGGAAACGTGGAGGAAGGTGAGCTTCTTCGAATTCGGCGATGTTGCGCCCAATGTCGCCGTGGTGCCTCTTTCCCTTTCGTGCAACCATTGCTCAGATCCGGCATGCGTCAAGGTCTGCCCGGTCAAGGCGATCCGCAAGGAAGACGAGTTTGGTGCCGTTCTCGTTGATTCTGAAAAATGCATCGGTTGCGGAGCCTGCCGTGCGGCATGCCCGTGGCATGTGCCAGAATATTTCGAGGATCTGTCCCGCACCAAGATCGGTGAGGAACGACATCCGAAGATGACCAAGTGCGACATGTGCATTGACCGCCTTCGCGACGGTTTGAAACCGGCATGTGTTGCCTCGTGCCCGGGGCGTGCGCTTGAATGCGGTCCGATCGAGGAACTTCGTCGCCAGCATCCGGACGCGACCGTCACCGCCGTAGGCTTCGCCGAGGCCGCTGTGGCAAGGACGCGTCCCAACGTGTTGTTCACCTCCCGTACCGTCAAGGTGAAGTAAGGAAAGCCGTCATGGATCAGAAGAAAAAGGTTGATTGGACCGTTCTGTCCCTGACGGCTGCGGCTTTTTCCGATTGGTTTCTCTTTGGGATGACCAAGGAGATCCAATCGGAGACGCAGTTGATGTGCCAAAGCCTGAGCGAATGCGGTAGCGAGACTGTCCGCGGTCGCACCCGGCGGCTCGATGCCCTCTTATCCGAACGTTCCCTTGAGGAACATGCTCAGGATTGGGCGAAGACATTTGCGTTGGGCGCTCAGTCGACGACCCCGCATGAGAGTGTTTTTCGTTCTGGTCTTGTCATGCAGGAATCCCGCGATCAGACGCTTGCATGGATGCGTTCAATGGGATTGGGACGCGCCGAGGGTGTGAACGAACCTGAGGACCACGCTGGATTTCAATTGGCAATTTTCGCCAATCTTTGCGCGAGAGTGGCGGCGGATATGAACGATCAGGAAAACAAATCGAACGCCCTACGCTTCGCGCAGGAACATCTTCTGTGGTTGGAGGAGCTCCAGAGGGCACTTCAGAGAAATGGAGCACCGTCATATTCGTGTGCAGCCATGGATCTACTCGTGAGCGTCTTGGGAGACGTGATCGACAATGACTGAAAATTGACCACTCAGAAGGATACCTATGAAAATTGCGTTTTTGACGATTTTCGCCGCTGCGCTCTTGTCGGCGTCTGTGGGAGCGTCAGAATCGACAGGCGTCGATGGCATTAGACTGGGTATCCTTAATACCGTCGGCAATGAAACAAGCGAAGATAAATTCAGAAAATCGATTGAATCATTGGACAGAGTATGGGACAGGCCGGTTGTCGTCAGTTACTACGACATCCCTGAGCTTTATTCAGCAATAAAGAACAACAAGGTCGATTTCTTTCTATCCAATGCGGGGGTCTTCTCGACACTTGAGAGTGCGGCGCACGCGAGACATTTGGCCAGCCTGAAGATCAAGGAAGCGGCCGATGTCAATGAGTCGATGGGCGGTATTTTCTTCGTCAGGCGCGATTCAGGGATAAAAAGCTTCGCCGACATGAAGGGAAAAACGGCTGCCGCCGTGTCACCACGAGCTTTCGGGGGCTACCTTGTCAGCTTGGGAGAGATTTTGGCCAGAGGGGAGAACCTCGAGCCCTTTTTTTCAAAAACGTCTTTCCTCGGTTATCCGATGCAACTGGTGTTTGACGAGATACGAGAGGGAAAGGCGGACGTTGGTCTCGTGAGGGCCTGCCTTTTGGAAGAAATGATCGCCAGAGGCGAACTGAAGCCCGATGAATTCAGAGTCATTGCTGGCAAGCGCGATGGCAAGCTAGCTTGCGTCAGATCGACGGACCTTTATCCGGCCTGGGTTTTCGCTGCTACGCCGCTCGCGACCGCGGAAGAGTCCAAACAGGCCGCTGTTGCTTTATTGACGCATGTAGAGCCCTCCGGCGTCGAATGGAGCATTGCGTCAGACTTCAGAAGCATCCGGGAATTGTACAAAGCCCTCAAGGTCGAGCAGTATCTCTATCTTAGAAATCCCACCATTAAGGATTTCATTTACAACCACCGCATGGCGCTCAGCTTGCTGTCGCTGTTTTTCGTCTGCCTGTTCCTGCACTATCTTTTGGTGAACGCAGAAGTCAAGAAGAAAACGCAATCTCTGCGGGCTGCTTCTGAAGCTAGAGAAAAGGCTCAGGAGAAAACGATGGCGATGCTTCGCCGACTGCATGCATTGGAACGCATCAGTCTGGTCGGCATGCTGTCAAACACGGTGGCTCACGAACTCAAGCAGCCCATTGGGACGATAGCAAATTTCGCCGATGGAATTCGGACGGTCAATAGGGTTGAGAACCCGGATCGAGCGCTTATCGACGAAGCCGTCGAGGAAATCCTTCAACAGACATGCCGCGCAAACGCGATCATTGAACGAGTACGCAGTTATGCCAAGCCTACCGTACTGAAGCTCGAAAGGATTCGGATCAGTGAGTTGGTCAAGCGTGCCACCCTTGACCTTCAGGAGTTGGGCTTGCGCATGCCAGAGCTCCTTGACAAGGTTCCAGAAGACATCACTGTCAATGTGGACCGGGTTGAAATGACGTTGGTGCTCCTCAATCTGCTTCGTAATGCGGTAGAGGCGGTAGTTGGCGTGCCAGAAGCGCGAGTGTCGATTGTTGCGTCCGATGACGGGCACCACGTTACTATAATGATTACAGACAATGGCCCGACCACCGACGTTTCAGATCTGCAGTATTTGTTTGCCCCCAAAGCTTCAACCAAAGCCGGAGGGTTGGGTATAGGACTTGCCATTGCGGCAAGAATGATTGAACGATTCAGAGGTACGCTCTCAATCGTTGCCAATCAACCTCACGGCGTTTGTGCCAAAATCGTTTTGCCGTCTGTTGCTTCCGAGATGAGTGATGATCCCCGAAATTGAAAAGCCTCTTCCAGATGAGAACGAAGCGGCTCGAATCAAAAAGATCGCCTTGATTCGAGTTGTGGATGACGATGCAGGGATGCTGAGGTCATATAAGTTCATGTTCTCCTCGCAGGGGTGGAACGTCAAATGTTACTCTGACGCAGCTTCTTTTCTTGAAGAGGTGACCGATGTCCCGGGTTGTCTGATCCTCGATGTGAGAATGCCCGAGATGAGCGGCTTGACCTTGCAACGGGAGATGATGAAGCGCGGTATCGCTCTTCCCATCCTGTTCGTGACGGGCCATGGCGATGTGGATATGGCGGTGGAAACGATGCAGATGGGGGCTTGTGATTTTATGCTCAAACCCGTGGATCCAGCACGACTGCGCAAAGCTGTACTTCGGTGGAGCGCTTTCGCCGTCCAGCAGCATCTGGATCGGCTGAAGAGAGAGGCCAAGCAAGCCGACTTTTCGACGTTGTCGACTCGTGAGCGGGAAGTTTTACAGCTGATTTCTGAGGGGCTCCAATACAAACAGATCGCCGATCAGTTGGGTATTTCCGAACGAACGGTGAAATTCCACCGAGCCTCCCTATGCGAGAAGCTTGGAGTCAAAACGACTCAGGAATTGGCAGTGTGCGCAGTCGAAGGCTTCAAGATTTGAAGCCATTGTGATCCTCCGAGACTAGCTTTGATCATAGGCATAAACGCCGTCTATACAAAAGGCAAACGTGCAATCCAACGTTCAAATCAGATTGGTTATGCAGGATGTCGACGGCAGCCGGCGTTTGGAGGATGATTTTTCCAGGTCCCCGCTGCTGAGCTGGATGAAAGCGGTCTGGGCCGAATACTTGTGTATTGTTGGGCGATTGCCCTGATGCCGCAGCTGTGCGATGAATACAAACCTGCAAGTCGTCAAAAGATCACTCAAAGCCCAGAAACGAAGCAGACACTTCTCTTAAAAGCCCTGTTTAATCGGGGCTTTTTTCTTGCACCGTGATGGGTGTATATGATATAATCATATACACCCATCAAAGGAGATCAAATGGCAGC
>OGHD01000569.1_pt1 | contig 17343 bp, 15 predicted proteins | sample 1571341 | NCBI WGS metagenome assembly OGHD01 (sample SAMEA2582026, study PRJEB24529) | metagenome | biome: Human gut stool | place: China | collected 2011 | reverse complement strand
TCAGCAAGATGGAGGGACCAAGTCCCGACAAGTTCCGATTTGGGAAAAGAGCAATTTAACGCTGGAAGAAGCTACGGCTTACTCCGGCATTGGCATCAACAAACTGCGTGAAATTACGAATGAAGATAAATGCAAATTCGTCCTTTGGGTGGGAAATAAGCGTCTGATTAAACGTCGCCTGTTCGATTGCTTTGTCGAGCAAGCATATTCTATTTGAGAGGCTGCCAAAGGCTGCAAATGTGAAACCGTTCTTTTCTTATTCGCTGCGGGTGGAAATCGCATGGTCGGTATGGTATACTAAAATTAACCCCTATATGCGCTTTTCACAGAAAGGAGCTTCTAAATGCCTGAAAAGCGCAAGGATAGCAAGGGCCGTGTTTTGAAGGATGGCGAAAGCCAGAGAGCAAACGGCACCTACGACTATCGTTATACCGATATCCACAAGAAACGGCGTTGTATTTACGCTAAATCCCTGACAGAGCTGCGGAAAAAAGAGGAAGAACTGTGGCGCGATCTGGCAGACGGCATCGACTACGCCGCCGGAGAGATGACGGTGGCTGATCTGGTTGACCGCTATATGAACCTGAAACGTGGGTTGAAACCCAATTCACTTCGGTCGTACAACACAGCGGTCAAGCGGATTCATGCTGACCCTTTCGGGCAAAAAGCCATCAAAACGGTAAAATTGTCCGATGCGAAAGGCTGGTTCGTGTTTCTGCATGACAGCGGTTTCAAGCAAAACACCATAGGAATCCTGCAAAGCGTTGTCAGACCGGCGTTTGAGATGGCGGTAGAGGATGACATCATCCGCAAGAATCCATTTAAGTTCAAGCTGTCGGATGTTGTGCCGAAGGACGCTTATGTGCGCAATGCCCTGACCAGAGAACAGCAGGAGAAATATCTGCAATTCGTTCAAGACTATGGCGGCAACTATTATGATGATATCGTCATTCTTATGGGAACCGGCTTGCGTGTGAGTGAGTTGTATGGCCTGACACGAGCAGATATCGACTTTGAACGGCACTGTATCCATGTCCGGCGGCAGCTTTGCCGGACGGCTGAAAAGCCCTACTTTGTCACACCGCCGAAAACAAAAAGCGGTATCCGCAATGTTCCCATGACAGATACCGTTTGTGCAGCGTTGCGGCGTGTAGTAAAAGCCAGAGCGTCCACGAAAGTGGAAGCGCTGGTGGATGGTTGCAGCGGATTTCTCTTTCTGGACAAGTCCGGAATGCCGAAGGTGGCAATGCACTTGGAAAACTATATGCGTGGCGTGCAGGGAAAGTTTGAGAAGGCGTACAGCAAACCTGTTCCGCGCATTACACCTCATGTGCTGCGACACACCTTCTGCACCAATGTTCAGCAGGCCGGGCTGGATGTAAAAAGTCTGCAATACCTGATGGGACACTCCAATGCCAGTGTGACGTTGGATGTCTACACGCACAGCAGCTTTGAATCGGTTGAAAGAGCCTTTGAACAGATCGCCGGCAACCTGTGATTTTCGACGCATGAAGCGGAATTGCTTACGCCGAAACTTACGCCAAAACTTACGCCAATCACCCGGTAAGTGGCGTAGATTTGCGTAGAAAAGCGTGGATCGTGCAAAAACGGAGAATCTGGAAAAATCGGCTTGTGGCCTTGATAATTCTACAAAAGTCTACGTTTCCCGATATTCGTGATTCGGCTCCAAAAGTGTGGTTTGGAAGGGCGGCATGTACTAAGCCAAAACCGCCGCTCCCAAGAACCCAAATTTATAAAAAGAACGCAGGCAGAACTTTTCGCAAAGGCGAAGGCTCTGCCTGCTTTTTTGCACCCCTGCCGCACTTTTCTCTTCGCCGCAAATGTGCTACAATAGCCTTAGTATAAGGAAAAGGGGAACGCGCATGGCCAGAAACAGGCAGAACCTGAACATCATCTACATCTCGGACCGAATGCGGGAGACGCTGCGGCCCATAGCGTCCTGTGCGCTCACGGCGGTGGTGGCCCCCATGGGCTACGGTAAAACGACGGCGGTGCGCTGGTTCTTGGCAGAGCAGGCCAAGGCGGGGGCCGTGGTGCTGCAAGCCAGCATTTACTCGGATAACCGCTCCATCTTCTGGAAAAGCGTGCAGAAGGCCTTTGCCGCCGCCGGGCTGACGGTGCTGGAGGGCTACGACTGCCCCGCCGACGCCAGCGGCGCGGCTTTGCTGCTGGAGGACCTGTGTGCCGCGCTGGGCGGCAAAACGCCCTACTATCTTTTTCTGGACGATTTCCACCTGCTGGGGGACGAGCGGGTGGCGCAGTTTTTGTGTCGGCTGGCCTACCGCTTGCCCGAGAACGTCCACCTTATCGTGGCCAGCCGCAACCGCTTTCTGCCCGGGGAGCAGGTGGTGCGGCTGGGGCGGCGGCTCCACCGCATCGAGGCCGACGGCCTTCGCCTGAACCGGGAGGAGCTGCTGGCCTACACCCACCGCTGCGGCGTGGAGATCACCGCCGCCCAGGCCGAGAGCCTGCTGCGCTCCTGCGAGGGGTGGTTCTCCGCCGTCTACCTGAACCTCCATGCCCTGGCCGAGCGGGGGAGCCTGCTGCAGCCGGGGCCGGACATCTACGCCATGTTCACCGCCGCCATGCTGGAGTCCCTGCCCGAGAAGACCCGGGGCTTCCTCGCTGTGATGGGGCTGGCCGATGAGTTCACGGTGGAGATGGCCCGGGCTGTCACCGCCCTGCCCGACGCGGAGGAGGTGCTGCGGGCCCTCACCCAGCAAAACGCCTTTGTCACCCGCCTGCCGGACGGGGTGAGCTTCCGCTTCCACCACATGATGAAAGAGTGCGCCGAGCGGCTCTTTGCCCAGCTGCCCGCCGCCCGGCAAACGGAGGTCTGGCAGCGGTATGGCCGCTGGTATGCCCAAAAAGCCCAGTACCTCCACGCTTTGCAGGCCTTTGAGCACTGCGGCGACCGCGACGCAGCCCTTGCCGTCATCGAGGCGGACGCAGGGGATCTGCTTGCCTCCCTCAGCCCCGCCGAGCTGCTGCAGCGGCTGGACCGCTGCCCGGTGGAAGCGCTGCAGCGCCACCCGCTGGCCATTCTGGTGCTGATGCGCCGGATGTTCACCTGGCAGCAGATCCCCAAAATGATGGAGCTGAAAGCCCTGCTGGAAGCCGCCGTGGCCCAACACCCCGAGTGGCCCGCCGCCGAGCGGGGCAACCTGCTGGGGGAGTGCGACCTCATCCAGAGCTTCTTGTTCTACAACGACATCACCCAGATGAGCCGCCTCCACCGCAGCGCCAGCCGCCAGATGAGCCGCCCCGCCGTCACCCTGCGCAACAGCGGCAGCTGGACCTTCGGCTCCCCCTCGGTGCTGATGATGTACTACCGCGCCCCCGGGGAGCTGGGCAAAGAACTGGCCGAAATGTACGAGTGTATGCCCCATTACTATAAGATCACCAACGGCCACGGCCGGGGGGCCGAGCTTTTGATGGACGCGGAGGCCGCCTACCTGCAGGGGGCGTGGGAGAAAGCCGCCGTGCTGCTGGAGCGGGCCCGGGCCGACGCCGCCGGGCAGGAAAACATGACCCTCTGCTGCGACTTTTTGGCCCTGCGGCTGGCCCTGTGCGGCAAGGGGAAAGAGGGGTACGATTTTGCCGCCAAGCGCGCCGCCCTGCTGCAAAAGCACGACGGGGTGCAGGTGCATCTGCTGGAAAGCATCGCCGCTTATTTCTATGCCCTGCAGGGCAGGCCGGAGCAGGCCCCGGAGCTGTTCCGGGAGCACAAGCTGGCCGAGGTGAGCTTCTTTGGGCCCTGCCGCCCCATGATGTCCCTCATCGAGCAGCAGGTCTGGCTGGCGCAGGGGGAGTACGTGAAGGTGATCGCCCACAGCGAGGGCCTGCTGCGCCGGTGCGAGGCCATGCACTACGGTCTGGTGGGCCTGCAGGCCCGCATCCAGCTGGCGGCGGCGCAGCTGCGCTTTGGCCAGCAGGCCGAGGCCCGGGCCACGCTGGCAGCGGCTTTGCTGGACGCTGTGCAGGACGATTTCTGGGTGCTCTTTGTGGAGCAGTATCCCGCTCTGACCCCCCTGCTGGAAGGGGAGGACTGGGCCGCCTGCGAGCCGCGTCTGGGGCCCTTCGTGGCCCGCATCCTGCCCGCAGGCCGGGCCTTTGCCGCCCGGCTGGGCCTGCCCGCCCCCGCGCCGGAGCTGCCCCTGACCGACCGCGACCGGGAGCTGGCCCGTCTGGTGGCCGGGCGGTGCACCAACAAGGAGATCGCTGCCGCCCTCTACCTCTCCGAGGGCACGGTGAAGCAGTACATCAACCAGCTGTACGCAAAGCTGGATATGGGCGGCGACCCCCGCACCCGCCGCGCCCGCCTGGCCGAGTGGTACCAGAAAAACGCCCCCCGGAATTAACCAAAAACTAACCCCGGGTTAATAGCAAAAACCAAAGCTCCACGGTATCCTAAAAGTGAACCGTGGAGCTTTTTTCCTGCAACAAAATTGGTAGAAAAAGGGAGGCTTTTGCAATGAAACGAAGATGGAAGAAATTCCTCGCCGGGGTGCTTTCCGCAGCCCTCGCGCTGAACCTCGCGGCCCCGCTGGCACTGGCGGGCAGCCCGACGATCGGAGCAGCTTGCAGGGTGACAAGTGTGTTTCTGTATCCGAAGTATGTCGGACGGGTCGATGATAATGAGAGGGTGCCGTACATTCAGGGTGAGGTATCCTATGACCATGGCCTTTTGACCTTTCACGGAGACGTGACGCTGGACACAACTTTGGACTCGGAGAATTACTCGCTGGTCAAAGCCCTCAGTGAAGAAAATCTGAGGCTGGTGGCAAACGGCAAAGTAACGGGCAGAACGAAAAGCAACGGCTTTGATGGAGCAAAGGAAATAGTAAGGGGAGAATACGATCTCACCAATACCGATGCGGGAAACCAGTCGAAAGGAATTTTAGGCGCTACAAACGATAAAACGACGATTGCTTCCGATACTAGAATCACGCTGAAGGGTTTCCAGACGGGCATCGGCTGGGGAAGCGTTCAGATCGATGGCAAGGTGAAGATCACAAATGCAGAATGCGGCATCGCCAATTTCACTACCATGAACCATGGCAGCGAGCTGGTGATCCATGCGCAGCAGTACATCGGGGAACAGGGTCATCTGACCTACAACGGCGGCCACCTGCTCCTGAATGTGACGACTATCGGTATGGACTTCGGCCTGAGTAGGCTGGGCATCGGAGAGAACGTAAGCAGGTTCTGGTATCGCACCGACGATGACGCGGGTTATACGGAAATCGACACCAGCGTGCAGGAAAAACTTGACAGCTTTTTTGAAGTCAAAGAGACAAACCACGCCTATCTGGAACTGACGGATGTGGACCCGGACCAGCAGGAAAGCGAAACCTACGACCTCTGGGTGGCAGGCACGCAGGTAACGGAAACCAACCAGAACGACGTGCTGGGCAACGGCACCGTGTCCTATGACCCGGCTGCCCACACCCTGACGCTGAAACAGGCCGACCTCACGCTGAGCGGGGATGCTGAGGAGGGCATTTACTGCTGCATCCAGTCCGAATTGGCAGATATGCTGACCATTACCGGCACCGCCACCCTTTCCGATGCCGATGGAATCCTTACGGAAGGCCCGCTGACGCTGAATAACGCAACCCTCACCCTTACGGGCAATATCGATGGCGACATTGGTGAGGACGCGATCCGGGCAGGCCGCTCTGACGAGGACATCACCATCGAAAACAGCACCGTGACCATTGCAGGCACGAACGCGGAGGGCAACTTCTTCCAGTTTGGCATTCGGTGCGGCAAGCTCACCGTGGCAAACAGCACGCTGAACGTGAAAGCCGGCGGCTCGGCCATCGTGGCAGCAGACGAGATGGAAGTTTCCGGCGCAGGCACCGTCATCACGGCGGAAACGGATGCATCGGAGGAACAGGATTATTATGCCCTCGAACTGGGACGCCTGATCATGTCTCACGGCCTTGATCTGGTGGAAGGCAAAATGAACGAGAGCAAGAAGGCGAAGATCGCCCAGCCGGAGCAGGCCCCCACGGACTTTAAGGTCTACTGGGTCGTCCATCCGGGGGACGAACCGGTGAATGGAGGAATGCAGTTCCCCGGTGCGATCACCGGCAGCGAGGAGGAAGCCCGCCTCTTTGAGGGCTGGTTCCTCGAAGACGGCACCCGCTTGGAGGATAGCCCCTACTACATGGGCCCGGGCGCGAACCATGTGGGCAACCTCGACCGGGACGTGACCTTCTATGGCCATTGGCGCACCGCCGAGAGCGGCGAGGGCAGCCCAGACGGCGGAGACGGCTTCGGCACCCTTCTGGTGGGCGTCGCAGTCGTGGACGTGGCGGGCGTCGTGGCCTATCAGGTGGGCACGGAGCTCATCCTTGACCAGCTCCTGCCTGCAGGGGTGGCCGTGCCCCATACCCGCGCCGAGCTGGCAATGCTCCTCTGGAACACCGCAGGCCGCCCGGCCCCGGCCACTCTGCCCGCCTTTGCGGACGTAGCCGACCCGGAGCTGGCCCAAGCCGCCCAGTGGGCCATCGAGCAGGGCTACCTGAAAGCCCGCGCCGACGGCAGCTTTAAGCCGGACAAGGGCGTTGCCAAGTGGCGCGTCATCCGCGGCTACCGGGCAGTGACCGAACCATGACCGTGCAGGTAAAATAGCCCCACAGCACAAGGCCCCGCAGACTTTGAAAAAGGTCTGCGGGGCCGCTGTTTGTTTATTTATTTATTTATTGCAGCGTCTCTTTGGTGCGCAGGCGGCGGCAGGCGTCTTCCTTCACCAGCTCCAGCACCACCGCCGTCAGCGGGATGAAGAAGAGGATGCCGAGGATGCCGAAGAGCTTGCCGCCGATCATGGCTGCCACAAGGGTGTACAGGGGCGAAAGCCCCACCGATTTGCCCACCACCCGGGGGTAGATGAACTGGTTCTCGATGAACTGCACCGCAAGGTAGACCAGCAAAGCGCGCACCGCCAGCAGGGGGTCCACCAGCAGCACCAGAAACACGCTGATGACGCAGGAGAGCAGCGCCCCCACATAGGGGATGATGGCGCAGATGGCGGTGAGCATCCCCACCAGGCTGCCGTAGGGAATGCGGAAGAGGGAGAATGCGAGGCTCATAAGCATGCCGAGGATCACCGCCTCGCTGCACTGGCCCGTGAGGAAGTTGGCGAAGGACTGGCGGAACAGGCGGCAGAACTTCAGCACCCAGGCGGCGTGGCCGGGCTTGAGGTAGGCGCGCACCAGGGTGCGGGCCTGGTGGCCCAGGCTCTGTGCCCCCAGCGAGAGGTAGACGGAGATGATCAGCGCAAAGGAGGCCGTCACCACAAGATTCACCGTGGCGGAAACGGCCCCCGCCGCGTTCACCAGCACCGTGTCGAGGCCGGAGGTCACCTTGTGCAGCAGCTGCTCCCAGTCAATGCCCTCCAACCGGCTCATCAGCCAGCCCATGTCGGGGTCCTGGGCGTGGAGGTAGGCCGTCCAGCGGGGGATGTTGGCTTCAATTTGCAGATACAGGCTGTGGAAGGACTGCACCAGCTCCGGGATCAGCAGCGTCAGGGCCAGCACCAGCACCACCCCCAGCAGGGTGAGCAGAAAGCTCAGCAGGTGGAGCGCCTTGCCCGAGGGCTGCTTTCTCGCTTTGGCAAACAGCCGCCCCAGCCGCTTTTCCAGCCCGGCCATGGGCACGCTGAGGAACAACGCCAGAATGCCGCCCGCCAAAATGGGCAGCACCAGATCCACCAGCTGCGCGGCAAAGGCCAAAACGTCCGAAAGCCGCAGCAGCGCCACAAAAAGCGTCACGCCCACCACCGTCACCAGCAGGGCCTGTTTCGTGTTCGATCTCATCCAAATGTTCCTTTCCCGGAGCGTCTCCGAGGTTTTTTCTTTGTATTGTATCCAGAAAAAATCAGCTTGTCAAGCAGCCGGGGCGCGGCGCAGCACGCGCTTTACAGCCGCCCCCGGAGCTTCCGGCTTAAATCGGCCAGACACCATGCGATGGCCATGCCGCCCGCAATGCCCAGCGCCGCCAGAAAGGTCTGCTCCCCAAAATGCTCGGCGGCGGGCAGGTCGTTGGAGACGACGGCGTTCATGCAGTAATACAGGGTGCTGCCGGGGATGAGGGGGATGGCCGCGGTGATGAAAAACGGGGTAGAGGGGGCGTTGCGGCAACGGGCAAGCACCTCGGCGTAGAGGGCCGCGCAAAACCCGGCCAGCAGGTTGGCCAGAACCGAGAGAAGATTTCAAGACACGGTCTTGAAATGCGAGACCCGTTGCTTAGAAGAATTGTATCACTCCTGTGATTTGATCGCACGAGTGGCCGTACACAAAAAATACAGGAAAAGAGGGATGTCTATCTGAAATTAACACGACACAACGGACGAGCCGGAACCCACGGCACCTATAACCCAAAGCACAATGACCGCAGTTTCAACCTTGCCAACAGTGAGCACATCGACCAAGAACGAGCTAAAGGCAACATCTACTGGGATTGCTATCATGGCATCCGTTCTGCATCCGACAAGGATAAACAGACTGCTGCATTCAGCGATGTGGAGAAGATGTTCTATGAAATCCACTATTCTCACTTTGTGGAGAACCAGAATGCCCGCAATGCGAAGATTCGCCACACCGAGCGCAACCGAACCATAGAGGACTTGCTTGAAGGTAAGAAAACCTGCCCGGAAGAAACCATCTATCAGCTGGGAACGCTGGATGAACACGCTTCCGCAGAGGACATGCTGAACATCGTCACGGAGTTCATTAACGAGTTCAAGGCCAAGTTTGGCGAACACGTTCATGTGCTGGACTGGGCACTGCATCTGGACGAAAGCACACCCCACATCCACGAGCGCCATGTGTTCGACTGCAAGAACAAGTACGGCGAGGTAGCTCCCCAACAGGAAAAGGCACTGGAAGCACTGGGCTTTGAGCTGCCCGACCCGGACAAGCCCCTCAGCCGCCGCAATAATCGCAAAATCGCCTTTGATGCAGCCTGCCGGAAGATGCTATTTGAAATCGCCAAGCGGCACGGGCTGGAATTGGAGGAAGAAGCGGAATACGGCAACCGCAAATATCTGGAAAAGCAGGATTTCATCCTTGCTAAACAAAAGGAGCAGCTTGCGGCCCAGCAGAACAAGCTGGACGAATTGACCCTCAAGGTCAACGACATGGAAACGCTGATCGACGAGGTATCGGCTGCGGCTTACGACAAGGCGGTGGAGGTCGTGACCGATGTGGTGTGCACCGAGACTCGGAAAGAGGATATGCGGATGATCGAGGACACGAAGAAGTGGTTGCTGTCCCCTGAACGCAAGGCTCCGCAGGCCACGAGAGAGTACGCCGCCCATCGGTTGGACACCGTGCTGGACAAGTTCCTCAAGACCATGCAGACCACCGCTGCCCGCTTGCAGGAGAAACTCCTGAAGCCGGAGGCTCGGCAGAAAGGCAAGGAGCAGGTCAAGGAGAAAGCACGGGATTCCGTTCTGCAACTGCTGAACCGCTTGCAGGCAGAGCAGGCGCAAAACAAACCATCGGCACAACCCCACACACAGGAGGGGCACTCGGAAATCTGAACCTCATCGGGAGCGTTTGGGGCAGAAAGCTGGCACCTTCTGCCCCGGCACCCGGTTACAAGGATATGGAGGTGCAAGTGAAAGAAGTTTGCGTTTGCGGAGCAATGAAGTCCCCAGTGGGGACTTTAAGCAACGGAACGGTCTTGCGTCAGCAAGATGGAGGGACTAAGTCCCGACAAGTTCCGATTTGGCAAAAGAGTAATCTGACCTTGGAGGAAGCGGCGGCTTACTCTGGGATCGGTATCAATAAACTGCGGTCAATGACCGATAGCGATGAATGCAAGTTCGTCCTTTGGAACGGAACCAAACGGCTGATCAAACGCCGTAAGCTGGACGAATATCTGGACAAGGCATTCTCGATCTGATGCGGTTCAAAAATTGACCGTTTGATGTTGCAGGGAGTCTTGCGTCATGGTATACTCATGGCGTAAGGCTCCTTTTCAACATTCTGTGAATGAAAAGGAGAGTTTATATGCAAAGACGTAAAGATAATAAAGGCCGTGTTTTGAAAGATGGCGAGGTCTACCGCAAGAGCGACGGGCTGTATATGTACCGTTGGACTGCAAAAAACGGAAAACGCCATACCATCTATGATGCAACCTTGGAGGGGCTGCGCGAAAAGGAAGAGAAGATCCAGCACGACTTGGCAGATGGCATCCGCATCCCGGAGTGCAGCCTGACCCTGAATGACCTGTTTGAACTGTGGCGTAAGAACAAGGTGGGCTTGAAAGAGCATACCTTCGCCAATTACGTTTATATGTACAATCGGTTCGTCCGGGATGAGATCGGCATGATGAAGCTCAAGGACATTCGCAAGTCGGATATCCGCAGCTACTACAATGGCATCGTCCGCAACGGCAAGATGGCGTTGAACACGCTGGAAACCATCCAGAATGTTCTCCATCAGGTCTTTGCGGTGGCGGTGGACGATGAGTACATCCGTGTGAATCCCACGGATGGTGTCCTGACGGCTATAAAAGCCGCCCACCAGTACGAAACGCCCAAACGACACGCTCTGACCCTGCCCCAGCAGCAGGCATTCCTGAGTTTCATCAAGAAAACGCCGAAGTTCCAGCACTGGCTCCCGATGTTCACCTTCATGCTGGGTACCGGATGCCGCATCTCGGAAACGGTTGGCCTGTGCTGGGGTGACATCGACTTCGAGAGTGGGTTTATCACCATCCAGCACAATCTGGTGTACCATGACCACGAGGTGGGCGGCTGCTATTTCACCATGTCCACACCCAAGACTGCCGCAGGCAAGCGGGCAATTCCGATCTTGCCCGAAGTGCGGAAGGCACTGGAGCAGGAGCGCACCAACCAGCAGGAGCTGGAACTGGTATGCGAATACGAAATCGACGGAATCTCAGACTTCGTATTCCTGAACCGCTTCGGCCAGCCGCAGAATCCGCAGACGGTCAACCGCGCCATCAAGCGCATCAGTGTGGCCTACAACGAAGCCGAACTGGAAAAGGCCGAAAAGGAAAAGCGGGAACCGCAGCTGCTGCCGCCTTTCTCCTGCCATAATCTCCGGCACACATTCTGCACCCGGCTGTGCGAAAATGAGACCAACCTGAAGATCATTCAGGATATCATGGGACACAAGGACATCAGCACCACGATGGAGATTTATGCGGAAGCCACCAAGGAAGCCAAAGCCCATTCCTTTGCAAATCTGAACGGTAAACTGGGCATTTCGGTCTGAAATCCACTACACCAACTACTACACCACTTTTACACCAAATTGCCGGTAAGTTGTGGAGAGTTGCGTAGGGTGACGTACGGGAGTAGGAAAAAGGAAGCCGCATGGATAGGCTTATAAAGGAAAATAAAGCCATTTGTGAGCCTTCCTTGACCTGTCCCCACGATGCGCCCTGAATCTAACTGAGCTACGTGGTAATCTTTGTGTCTCCGACAATGAAATACATCGCGGATTCCGACACGGAAAGTGTCAGAAAGCTGACATCCTTGACGGATTTCCGCATGGACTGACGGAGATGCAAAAAAATTCACGCTAGGACAGACGGATTCTCACATTCTGGCTACCAGCAGAGAACTGTAAACGAGAAAACAGCCAAGAGGACATTTCACCATCAGCGATTGCTGACCGTGAGGTGTCCTCTTTCTATATCCTGATAACGCAAGTATACCACTACCCTTGACAAAGGAGAAGAATGTCATGGAACATAAAGCTGCTTCGTTTGAAGTTCCCGAACTGGAAAAAATTCTGGCCAAAAAGAAAAAGAGATACGTCGGCTACGAAGAAGGAATGGCTCTCTATTCGATGGGCAAGATTTCGTTCCGAAAGCTGGCACAGGAAGCTCACGCACTACTCCGCATAAAAAAGATAGCGATTATTGATCTGGACATTCTGGACGATTATCTGGAACAACATCGCTGCAACAACTGAATCAGCGTTTTCTTACATAGCGCACTTTCCATCCGAAGGTGCGCTTTTTCTTGAATCTTCATCTGCACGAAGGCCATCCTATATGTTCCAAATAAGATTTATCAAGTGTAAATACAGTCGTTTTGTTCATTTTAATAAACAACACGCGAAAGACACTGTGCAATATAACAAAAAGCAATAAAAAAGTAGCAATGGGGCTGTACAAATGGTTAAAATTGTGATAGTTTAATCTTGACAAGAGCTTAAGAACGTGCTATTATAATCAACTTGCATTACCGAAACCAATGTGGGGAGTTTTAAATGGGGAAGTTGATTTTCACAAAGTTAAATCATCCTGCGGATCAATGTTTCACTTGTGGAAACCCAAGCATTGATAAGAAGGTTGCAGACTCTTATTTTTTGACGTTGCTTGATCGTTGCTATGCATATGAGGTCACAACGGAAAGCGGAGTTATCGTTGCGTATTATCAGATTCAATTTAAGAGATTTCCAATCGATAGGTTTCCTGAGCCGATTGATGAGTATTCTCTTAATAGTTATGTGGACCTTTATGCAATGCATATTGAGTATCTTGCTGTTCGTAAAGAATATCAGTATCAAAAGATAGGAAGTAACGTTCTTAAGCGCATCTTGGCTAAAATAATCATGTTTCATAGAGATTGTCCGTTCCGGTTGGTTACAATTAATGCTTTAAATGAAAAGGTTTCTTGGTATCAAAGAGCCTTTGGATTTAAAGAAGTTGATCAAGATGGTGACGACCCAGAAACTACTCTGATGATGATTGATTTGCTATCAGCGGAAAATCTAAGACTTCTCAAGGAATATGATGACATACTATAGGTTAATACTTATTAAGAAGGAGGTGCGTTATGATGCTTCATGAAGTCTACAACATAACAGATCAGGGTATGCAAAGAGTTTTGGACTCCTTAGCACATCCCTCCATGGAGTACGCCGTACAACAAGAAAGTCTGCTGAGGGATTCTCTCTCTGGGATGAGCTGTGAACAAGTAGGCGATTCCGAAGAGGTTATCTTTGATGATTTGGATTTGTCGTTTATTGATAGGCCTCTTTCCTATGTAAAGACTGCACCTCAAAACATGACGGATGTGTCATTCTCTTCTATGTTAGAGTCATCCGTGTATTTTGATTTCCCATTGTATGCCGCATAAATGATTTATGTAAGACAGGTGAAAACAATGAACGAAATAATTCGCCCTACGGATGAGTTGCCTGTTAGTGTTTTAAAGGCCAATCATATCGTGTTTGATGAACTCTCTTTTGTTAGAGATGGTTTTTCTTTAAAAGATGATTCAAAAACAAGCTTTAATCTTAGCTATGGCATCGATAAAATATCCGATGGTGAATATCGGACGACCTTGACTGCGCAGGCAACTCGCGAAGGAGAGTTCAAAGCTAAAGTTCAAATCAGTGGCTACTGGAGCATTGAAGAGTCGGACTCTCACAAAAATCAGTTGCTTCAGGAAAATGCTTTGGCTATTTTATTTCCGTATGTTCGTTCGCAAATGACTCTTTTAACAGCGCAACCTGAAACTGAACCTATAGTATGGCCAGCTATGAACATCAATAAAATGATGACTACAGCAGAATCAAAAAAATAATAATGCAAAATATTGAGCAGATGTGTAGCCATGTGTCTGCTCAATATTTTTATAATGATATCACATATGCTTATCGATAACCAAATTAAAAGTTATGCAGTTCGTGACGTATTCATAGTCCCCCACGATGAAGCCGATCGAGCAGTAAACTAGAATGAAGCTATGGATCGGTGCAATCGCTGCACCAACCCATAAAACAGAACCCGGCAGGTATGTCATCATAAGATGGCATACCTGCCGGGTTTCCTTTTGCCGCTTTTGCGCATTGCAGGCACCCTCTGCACAAAAAAGTTCGCCGCTCCTTTGACGGAACGGCGAACTTGCTCGGATCGTTTACGGTCTGCTGTCTTGTCACGGCAGCGGGCAGGTCACAGAAGGCTCAGGGCCTCTTCATCTGCCACCAGCGTGCAGTCCGGATGCAGCTGCAGGATGGAGCCGGGGCATTCCGGCGTGACCGGGCCGGACACGACTGCTTTGACGGCCTTTGCTTTGGCCAGGCCGTTGGCGACCACCAGCACCTTGCGGGCCTGCATGATGGTCTTGATGCCCATGGTATAGGCCTGCCTGGGCACTAGATCTTCATTGCCGTCAAAGAAGCGCTTGTTGGCCTCGATGGTGGCTTCGGTCAGATCGACGCAGTGGGTCTCCAGCTCAAACGCCTTGCCCGGCTCGTTGAAGCCGATGTGGCCGTTCGGGCCAAGGCCCAGCAGCTGCAGGTCGATGCCGCCCACGCTGTGGATGATCTGGTTGTACTGGGCGCAGGCTGCGTCCGCATCGGGGTTGGTGCCGTCCGGCAGGTTGATGCGGGCGGGGTTGATGTTGACGTGGTCGAACAGGTGGCGGTGCATGAAGCTCCAGTAGCTTTCCGGGTGGTCCTTGGGCAGGCCGCGGTACTCGTCCAGGTTCACGGTGGTGACCTCCGAGAAATCAATGTCGCCCTTGTTGTACCACTCCACCAGCTGCTGGTAGGCCCCCACCGGGGTGCCGCCGGTGGCCAGACCCAGCACGCAATTGGGCTTCATGATGACCTGTGCGGAAATAATGTTTGCTGCCTTGCGGGACATGTCTGCGTAATCCTTTGCACGAATGATCTTCATCACAAACGACCTCTTTCATCTTTCATCTTTGCTGCGTTCACCGCGCAGCATCGGTTTTGCGCTTCCACGCATTCTATTGCAATTCTACCACAATTCACAGGATGCTGTCCAGCATTCTAGCGCATTCTGACCGAATTTTGCTGTTTTTCAGCCGATTCGTCCAAAACCTGCCGGACCGAACGCAAAGGACCCCGCCGAAGCGGCACCCTCACGCCGGGAACGCTCGGCAGCGTCTGCAATTTCAGGTTCAGTCCAGATCCTCGCCGTTGGATGCGATGACCTTCTTGTACCATTGGAATTCCTGCACCTCTAGTATAGCGGAAAAACCACAAAAGGAAAAGAGGATTTAGTGGCTTCTTTGTGCCAAAAAGACAAAACAGCGCTCCCTGCGCCGTCCGAGACGGTTCAGGGGGCGCTGTCATTGCGGTTCAGAGAATGCTGCGGGGATCAGTCTGCAGACAGATAGTGCATGGCCTTGCGCAGGCGTGCCTCATTTTCTGCGGTGGGCTCCATGAAGGGGCTGTGGAACAGATCCTGGAACAGGTTCTCCATCTTGGGGGAGTTCGGGTCGATGCCGATGTCCTCGAGGGTCAGGGGCATGTTCATGCTGCGCATAAAGGCACGGAAGGGTGCCACCTGCTCCGGATGGCCGTTGAAGGCCAGCTGCAGGCAGTCGCCGATGGCCACGATCTCACCGTGCAGGTAGGGCTTTGCCTCCTGGGTGAAGTGGGTGCGCACCAGCTCGTAGGTCTCGTGGCCCAGAGCGGTCTGGCCAAAGCCCTTGCTCACGCCGCTGACGATGCCGGCCACGGCAACGTTCAGGTAAGCGATATCCTCCACGGCCTTGGTCAGCTTGCCCTCGGCGATGTCATGGCAGGCCTGATGGGCCTCCTTCTCGTAAACATGGTAAGCCATCTCTGCGATGGTGTAAGCGGTGAACAGACCAATGCTCACATCGTCCAGCAGGATCTCGCTGCGGCCGTTCTGGATCTCGATCATCTTGGCCATGCCGTCCATGATGCCGCTGGCTGCGTAGCGCGGGGGCTCCTTGCAGATCACGTCCATGTCCATGACGATGGCGTTGACCTCGTGGTCATAGCGCAGGCTGCCCAGGGAGGCACCCTCGGCAGTGTACATGACGCTCAGCGGGGCAAATGCCGCGCAGGTGGCAATGGAGGTAGGCACCTCCACGATGGGCAGGTCGCCTGCAAAGTGTGCCGTAGCCTTGGCCTGATCCATGATGCGGCCGCCGCCGATGCCCACGATGACCTGGCAGCCAGTGGTCAGGGCCTGCAGGGCGTGCTCCTTGGCGCGCTCGTAGGTGTTCTGATCCGGGTACAGGGAGAGTTCAAACTCCACACCGGCATCCTTCAGGCTCTTTTCTGCCTTGCCTTCGGTGGCTGCCCAGGCGCGGGGGCCGGCAATGACCAGGGCCTTTTTGCCCAGACGTGCCACCTCGCCGCCCAGCAGGTTCAGGGCCCCTGCTTCCTGCAGGTAACGGCCAGCGCCGAACTTGTAAGCGTTATCCAGTTTGATATCTGCCAGACTTCTTGCTTCTGCCATAGTTTTTACACTCCTTACTCCATGTAAGCACCCTTCATGGCACTGACTGCGTGCTGGCTGTACAGCTTCAGCAGGCCATGGGTGTATTTGCTTGTAAAACCTTTCCAGTTGGCTTTGCGCTCTGCCAGAATGGCGTCCATTTCTTCGGGGGTCTTGTGCTCGCCCTTCACACCGGTGATCTCCAGACGGCGGGCCTCCACGTCCAGTTCAATGATATCGCCCTCTTCCACCAGTGCGATGGGGCCGCCTGCAGCGGCTTCCGGGCTGACATGGCCGATGACCGGGCCGCGGCTTGCGCCGGAGAAGCGGCCATCGGTGATCAGCGCTACGCTGGAAGCCAGCTTCGGGTCGGCGCAGATGGCCTCGCCGGTGTAGAACATCTCGGGCATGCCGCTGCCGCGGGGGCCTTCGTAACGGATGAAGATGGCATCTCCGGGCTGGACCTGCTTGTTCAGAACGGCGCTGATGCACTCTTCCTCGCTGTCAAAGGGCTTTGCGCGCAGGGTGGCGTGGAACATGTTCTTGGGGCAGGCGGTGTGCTTGATGACACTGCCCTCCGGGGCCAGATTGCCTTTCAGGATAGCGATGCTGCCGTCGGTGCCCTTGGCGTTGTCAAAGCTGTGGATGATATCCTCGCGGGTGACTTTGATGCCCAGACCCTTGGTCTTTTCCTGCAGGATCTCGTCGCAGTGCTCGTAGAAGCCGTTCTTCTTCAGGTCTTCCAGGTTTTCGCCCAGCGTCTTGCCGGTGACAGTCATCACGTCCAGATGCAGCATGGACTTGATTTCTTCCATCACGCGGGGCACGCCGCCTGCATAGTAGAAGTACTGTGCGGGCCAGTCGCCGGAAGGACGGATGTTCAGCAGATAGTGTGCGCCGCGGTGCATCCGGTCAAAGGTGTCGGCATCGATCTCAAAGCCGAACTCGTGTGCAATGGCGGGCAGATGCATGGTGGCATTGGTGGAGCCGGAGATGGCGGCGTGCACCATGATGGCGTTTTCAAAGCTCTTCATGGTGACGATGTCCTTGGCCTTGATGCCCTCGGCCACCAGCTTCATCACCTGAACGCCGGCATCA
>OGHD01000568.1_pt1 | contig 17353 bp, 17 predicted proteins | sample 1571341 | NCBI WGS metagenome assembly OGHD01 (sample SAMEA2582026, study PRJEB24529) | metagenome | biome: Human gut stool | place: China | collected 2011 | reverse complement strand
GGCTTTGCCTGATATGAAGAAAATGATGGACTTGCTAAAAAACAAGGAAGAATAAATTGTATGGAGTAACAACCAAGGTGGTTAACCAAGCCATAAGAAACAATCCGGATAAGTTCCCTTCTGGATATGTTATCGAACTGACTAACAGTGAGAAAGAGTATGTGGTCAAAAATTTTGACCACCTCGAAAGTCACCAATGGCAACAGCCACCACCATTGCCATCATTGATACATTTACCAAACTTCGCAAATTGGCAAGAACCATCGACAAGGTGAACGAAGATGCTAAGGAGCATGGTATTTATCCGGACAAGAACACAGAGGACAAGATACAGACTGCCATGAACGAAGTCTTCGCCGACAACTTGCCACTGAAAATGCGCAAGCTTACCTTTGGTGTGAACCTGGGAATCCTCAAATTCTCTTTGGAAACAACATGATTCTGAACTGAGGTCATGACAGATACTATGAATTTGCACAGAAAATGCAAACGTTTGCGCAAGTCGTTTGCTTGATTTAGGTCAAGAAAAGATTGTCACTACAAAAGAAAATCATAACTTTACCACCGAAAACAAAAAACAAGAAGTATATGAAGAAAATTTACTTGACACTTATTGCACTCTTAGCAGTAATCAGTGCTTCGGCACAGGGATGGCCGGCAAACTACAATGGAGTCATGCTGCAGGGCTTCTCTTGGAATGCATACGAGGCTGCACAATGGAAAGCTCTTGAGGCTCAGACTACAGAGTTCAAAGGATTCATCGACCTCGTATGGGTTCCTCAGAGCGGAAAATGTGCTGAAACCGTGCAGGTAATGGGCTATAAACCCTATTACTATTTCAACCACAACTCCAGTTTCGGAACAGAAGACGAGTTGCGTTCCATGATCAAGACTTTTAAGAACAATGGTATCGGAACCATTGCCGATGTAGTTATCAACCACCGCAATACCGAGGGTTGGTTCACTTTCCCAGCTGAAACATACAAGGGTGTGACCTACCAGATGCTGCCTACCGACATCTGCAAAAACGACGATGGTGGTAAGACCTTAACCCAAGCAAATAAAGAAAACGTCAATCTCAGCATCAACAACGATGAAGGCTCTGACTTTGGTGACTGCCGCGACTTGGACCACAAGAGCGCAAACGTACAGAAAGTAGTTAAGGCTTATCTGAAATTCTTGAAAGAAGACTTGGGCTACGAAGGTTTCCGCTATGACATGGTGAAAGGTTTCAACGCAAGCCATGTGGGCGACTACAACACAGCAACAGGTATTCAATTCTCTGTGGGAGAATACTGGGATGGTGTAGGAAACATCCAGAACTGGATCAACAATACAGACAAGAAGAGCGGTGCCTTTGACTTCCAATTCCACTACAACATGACCGATGCTATCAGAAGCAACAACTGGACAAAACTGAACAACAGCAGTCTGATGTCTGATGCTTCCTATCGCCGTTATGCCATAACCTTCGTAGAAAACCACGACATCCAGGAACGTGAAGACAAGAGCAACGAGGGAAGTAAAGACCCTATCCCTACAACATATATTCCGGCTGCCAACGCATTCCTTATTGCCATGCCTGGTACTCCTTGTATCTTCCAGCCTCACTGGAAAGCATACGAGCACGAGCTGAAGAGCATGATAGAGGCCCGCAAATTAGTAGGCATCACCAATACAAGTTCTTATAGCAATTATATCAGCAACAAACAGTATTTTGCTAATGCGGTAAATGGTACTAATGGTCGCAAGTTGTTGGTGGTTGTAGGTATTCCAAGCATGATGACTACCCCATTAAAGACTGAGTACACCTGCATCCTCTCTGGCAAAAACTATATGTACTATCTGTCAAACAACTCAGAGACTGCATGGGCAGACAAGGCTTCTGGCGAATACGAGGAGGGCTTCAAAGTGGCTCTTACTGCAGTAAGCAAGAACACCGCTGCTAAGTTGGTTTACACCACCAACGGCAGCGACCCTACAGCTAACAGCACACAGGTAACAAGTGGTACATCTATCAACATCAGCAGTTCTTGCACACTGAAGGTGGGCCTGCTCATCAATGGTACTGTAAGCGGTATTCGCACTTACAATTATAGCATCAAACGTTTCGAGCCTTACAATATTACCGTATATGTTAATACGGATGGCACCGACTGGAAGAAGGTAAACTTCCACATTTGGAGTAATATGACTGGCGTGAAAACAGACTGGCCTGGAACCACCATTACACAGACCAAGATGATTGATGGCAAGAACTGGTACTATAAGGAATTTACCATCACCCAGAAAGACGGAGTGGTAAACTTTGTATTCTGCGAGCCTAATACTGCAGGAACGGGTGCTAAAACTCAGTCACTCGACATTACTGGAGTCAACTCAACTACCTTCATCAAAGTGGGTCCTGGCAAGGATAGAGGTATGTATGTCGTTAAAAATGTCACTAAAGACATAGATACAGGTATCGACTTGCCTATAACAGAGAACGCAGGCAGCTACACCGATCATGCTTGGTACACACTCAGTGGTATGAAGATGAACCAAAAGCCAAACCAGGCTGGCATCTATATCCACCATGGCAAAAAGGTAGTTATCAAGTAAATAAAAAACCTAACATATAATTCATCTATTCAACTGGCGGCTCACGTTATGCGAGGGTCGCCAGTTTTTCGTATAGAGTAAAATAGCCGAGAAAGAAGAAATATCATTTTTTCGGTAAAACATTTGGAAGCAAAAGAGAAAAAATGTATCTTTGCATAAGATATCTTGCACTCGGCAATCTGAAAACAAGTTTTCAATGCGCTCGTTGGTGCTATCTTTGCATAAGATATCCTGCACTCGGCAATTATCATTTAAACAAAAAGGAGGTTTTATTATGGCAGAACTGAGAGATAGATACATCCGTTTCGACTGGGCAATCAAAAGATTACTCCGTCAGAAAGCTAATTTTGACGTTTTGGAAGGATTCCTTACTGTATTTCTGAATGAAGAAGTAAAAATCATAGAAATACTGGAAAGTGAAAGTAATCAGCAGAAAGAAGATGATAAGTTCAACCGCGTTGATATAAAAGCCAGAAACAGCAAGGGAGAAATTATCATTGTGGAAATACAAAACACCAGTGAGCTTTACTACTTAGAGCGAGTTCTTTATGGAGTAGCAAAAGCTATTACTGAGCATATCAACCTCGGCAACAGCTATAAGGAGGTGAAAAAGGTGTATTCTATCAGCATCTTGTACTTCGATCTCGGAAAAGGTTCTGACTACATCTATATCGGACAGAACAATTTTACAGGTCTGCACACGAAAGACCAGCTCGTGATAAGTGCCAAGGAAAAGAACAATATCGTAAGAAAATCACCTTCTGAGATTTTCCCTACCTATATCCTTGTGCGTGTCAACGAGTTCAATAAAGTGGCAAAATCACCATTGGAAGAATGGGTAAACTATCTGAAGAATGGCGTTATCTCTCCAGACACTAAAGCTCCAGGTCTGCAAGAGGCTCGCGAGAAGCTAAAATACTACGAGATGTCGGATGCAGAACGTCACGCATACGACGAGCATATCAATGCCATCATGATTCAGAATGACGTACTCGGCAATGCTAAATTAGAAGGATTGGCTGAGGGAAGAGCTGAAGGAAGAGCTGAAGGAAGAGCTGAAGAGAAAAAAGCAATAGCCCGCAACCTGCTTTTACAGAACATTCCTTTGGAAATTATTTCCCAAGCCACGGGACTGAGCATAGAAGACATTCGGTTATGTCTCCCTCACTCTTGAAGAGGAAATATTCAACTGTTGTTGATGCGCTCTATTCTGAGCACCTGGTCGCAATAGTCGACCACAGCAGGACGATGGGTAATGAAGATAATGGTCTTGTCGTGAGAAGACAGGATGTTCTGCAACAGCTGGCGCTCGGTTTCTGGGTCAAGGGCACTCGTAGCCTCATCGAAGAGCATGATGCTGCGATTGCGCAACAGACTTCGGGCTATGGCAATACGCTGTGCCTGTCCTTCACTCAGTCCTCCTCCCTGTTCGCTGCAAAGAGTATCCAAGCCTGCAGGCAACTCCATCACAAAGTCGGCGCAACTCTTATGCAGAGCCTCCACCATCTCCTCATCAGTAGCATCGAGCTTACCCAACCGCAGATTGTCGCGGATAGTTCCGCTCATCAGCGTGTTGCCCTGAGGCACATAAACAAAGTTGCATCGATGAAGCGGAGTGAGCGTCTGACTCTTCACCTTATTATATATTGAGAGCTGACCTTGCTGCGGACGAAGCAGAGCCAGGATAAGGCGAACAAGAGTTGTCTTGCCGGCACCTGTCTCACCCAAGATAGCAGTACAGCTGCCTGGTGTGAAATCGAAATCGAGTTGATGAATGACATTGCGGGCATTGGAAGCTGAGTCGTCCTCAGACAGCTCTTCCTTGTAGGCATAACTCACTCCCTCAAGGCGAATGCCGCAAGGCGAGTCTATCTCTATTGGCTCACCCTGTTCCTCCAATGGATTTTCCTCCAACTCCATGAGTCGTTCGGCAGCAGTAAACACCCCGACAAAGGCAGGAACCAGCTTGGCAAGGTTGCGTGCCGGACCCTGTATCTTGTTGACAAGCTGCAGAAAGGCAGTCATGCCGCCAAAGGTAAGCGAGCCTGCACTCATGCGCACGGCAGCCCAAAGGAATGCCACCAGATAACCCAAGGCAAAGCCAAAGTTAAGAACCAAGTTGCTGAACACACTGAATATGGTCTTACGCACCACTTTGGAGCGAAGCTCGCACTGGGTGTTCTCCAACCGTTCCACCATGACGCTGTTACTCTCCAAGGTCTTGATAAGCATGCGGTGCTGGATGGTTTCCTGCAACACACTCTGAACCTTACTGTCGGTATCGCGCACCTGACGGGTAAGGAATCGCATCTTGCCCATATACACCTTGCTGAAAGCCAGGAAGATGGGAATCATAACGACGATGACTACCGACAAGAGCTTATCCATGGAGAAGAGATAGAAGAAGGCGCTGAGGAAAAGCGCCAGGACGCTCAAGGTACTTGGAATAGTCTCGGTAAGGAAGCCTACCACTTGCGACACATCCCCCTCAAGCCTGTTGAGCACATCACCCGAATGAAGGCGCTCCCTGCCCTGCCACTCCGAGCGAAGGATGCGGTCGAGCATACGTTGCTGCATACGGTTCTGCGCCTTGATGCCCAGGAGGTTTCTTATCCAGATGCCAGAGATGTTGAGTGCGAAATCGCATAATATCAGTCCACCCATCAATGCCACAGCCCAATAGATATTGCCCTGCACGGCATGCGAAGCCACATCGATGGCATGCTTCACCGCCCACACCTGTCCTAAACTGACAGCAACAGACAGCAAGCCGACAACAGCATTGAGCGTAGCCTGCAGACGGTTGCCACGCCAGGAACGCCAAAGCCACTTGAGCAGGGTCTTGGCATCATACTTGAACTTGGGAACCTTGATTATCTTCATCCATCTCTTCATTTGAATTCTTCACGCTTCGTTCTTCACTCTTCACTTAAATTCATCTTCCTCTCTGATCGGCACCCCACATCAACTTCTCTCTCAGAGTGGAGAAGTATCGCTGGTTGCGCTGTTTTACTATTTTAATGGTATGGGCAGCCTTGCGGATAACGAGACGTGTGCCTTCAGTCATTCGCTCACTGCGTCCGTCGATGGCAACAAGGTAGTTGTGACTACGGCTCTCCACATCGAGTGTTATCTCTGCCGTGTCATTAATGACGACGGGACGAATATTTAAACTATGAGGAGCCACGGGCGTGAGACACAGGCTGCTGCTCTGGGGAATGATGATAGGTCCGCCATTCGACAGGTTGTAGGCTGTAGAGCCCGTAGAAGTGGTCACGATCAGTCCGTCAGCCTGGTAGTTAACCAGAAACTCTCCATCCACCTGCGTGCGAATAGAAATCATGGACGCATCGTCACGCTTCAGTACGGCAATATCGTTAAGGGCAAAAGGATTGCCTGCCAAGACACCTCCCTCAGCCTCTACCTGAATGACGACATGATCCTCTATCTGGCACTCACCGGCATACAAGCTGTCCAAGGCTGCCTCCACCTCGCCAGGCAACACATCAGCCAGGAAGCCCAGTCGCCCCATATTGACACCGATGATGGGTGTTCCCTTGGCTCCCACTCTGCTGGCAGCCTTGAGGAAGGTGCCGTCGCCTCCCATGGAGATGACATAATCCACATCGAAGTTATAATCCTCGAACACTCCTGCCGCCTTCACATCGATGTGCTGACTGCGGGTGAGAAACTCGTAATAGGCATTCTCCACATAGATTTCGGCGCCTTTCTGCGCTAAATAGTCCAGGATCTTCTCTATCGAAGTAGACTTCTTGGCCTGGTACTCATTGCCAAATATCGCAAATTTCAATGGTTGTCGTGTCATTTATTTTGCTGTTTCAATTATTATTCTTACTTTTGCAAAGGTAATAATATAAATCGAATAATCAGACAAAAAGAACATAAAATTATGGCAAAGGTATACGAATTTCTTGCCAACGGCTTCGAGGAAATCGAAGGTTTGGCTCCGGTAGACATACTTCGCAGAGGTGGTGTAGACATCAAGACCGTAAGCATTACGGGCAGCGAATGGGTAGAAACTTCTCATGGCGTAACGCTGAAAGCCGACATGCGCTTTGAGGACGTGAAGGACTTCGGCGATGCCGACATGCTCCTTCTTCCAGGAGGAATGCCAGGCAGCACTCATCTCAACGAGCACGAGGGCGTGCGACAGGCGCTCATCGCTCATCACAAGGCCGGCAAGCGCATAGGTGCCATCTGTGCTGCCCCTATGGTATTGGCAAGCACGGGCATCCTCAACGGCAAGAAGGCTACCTGCTATCCTGGTTTTGAACAATACTTTGCTGCCGACACCGAGTATACTGGCCATCTGTATGAGGAGGACGGCAACGTGATAACAGGTGAAGGTCCGGCTGCTACTCTGCCCTATGCCTACAAGATATTGAGCTACTTCGTAGGCGACGAGGCTGTGGCAGAACTGCAGAAAGGCATGAGGTACACACACCTGATGAGCAACAAATAATTCTTAACTCTTCACTTAAATTATGGATTACGTAATCATTGTTGCCGGAGGCAAAGGACTGCGCATGGGAACAGAGACGCCCAAGCAGTTTCTGCCTGTAGCCGGCAAGCCCATACTGATGCGCACTATAGAGCGCTTCTACGAATACAACCCCGACATCAACATCATCCTTGTGTTGCCCGAGAACCAGCAGGAATACTGGCATCAGCTATGCGAGGAGCGTCACTTCGACATCAAGCACCAGATTGCCAATGGTGGCGACACCCGCTTCCAGTCATCAAAGAACGGACTGGCGCTTATTCCCGATGACGCCGACGGAGTGGTGGGAATACACGACGGTGTGCGCCCATTCGTATCAACCTCAGTCATAGACGAATGCTACGAGACCGCCCGCGAGGAATATGCCGCCATACCCGTATATGCAGTGACCGACACACTGCGCTATATAGACCAGCGTGGAGGAGGCAAAAACGTGATGCGCGACGACTATCGTGTGGTACAGACTCCTCAGACTTTCGACATTGCTCTTGCCAAGCAAGCCTTCAATCAGGGTTACAAGGCTCAGTTTACCGACGACGCATCAGTGGTGGAAAGTTTAGGATGCCAGGTGGCTATGGTGGAAGGCAACCGCGAGAATATCAAGATTACAACCCCCTTCGACATCAAGGTGGCAGAAGCCCTATTAGCAGAATAAGAACAAGGGAATTCTTCACTCTTCATTCTTCACTCTTCACTTAAAAAAATGAGTAGTATTTTAGACCAAGACATCATGTACCTGCCTGGCGTAGGACCCAAGAAGAAAGAGATTCTGAGCAAGGAGCTCGGCATCTGCTCGTATGGTGACTTGCTCGAATACTATCCTTATAAATATGTAGACCGCACCAAGGTGTTCCACATCAGCGAGCTGACATCGGAAATGCCCTTTGTACAGATAAAGGGAAGGATCCTCAGTTTCGAGGAATTCGACATGGGGAAACGCAACAAACGGGTAGTAGCCCACTTCTCCGACGGATTCGGAGTGGCAGACTTAGTTTGGTTTCGCGGCGCACAATACATCTACAAGACTTACAAGACCGATACCGAATACATTGTTTTCGGCAAGCCAACGCTTTATGGCGGACGTTTCCAGTTTGCTCACCCCGATATCGACGACGCACAGTCGCTGCAACTCTCCGACATGGGCATGCAGCCCTACTATGGTACCACCGAGAAGATGAAAAAGATGGGGCTTACATCGCGCGCCATAGAGAAGATAGCCAAGGCGCTGATAGAGAAGCTTCCTGCCCTGCCAGAAACCCTGCCCGACTTTATCACCCATCGTCTGCACCTTGTCTCACGCGACGAGGCCTTCCGCAACATACATTATCCACACTCTCATCAGGAACTGCAGAAGGCACAGGTGCGGCTGAAGTTTGAGGAGCTGTTCTACGTGCAACTTAATATATTAAGGTACGCGAGCGACCAGCGACGCAAATACCGGGGATACGTGTTCAACCGTGTGGGAGAGATATTCAACAGTTTCTATGCGAACAACCTGCCTTTCAGTCTTACCGGAGCACAAAAGCGGGTGATGCATGAGATACGCGCCGACATGTGCAGCGGCAAACAGATGAACAGACTTCTGCAGGGAGATGTAGGATCGGGCAAGACACTCGTGGCACTGATGACCATGCTCATAGCACTCGACAATGGATTCCAGGCCTGCATGATGGCTCCTACCGAAATCTTGGCTGAACAGCATCTGCAAACCATCAGGGAGTTTCTGAAGGGGATGGACATCAGGGTGGAACTGCTGACGGGCATCGTAAAAGGCAAAAAGCGACAGACCATACTCGACGCATTGGCTTGCGGAGAGGTGCAGATATTGGTGGGAACTCATGCCATCATAGAAGAAACCGTGCAGTTTGCACACTTAGGACTGGCTGTCATCGACGAACAGCATCGCTTCGGTGTGGCACAAAGAGCCAAGCTATGGAGCAAGAGCCTGAATCCGCCGCATGTATTGGTCATGACGGCAACCCCTATACCACGCACCCTTGCCATGACTATATACGGCGACCTGGATGTAAGTGTCATCGACGAACTGCCGCCTGGCAGAAAACCCATACAGACGCTGCATAAGTTCGACACCCAACTGACCTCTCTCTATCAGAGCATCAGACGCCAGATCAACATGGGGCGACAGGTCTACATCGTATTTCCACTCATCAAAGAGAGCGAGAAGAGCGATCTGAAAAACCTGGAAGAAGGCTTCGAGACTCTCAAGGAAGCCTTCCCCGACTACAACCTCAGCAAAGTGCACGGCAAGATGAAACCTGCAGAGAAGGAAACTGAGATGGAGAAGTTTGTGAAGGGTGAAACCCAGATACTCGTTGCCACAACCGTCATCGAGGTAGGCGTCAATGTGCCCAACGCCTCGGTCATGGTGATTCTGGATGCGCAGCGATTCGGACTCTCTCAGCTACACCAGCTCAGAGGACGAGTAGGACGAGGAAACGACCAAAGCTACTGCATCCTGGTAACCAACTACAAGTTGAGCGAGGATACAAGAAAGCGAATCGACATCATGTGCGACACCAATGATGGATTCCGAATAGCTGAAGCCGACCTGAAACTTCGAGGCCCTGGCGACCTGGAGGGAACGCAGCAAAGCGGAATAGCCTTCGACCTGAAGATAGCCAACATAGCACGCGATGGTCAACTTGTGCAACTGGCAAGACAGGAGGCGCAAGCTGTTATCGAGGCCGATCCGCAATGCAGTCTTCCTCAGTACGCACCACTATGGTCGAGGCTCAGAGAGCTGAAGAAAACCAACATCAACTGGGCTGCCATCAGTTAGCGGCAGTCCCCTCAACCAGACAACACAGGCTATCAACATCAAGTAAAACAGAAGCAAAAATGGCAATAAAAGAACAAACATCTGAAGGAAACCTCTTCCCCGACATGCCCACCACGCCAGCCACTGTGCCTGCCTCCACACCCAAGAAGCGTGGTCGCAAACCACTGGTTCGCGAGCCAGAGCCACGGCCCGACCTGACCAAGGAGGAAATGAGAGAAAAGCTCATAGGCATCAAAAAGATAGAAAGCGTAACAGGCATCAGATACATCCGACTGCACGTCACCGCCAAGATGATCATCGGCATAAGAGAAAGCTCGGGCAAGGAATTTACCATCAATCTCGATGAACTCTATAAAGCCTATACACAGTGCAACCACTTCACAAGTCCGGAGGTAAAGAAGTACATCTTCATGGGACATTCACCTGCCATAGCTCTGCTCAGATATCTGAAAAATGGATAAATTACAAAAGAACAGAGATATCCAACAAGAGTAAAAAAAAGGAAAAACGAGAAACAGAAAAAATGTTAAAAACCGCTTTCGACTTTTCATGCAATAATTATGCCAATTCGCCTATATATAAACTGCATTCGAAAGCTATCCGAGTGAAAACGAGCATGTTAAAGACCGAATAATTTATGTTAATCCATTAGGTTGTTTGAATTATTTTTGTTATATTTGCAACGTCTATATAACAAAATCGCATCTTAGAGCACTTTGCATTGCGATTTTCCGTACAGAATTCTTATTGTTCTGTATGCTAAACGACCAACCTAAAAGAGTATTAATTTAGAATTATGAGTTTAAAAAGCAAGATAAGTAAAATCTTTGTAGGAGTATTATTGTCCCTCGCTGCCGTGCCCACTCAGGCTCAAGACCTTCTGGCACGTCAGGCACCGGTAGATCATCGAATGAAGTCGCTCGACACTTTAGCCATCTCTCATTATCGCCAGATGGAAGAGCGCGAGAACCCAGCCAGCGAGCTCTATGAAGATTTCTCCAATAAATACGCTCACAAAGCCACATCGCTGCCTGAGCATTTCCGTATAGACCTTCGTCATTTCTGTATGCCTACCCAGAGCCGCGTGGTAACCAGCAACTTCGGTTATCGTGCGCAATTTGGCCGTAGCCACAAGGGTATGGACATCAAAGTATATATCGGCGACACCATACGTGCTGCCTTTTCAGGAAAAGTACGTATCGTAAGATATGAGAGAGGCGGATATGGCAAATACATCGTCATTCGTCACAACAACGGACTGGAGACTATCTACGGTCACCTTTCTGCACAGCTCGTAGAAGAGAACGAGGAGGTAAGAGCCGGCGAAGTGATTGGACTCGGTGGAAATACCGGTCGAAGCACAGGTTCACACCTCCACTTTGAGACTCGTCTTTGCGGCGTAGCCCTGAACCCAGCCTTGATGTTCGACTTCCGTAACCAGGACGTAGTGGGCGACTACTATGACTTCAACCGCAACACATACGAGAACGAGGGCATTGCAGCCAACTCGGTTCGTGGAAAAGTGGGCAACGGAGGCTACACACGCGAGGAAGTCAACGGAGGCTCTGTGGGCAGATACGAAGCCAGCGCAAGTGGCGAGAAGCTTTACCACAAGGTTAAGTACGGCGAGACTCTCAGTTCTATCGCCGAGAAGCGTGGCGTCAGTGTTGAGAAGATCTGCCACCTCAATGGTTACAAGAAGGACAAGAAGCTTACTCCTGGACAGATTATCAGATATTCATAATTCTGTCATCATCCGACAGACTGCCTCGGCATAACATAGCAAAATAAACTTTCATACAATAAATACAAAAGCAGGAGCTCCTCGATAGAAGTTCCTGCTTTTTCGTTGTCATTCCATCCAAGACTATTGGCTATAACTTTTAACGACGACCGAAGGGAGTAACAACTTCTTTAAATTCTATAACTTCTGAACTTCAGATTGATTGTGTTCTGACTTTTTAAAGTGTGCACAATTAACATAAATCTAACAGTTAACCTACAAAAAGTATTCGTATATTTTGTAACTTTGCAGGCGACAACGGAATTCAACAATTATTAAATTATGAAATATTTGTATTTAGTTTTATTGCTTTTACCGCTAAAGGTATTAGGTCAGGTAAAATTACAAGATGTCACGATAAGTGGTAAACAACCTAAGTTTGTAAGATTAAAGGGATATTTTCGTAGTTATCAACACAATGATTCTTTGCTTAAGTATTACGAGGATGGTATCGTGGAATACTATATCAATCTAAAAAATGAAAAAGTATATTTAAGAAAATATGGCTGTCGTTATCTAAGAAATGAAGAGCTTATCAGCAAAGATAAGAAAAGAGCCTTTATGCTTAGCGATCAAGCAACATTTCGTCCGTGGCCAGAAGGAACAACTTTTATAGAGGAATGTCGTAAAAAGTATACTATTCAAGATTCTGCTAATGTTGGATATATCAAAAAAGACAGTCAAACAATAGGAAGAATAACAACTGATTCTATCCGTAAATGCTGCACGATAGAAATGGATATGGTACCTACATATGACAAGCTTTCTCAAAATATATTTGGTTTTTCGCAGGAAATAGTAAGTGACAAATTCACGGAGGCATACCGATTAAGTGATGAGGATTATTATTCCTTTAAAAACTTGATTTTTCAGAAAACTGATCAAAGTTACAATTATTGGCATAAAAAGGACTCTCATAAACAGTTAATTCACGTTGTTACAGAATTGTTTATTACGGAACAAGAATATGTAGATGAAAAGAAGAAAGAATCAGGCATTAATCTGCAACCGCAAGAAGCTACTCAAGCGATAGAAAACTATATATCAGTCCATGGATTGCCACTCCTGCCGCCAGAAGAACAAGCAGAAATGAAGAAACTACAGTTTTATGACCCAGCCAAATTGTAAGAAATAGAAACTATCAACGATTAGACAATAGTTCGTAAACAGAGTCTACTTTAAAGTAAGACCTGTTTTTAAATGCTTATATTTCACGAAAATAATCCCTGATTTATGCCGCTATCAGGATTTATTTTCGTATCTTTGGCACCGTCAATCAAATAGAAAGACTAATAAACAACTATGGCAGACATAAAATTACTTCTGGTGGAAGATGACGGGAATCTCGCATTTGTCGAGAAAAATACGTTGGAAGATGTCATTGGTGGTTATGAGATTATAACAGCCTGCAACGGTAAAGATGGTATCAAGGCTTGGGAAACATTCAAGCCTGATGTTATCATCTCAGATATTGACATGCCTGTCATGAACGGCATTGACATGGTAAAGCATATCCGTGAATTAGATGGCGAGACCATCATTATGTTTACCACCAACCTCACTTCACCGTCCAAACTGAAAGAAGGGTATAATGTTGGTGTTGATGAATATATCAAGAAACCTTTTGTGCCAGAGGAACTTGATTGTCATGTCAAGGCATTGCTAAAACTCAAAGGAGGAATAGAGAGACGTAATGACTCGAATTGTGTCAAGATTGGCAAACACATATTGGATCCAGAACACACATGTTTAAAAGATGAAGATGGAAAAATCTGCTTGAAATTGGGACGACAAGAATCAAAGACATTAGAACTTCTTGCCAAGAACAAAAATGCAATCATCAAGCGAGAGACCATACAGAATATCCTTTGGGGAAGTGACGAGAAAGATTTCTATCTTGCCCGACGACTTGATGTTGTCATAACAAACCTTCGTAAATATCTTCAAATAGACCCGTTTGTGCAAATAGAGACCACACGTGGGGTAGGCTTTTCATTGATAGAGTCCATCTAATCCTTCTTCTTCACCCCCCCATTGCTTGCATCTTGATCTGGCAAGAATATGGTGAACTCGGTATATTTTCCGAGTTCACTATCTACAGTTACCATACCATGATGTGCCTCTAATACATGAAGAACATAGTTTAGACCTAACCCAAATCCAGAAGCACCACCTTTAGTAAATGTGCGTTTAGAAGCAGAAGCTCGTTCAAATTTATCAAAGATAATTTGTTGGTCTTCTTTGGATATGCCCATGCCATTATCCTTCACTCGGATATTTACACCATTTTCTACTCTATAAGAAGTAATTTCTATATAAACTGTGCTTTTAGAATATTTTATAGAGTTGTCTATTAGGTTATAAAAGACTTCATTTAAATATTCTTCGTCTGCAAACACCAGTGATTCATTTATAATATTTTTGAATGTAATATTTTTCTGTGAGTTTACTTCAAAATTACCTTCTATATTATTTAATAGTTGTTCTAAGTTTATAATAGTCTTATTTAATATAAGTTTTCCTGATTCAAACTTAGAAATAGTAAGGATCCTATTTATTAATTGATACAAATGTTTATTCTCATTTCTTATAACTGTTAGATATTTTGTTCTCAACTTTTTATTTTCTCCAACAGAAGGAACAGTAAGAGTATTAATCCCCATACTAATAGTTGACAATGGAGTTTTCATATCATGTATCATAGCATAACTAAAATCCTTTTGTATTCTTGCATTTTTTTGTTGGGTTCGAATAATTGCAACTTGCTTTATAATACATGTAAATGCTAAAATGCAGAGAATGAAGCTTATAAAAATTAGAAGTCCAAGTTCATGAAAGTATAAGGAAATAGGATTTGCAAATTCTATTTGAATGCCTTGTGAACCATCTATCCTTGTCGGGATAATTTCTGATTTTATAGCCCCAATCTTAGTTGTATAAAAGCTGTTATTTTTATATACTATTGACTTTTTCTTATTAGTTACTTTATATAGTATATAAGTATTAGGCATGTTAGTTTGCTTGATATTTCGACTGAGTATCTTTGTTAATTGATGAAAATTGATATCTTTATGGCACAAGTTGAATATGCCATTATTGATGTATTCATAATTATCGTATTTCGGATTCGGGTTATTAGAACCTTGTATTTGAGCATCTGGTGGGATATTTACAAATCTGCCGTCTAACTCCTTAAAGAGACATTGAATAAAAAAAGCGTTTACATCCGCTGTCAACTTATTTACAGCCACACTGAAAGAATTATACAACCATATCGTTTGCAATAAAAACACAGCAAATATAGTGGCAATAGTAATATTTTTATAGCCGTCAACTTTCATTTTTTGCAAAAATACAAATAAAATCTAACATAAACCTAAGAAACATCTAACATTTAATATTTTTAAAACTTTATACATTTGCAATCGAAAATAACAAACAACAAAAATAATGAGAACAGAAATAAGAAATTTGACCATAGAAGAGTGTTTATCTTCACTTGGTGGTGCTGGTGGTGAGAGAAAAGTATACTATAAGTTAATAAATGGAAAACTTTATCCATTTTATTACCATGATTAAATGTATACTATTAATGTAATAATTAACATAAAAACTTAAAATTATGAAGAAGTTGGAAGAAATGGGACTTGTCCCTTTAAGCAAGAAAGAGAGTGTTGAACACGATGGTGGCAATGACAAGCCTGTCTTCAAAGGTATTAAACCTGGCGATGTCATCGTATGTTGCATCAATATTCCTCCTGTGAAATTACCTGGGGATGGAATATTTGGTATTGGCTAATCTATAAATGAAAAAGTTGGAAACAAAAGACTACAAGTTGGTCAAAGTTAAGGACAAACAATACGTATTCCTAACAGGAAGTCAAGAAGTGTTGGAAATCCAAAATCCTTTATTGGAAGAATACTTTGACTCGACTTGTAGTTGGAATGAGAATGCCACACATGAGGAGAAGTTCGATAAGCTTACCTCTGCTCTTATCGCAATGAGAGATAATGTGCATATTCGAGAAGAAACCGAAACTATTCCACAACAGGTGATGTTGACATTCAATACGACCCATGCTTGCAACATGGCTTGTCGATATTGTTTTGCTTTTACGAAGGAAAAGCATATTGAGCCGATGTCTATCCACGTTGCAGAAAAGGCGATAAAAAACTTGTTGAAGGATTTTCCAAATACCAAACGTTATCTCTTCTATTTCTTTGGTGGAGAGCCCTTATTATGTAAGGACTTCATAAGAGAAACTGTAAGAAGAATAGAGGAAAGGTTTAAGGAGTATCCAGGCAAAGATTTTGCGTTTCTGCTCAATACAAATGGATTACTACTCAATGACAAAGACTTGTTAGCGCTTTTCAAGGAAAAAGACTTTACCATTACTATAAGTCTTGATGGGCCACAAGAAGTAAATGACCAAAATCGTTTGTTGGTTTCTGGTCAAGGCTCATTTAAACGAATAATGGCAAACATAGAACTGTTGAGACAGGCAAACATTAAGTTTAATCTCAGAGCTACAATAAGCCCAAGAAACCAGAACTTACTTGGTACGTTTCAGTTCTTTGAAAACCTCGCAATTCCTTATGCCTACGCCTTTACCATAAGTGCTAATGAAAAGAATGAGTCAGAAACAAAGATAGACAAAAAAACTTGGGAAAGAATGCAAGTGGATTATCTGCAAGTATTCAATTTCCTAACAGACAAACTTCTTCGTAAGGAGGAAGTATTCTGTATGGACTTCAAGCAGAAGCTATCTATCCTGTCTCAAAAAACGATAAGGACGCATGGATGTGAAGCTGGCAGAGCAAACTTTCTTGTAGATGAGCAAGGACGATATTTCGCATGTCAAAATATGTTGCCATACCAAATTACCATAGGAGATATCGAAAGAGGTATCTTATTATCAAAGCAAGACATCTACAAGTCCCAGTTCATTTTGAACTTAGAAAAATGCCAGCAATGCTGGGCTCGTTATCTTTGTGGTGGCGGTTGTCAAACAGAACGCATTCATAATGCTCCTTCATTTATGATGCATTGCAAAATTCATCTTTTAGAATGGGAACAAATATTAGCGGCATACATTAAAATAAAGAAATTCTGAAAAAGACTTCTTTTTATGTGGTTTAATCTACCACTTATGGAGATTCTAAATACAAAATATAATATTTAATTATGGCATCTTTTTGGGCACCTTTGAAATCAACAACTCCGAAATGGTGGTTAATTACAGCATTGCTTATCATCGATACTTTTGTATCATTATTCGCCTTGCAGTTTTTAACCTCTGCAATTAGTTTCATAGCAATGATTCTAATAGGAGGGTTAATTTGTTTTTTCTTATATTGTTTATATTTTAAATTATTTGAAAAATGAAAAAGTTTAGAAAAATATTTTGTCGTTAAAACGATGAATTTAAATTAGAAACTTAGTGATTAACCTTTCATGTTACTCAGGTATTTTGACATGAGTAACTTATTAAATATTAGTGGTTCACATAAAGTTTTTAATAAGCAAGTATGAATAAGTTTACAACCAACGGCTGTAAGCCAACTTGTAAATCATCCAACAAATATGATTACAAGATAAACTGTCTATAAAAGAAAGGAGGTTTACTCATGTACATTAAAAGGTTTG
>OGHD01000562.1_pt1 | contig 17474 bp, 16 predicted proteins | sample 1571341 | NCBI WGS metagenome assembly OGHD01 (sample SAMEA2582026, study PRJEB24529) | metagenome | biome: Human gut stool | place: China | collected 2011 | reverse complement strand
CCTTCTCGTTCGGGGTGATACCGAACACGGCGTCGGAAAGCTCGATCTCGCTAACGTGCTGACCGTTCATATCGACTACATTAAACTTTGCCATTGTAGCTTTCCTCCTTACGCCTTGACGCTGTTGGCCAGGGTGATGATGGTGCCCTTGGAACCGGGAACCGCACCCTTGACAGCGATCAGATTGTTCTCGGTGTCAACCTTGACAACGGTCAGGTTCTGCACGGTAACGCGCACGCAGCCCATGTGGCCGGGCAGGCGCTTGCCGGGGAACACGCGAGAGGGGTTGGAAATAGCGCCCATAGAACCTGCATGACGTGCCACCGGGCCAGTGCCGTGGCTCTCACGCAGACGGTGCTGGCCAAAGCGCTTGATAACGCCCTGGTAGCCCTTGCCCTTGGAAACGCCTGCAACGTCAACCTTGTCGCCTGCTGCGAAGACATCAGCCTTCAGCACGTCGCCAACGTTCATTGCGGAAACATCTTCCAGACGGAACTCGCGCAGGGTCTTCTTGGGGGCAACGTTTGCCTTCTTGAAGTGACCTGCAGCTGCCTTGTTGACCTTCTTGGCGGAAACCTCGCCGAAGCCCAGCTGAACAGCCTGATAGCCATCGCTCTCGACGGTCTTCTTCTGCACGACGGTGCAGGGGCCTGCCTCGATGACGGTGACGGGGATAACCTTGCCGCTCTCATCGAACAGCTGGGTCATACCGACTTTCTTGCCGATAATGCCTTTAACCATTTTCTTTTCCTCCTGTAAAGGTTATTGGTTGGCAGCGCACGTCACTGCCAACATGACCCCTCGGGAAACGAGGGCATCGAATTTGATCGTGTGTGGTTTACAGCTTGATCTCGATGTCCACGCCAGCGGGGAGCTGGAGGCTCATCAGAGCCTCGACCGTCTTGTTGGACGGCTTCAGAATGTCGATCAGACGCTTATGAGTGCGGCTCTCGAACTGCTCGCGGCTATCCTTGTACTTGTGGGTAGCGCGCAGAACGGTAACGACCTCACGATCGGTGGGCAGGGGGATGGGGCCAGACACGCGAGCGCCGGTGCGCTTTGCGGTCTCCACGATCTTCTCTGCTGCGGCATCGATCAGCTGAGCATCATAGCTCTGCAGACGGATTCTGATTTTCTCTTTGACTGCCATTGCTTACGCCTCCTGAAAAAATTGATTTTGCCCTAGGCGAGCCGATAAATTGCTCTACACAGTTCCGGGTGTTCCTCGATTTGGCACTATAAAAACCGGTGAACCGCATGGCAGTTCTCCCGGAAACATATTAGCAAATCAAATCCGAACATTGGTTCCGCCCGTTTCGCAGAGGAGTAACTTCTCTGCCGAGGGAACGTATTCCATCGCTGTCAGTAATTTTTTCGCCCGGTTCTAAGATCGGACATACTCCGCGGAAATAACCCATCGCAGCTATCGCCGGATGACAACCTCCCGCATCTACGCATATCGCTGGCCTGCACGACTTGTATCGCACAAGCCCTTTGCAGCCGAGAGTTATTCTATCACACCTTCGTGCATTTGGCAAGTGTTTTTTAGAAAAAAGAACGAATTTTCTTTTTTATTTTCTCCGTTTTGTCAAAGAGCGCATTTTCTGTGCAAGATGCACAATCTCAGCACTTTTTGCCGGTGGAAAACCCGCCGACACCAGTATGTCCCCGGGGGCTGGGCCTTATACCTATTATATAACAAAAAGGGGCCGCCCCGGGTGGTTTCCCAAGGCGGCCCCTGTAAGGGGTCTGTATTTTTTAGCGCATCCGGCACTTCAGGCTCTCGGCCTGAGCTGCGCTCAGCTGCCGGCTCACAAGGCCGTCGTGCTCCAGGGCAAACCAGCTGCCCCCCTCTGCCAGCAGGTCTTCCACCGACAGGGTGGTCGTTTTGAGGGTGGTGACAAACTGGATCTGCTCCACCCCCTGCTCCCGCAGGGCCTCCAGCGCCTGCCGGGTGCCGTGGAGCCGGGCGGCCAGATTGTCGGATGTCACCCGCAGGGTGCTGCCCTGCTGCTGGGCGTTAAAAGGCAGGGAGTCGCCCTCCAGCGTCTCCACATGGAGGAGGTCCAGGCGGCTCTCCCCGTCCGGGCGCACAGGCTCCCACCATTCCCTCACGATGCCGTCCGGGTTGTCTTCCGACTTCAGGTCCGGGTCGTAGATGATGTGGTGGATGTAGCCGGTGGTCACGCCGCTGATGTCCGCCTGGATCTCCTCGCCGTCGACACGTTCACCACCCGTCCTATTGCCGCCGTTGCCGATGGTAGCACCGGCACCGTAGTAGAAGTCCTTGCTCTTGCCGGCGGTCGTCGTCACCTGAGCGGCTCCGCTCACGGTGACATTGCTGCCGCTGCCCCTGACACCGCCGCCGATGCCAGCACCATTGTAGTTGCCGGTGGCCGTCAGGCTGCCGGCTTTTTGGTTATCGTCCTTCAGGGTCAGCGTGCCTGTGGAGGTTTTTTCAAGGCCCGCCCTGAGAACGCCGCTTTTCAGCTCGTTCTTGCCGTCCAGCTCGATCTCCACATCGCCCTTTCCCTGAACGCTCAGGGCAGCCTTTCCTTTTTGATCCCAATCATATTGATCTCCGGTGTCGCTCACATCGATCTTTACGTCTTTCAGGGTGAGCTTCAGCGCCGTGGCAGCGTTGTTGATCACCGTAATGATGTTGCCAAAAACGCCATTTCCCTTGTCGTTCTTCGGAGTCGGGGCTGCAGGGGCAGCAGCCGGGGCTGCCTGCTGGGGCTGGACCTGCTGGTCTGCGCTCTCCGGCTGGTCTGCGCTTTTCGGTTCCTCAGCGCCTTCCTGCCGGTCGGTGCCCTCCTGCCGGTCAGTGTCCTTCTGCCGGTCGGCGTTCTCCGGCTGGTCGGCACTCTCCGGCTGGTCGGCATCTTCCGGCTGAGCAGGCTGGTAATTGTCCTCCACCACAGGGCCAAAGCCGGAATCCTCTGCTGCGGGGCCTTCCAGGTCGCTCTCCTGCGTGGCGGGGGTCTGGTCACGGGTGGTGATGATGATCTCCTCATCGTCCCCAATATTCACTGCCTCATCGCTGCCCTGTTGGACGGTCTGTTTGCCATGCTCATCTTTGGTGATGGTAATATCGCCGTCGTCGATATAGTAGGTCCCTGCAAAGGCCGGAGCCGCCAGAGACACCGTAATACTCAACGCTGCTATCAGAGCTGCTGCCCTGCGGAATGCGTTGTTCTTCTTCATTGTGGTCTCCTTTCTTTTTCTACGTTTTCTTGTGCTTTTTGCGCTCTTTTTGTGGAGGGCATATTTTCTTAATTGTATTCTCCCCCCATATTTGCAATAGGTGAAAATAACAAAATTTTTTACTTAAAGCAATTAATTTTGCGGCAATGTGCAATAAAGCAAACTTCCTCCCTGCCCCGGCAGGTTCCGCCTCCGGGCACAAAAAAGAGGCCGCCGCATCCGCTCTGATGCAGCAGCCTCCCGGGGGAGCCCCCCTTGGATCATTTTGTTTTCAGTGCCTTCTCCAGCCCCTCCCGGGGGGTGACGTACACGGTGGTGTACACCTCGTACAGCACCATGCCGGGCTTGGCACCGTTCGCTTTCCAGATGTTCTTCACCTCGGTGGTGTCCACTGCCACCTTGGCACCGGTGCCCGCCTTGTAGGCGCTGGAATGGATGACCGCCAGCTCCGCAGCTTCCTGCTTGGTGGTGTCCGGGATGTCCTCGCCGTGGCTCATGACCACAACGTGGCTGCCGGGGGCTTTCTGTACATGGAACCATAAATCCTTGCCCCGGGCGGTGTGCAGGGTGAGCTTGTCGTTCTGGGCGTTGTTGCGGCCTATCAAAATCTCAAAGCCGTCGCTGGAAGTATAGCGCAGAAAGTCCGCAGGCTTCTGCTTTTTGTCCCGTTGCTTGTAGTATTTCAGGTACCCCTGATTTTTCAGTTCCATGCGGATCTCGTTCAGGGCAGCTTCGCCGGAGGCGCTTTCCACCTCGTAGAGCACCGTTTCCAGATAGGCGATCTCTTTTTCGCCCTCGGCCAGCAGGTCTACCAGCATCCGGGCGGCGGTCTGCTTCTTTTTGTAGTTCTTAAAGAAGTTCTGGGCGTTCTGGCTGGGGCTGAACCGCAGATCCAGCGGGATGGTCACCTCTTTGCCTTCGTCGTACCAGTTGGGCACGGTCAGGCTCTTCATGCCCTTTTGCGCCAGATAGAGGTTGGCAGACAGCAGCTCGCCGTACAGGCGCAGCTTTTCGCTTTTGCCGCTGGCGGCAAGCTCTTCCTGCCGGGCTGCCTGCTTGCGCAGGGCGCGGTCGTACATATTGTGCACCGCCTTGTGCAGCTCCTTGCTCTTGGTGCGCAGCCGCTCAGCGCGGTCCTTCTCGGCGTAGTAGCCCTCCAGCATCGCGTTGAAGGACGGCCACTCCCGGATGGTGTACTGCTCGCCGTACTGCTGCGGACGGAAAAAGGTATACTCCACCGGCTTGCCGTCCGGCGCGGTGACGCTGCAGGGACAGCCGCCCTGTGCGTGCAGCTCCTTCAGCTCGTCGATTGCTGCCATCAGGCTGCGCTTCTGGGCATCGGTCAGCTCATTGGCGGGCAGGTGCTCGCCGTCAAAGGCGCGCCATGCGGCTTCGCGGCAGACCACCGGCCCTACGCCGGCCACCGTCTTGTTCAGAGCATCCGCCACCGGCAGTTCCCGCTGACAGGCCGCTGCCACGATGGACGCGCTGCTCACCAGCAGAAAATCCGGCCGTGCGGGCTTGGGGGGCGTGGTGTAGGGCAAGCCCGGCAGCAGCTGCCGGACATCGCTGTCCTCAAAATCCACCCGCTTGAGGGCGTCGATGATTTTGCCGCTCTGCACCAGTACAAGGTTGGAGTAGCGCCCCATCAGCTCCGCGCACAGGGTATTGCGCACAAGGTCGCCCATCTCGTTAGTGCACTGAAAATCAAAGTAGACGATGCGGTCGCCCGGCTCCATGTGCACATCCAGCAGTCTGCCGCCGGTCAGGTGCTTGCGCATGAGCATACAGAAGGAGGGCGGCGTCTCGGGGTTTTCAAAGGTCTCCTCGGTCAGACACACCCGGGCAGAGCCGCTGCGGGCAGACAGCAGCAGGGCATAGGTATCGGTGCGGGTACGCAGGGTGATGACCAGCTCATCCCGGGTCGGTTCAAAAATTTTTGCGATCTTGGCATCGGTCAGGGTGGCTTTCAGTTCCGCCGCCGTCAGCGCCAGTGTCGCGGCATCCAGTGCCATAGTGTTTACCTCGTTTTATCTATAACCCTCTCAGTCGCCTGCGGCGTTGCCAGTTTTTCGTTTTATGCTGAAAGACCTCCCCCTTTCGGGGGAGGTGGCATTGCGCAGCAATGACGGAGAGGGTTCTCTCTTTATAAATAAGTATACGGGTCGCGGTTCTCGGTGCTCACCAGCACCTCCAGCTCCGGCAGGGCGGTGCGCAGAGCAGCCGCCACAGCGGCAGTCACCGGGAACTCGGTGGCGTAATGCCCCGCCGCAATCAGGGAAAGCCCCAGCCGCTTGGCGTCCAGCGCATGGTGGTGGTTGGCTTCGCCGGTCAGCAGACAGTCCGCGCCCTCGGCGATGGCTTCGGCAAACAGGCTGCCGCCCGCGCCGCTGATGACCGCCAGCCGACGCACCGGCTTTCCGGTGTCGGCAAACTTCACCTGTACTGCCGTGCCGGTGTCCGGCGCGTTGCACAGGGCAGCCAGCTTACGCTGCGCCAGTGCGGCCAGCTCCGGTACGGTGATGGGGTCGATTTCCCCCACCCGGCCGCAGCCGTCTGCAAAGGCGGTGCGCTGCCGGATGCCGAAAATATCCGCCAGCACATCGTTCACCCCGCCCTCGGCGGCATCCAGATTCGTGTGCATACAGATGGCGGAAATGCCCGCCTGCACCAGCTGATAGGGCACATCGGCGGGGCACAGCCGTTTGAGCGGATCAAAGATGACCGGGTGATGCGCCACGATGACCGTGCACTGCTTTGCCGCAGCTTCTGCCACCACCTCCGGGGTGATGTCCAGCGTCACCAGCACCCGGCGCACAGCGCCGCCGCAGTCCACCAGCAGGCCGGGGTTATCCCAGTGCTCTGCCAGTTCCGGCGGGGCAAGCCGCTGCATTCCTTCGTATACCTGCTGTACCGTGGTCATTTCAGTTTCCCTCTTTCAGAATGGCATCCATCTCTGCGGCAAGCGGGCTGCCGTCCGGCACGCCCAGCCGCATCCGGGGCAGCTTTGCCCGCTGCCACGCGGCGTAGCCCGCGCCCTCCGGCCAGCGGGCGGTGTCCCCCAGCAGACATTGGGTAAAGGTGGGCTCTGTCACCTCGCCGGTGTACTCTGCCGACATCACCGCATACCAGCGGCCTGCGGCCTGCACCGGACGGTCGGCCACAAGGGTAAAGCCGTGCTGCCACAGCCAGCGGCGCAGCTCACTGTGCCGGGTGGCGGGCACCATGACAAGGCGCGGCCCGCCCACAGCGGACACCCACGGCGCTTTCTCAATGATCTCCCATGTGGTCTGCGCCGACACGCCCGCCAGCACGATGCTGCCCACCTCCCCGGCAGACAACACAGAAAGACCGTCGCCGAGCCGAAGCTCAGCGCGGTCCAGACAACCTGCATTTTCCAGCGTCTGTTTTGCCTTGGCCAGCGGGCCGGGGCGCAGGTCTGCCCCGATGACCTTCGGGTACTTACCCGAAGCCGCCAGCACCGCCGTCAGCTTGCCGTGGTCGCAGCCGATGTCCGCCACCGGCTGTCCCGGGCGCACCAGTTCTGCCGCTGCGGTCAGACGCGCATCCAGTGTGGGCAGCACTCAGGCCTTCTTGGCTGCCAGATGGGTGTTCAGCTTCTCCAGCAGCTCGTCGCAGTTCACGCCGTGCACTTCGCAGGCTTCCTCGATGGTCTCTCCGCGGGAGGCCGGGCAGCCCAGACAGTGCATCCCGATCTCCATAAAGTAGGGTGCGGTGGTCTGGTCCATATCCAGAATGTCGCCGATGATGGTATCGCGGGTCACCTGCTTGGGTGCGGTGTGTGCCTCTTTTTTGAGCATATTGAAAATATCAAACATGATAGCTTTTCCTTTCTGTTTTGGGTGAGATACAGTATAACCTACTGTTCCTCTATACTATACCCCAAACCGGGGCAGTTTTGCAAGAGCCTTGGGGAAATCCGCTTACCCCTCCGCCTGATAGTCCTTTTCCAGCGAGAAGCCGCGTCCGCTCACCTCGGTAACGTGGCTCACGATCATAAAGCAGGTGGGGTCGATGGTATGCGCCAGCTTTTCCAGCCTTGGCAGCTGCCGGTTGGAGACCACGCTCAGCAGCACCGACTCCGGCTCCCGCAGGTAGCCGCCCTCGCCGTGTAGGATGGTCACGCCGCGGTCCAGCTGCGCAAAGATGGCAGCGCAGATCTCATCGGACTTGGCACTGATGATCTTTACCTCGGTGCGGGTGGTGCCCAGCATGAGCACCTTGTCCAGCACAACGGTGTAGATAATGGCCATCACCACGCCGTACAGGGACTGCCGCACCGGACTGAAGGCCGCCTGCGCCGCCAGAATGATAAAGTCGAAAACCATCATGGTGCTGGACACCGGCAGGTGGAACCACTTGTTCAGCACCAGCGGGGGGATATCCATGCCGCCGGTGGAAGCACCGGCGCGGATGGTGATGCCCAGCGAGATGCCGATGCCAAAGCCCGCGAATACGGTGTTCAGCACCAGATCATCGGTCAGTACAAGATTGCCCAGCAGCCGCTCCCACAGCGCCATAAAAAAGGGACTGAGCACCGTGCTTGCCATAGTATTCAGGGCAAAGCGGCGTCCCAGCACCCACCAGCCCAGCAGCAGCATGGCCACGTTGACCACGAACAGCACTGCAGACACCGGCAGTCCGGTGACCTTGTTGAAAGCCAGTGCGATACCGGTAGCACCGCCGGTGATGAGGCCGGAGGGCATCAGAAATAATACCACAGTCAGCGCATACATCGCGTTGCCCACCACGATGGACAGTGCGTTGAAGAGCTGCTGTTGCTTGTGTGTTAATTGCGTCATCTTCATCTTCCTTTGTTTATAGTTGAAGTATCTTCTACTATGATAACGAAAATATCCGCATTTATCAAGCCTTCGGCGATAAATGCGGATATCGGGTTCAATTTTTAAGGGGTCAAAGGGCGGCTTCCGGCTGGGCTTCGTCCTCTTCCATCAGCCGCAGACCGGCGGTATCGGTCACCGGCAGCGAGAACACGATGGTGCCCGCCTTGGGGTTTGCCCCCTCCATAATGGCCTTCATGATGGTGTTCTTCTGGCTGGTGCGGCTGACGATGAGCACCAGCTCCTTTTCGTTCACCAGCTCCACGCCCAGAAAGGCGGCTGCACCCTCCATGCCGGTGCCCTTTGCGTGGATCACCGTGCCGCCGCCTGCACCGGCGGTGCGGGCAGCATCCATAATGGAGCCGGTGTAGCCCTGATTTGCCACCACCAGCAGCAGTTCATAGCGGGTATCCTTCAAGGTGCTCTCCTCCTTCCATGTAAGGGGCTGGTGCTCGGTGAGGAACATCAGCGCCCGTTTGCCGCCGATGCTGCTCAGCGGCACAATGAACGCAATGCCGGTGCCCGGCACATCGATCTGCATTTTGCGGCGCAGATCCTTCTGGATCTTCTGCCAGCTTTCTGCCGTTACCACGGCCAGCAGCACCGCCTTTTCGGTCTTTTCCAGCCCAAGGGTGGAAAGCGTCTCCTGCACCGCCGTGCCGGAACCAACGGTGCGCATACTTACCGTTACGCCGTGGCTTTTGTACAGCTGCAAAAAGCCATCGGTAGAGCGGCGGTCGGTGATGGTGATCATCAAAAACAAACTGCTCACGTTCTGCCTCCTTTACAGCTCGATAATGGCGTCATCCGGCAGGTCCGCAAACACGGTGGCAAGCACCGCAGCGGGCTGCGCCGTCCGTGCCTTGCGGGTGCGCAGCTGCGCCACCAGACCCATCATCTGCACGGTGATCAGCGGAGTCATGGCGACCATCGCCACCACGCCAAAGGCGTCGGTGACGATATTGCCGCCCACCGCCACGCAGGCACCCTGCGCCAGCGGTAGCAGGAAGGTTGCGGTCATGGGGCCGGAAGCCACACCGCCCGCGTCAAACGCGATGGCGGTAAACAGCTTGGGCACCACAAAGGAGATGCTGATGGCGAACACATAGCCCGGCACAAGGAACCACAGGATGGAGATGCCGGTCAGCACCCGCACCATGGCAAGCCCCACCGAGATGGACACGCCTGCGGAAAGCGCCAGACCCATGGCCTGCGCCGAGATGGCACCGTCGGTCACCTCTTCCACCTGCTTGTTCAGCACATAGACCGCAGGCTCGGCCTTGACGATGAAGTAGCCGATAAGCATCCCGATGGGGATGAGCGCCCAGCGCATCCTGCCGCCTGTCAGCACCTGACCCAGATAGTTACCGGCGGGCATAAAGCCCACGTTTGCGCCGGTCAGAAAGAGTACAAGGCCGATATAGGTATACACAAGGCCCACGCCGATGCGCCCCAGCGTGCGGCGGTCCAGCCGCAGGGCGATCAGCTGAAATGCCCCAAACATCAGCACGATGGGCAGCAGCGAGCGGGCGATCTCGGCCAGATAGGTGGGCAGACCTTCCCGGAACAGCTGCCACAGCTCCACCGAGTCTGCCACCTCCGGCAGAACGGGCGGGATGTAGGTGCTGTCCGCTGCGCGGAACGCGATGCCCAGCGTCAGCACCGCCAGAATGGGGCCGATGGAGCACATGGCCACCAGACCAAAGCTGTCGTCTGCCGCATGGCGGTCGCTTCGGATCGCAGAAACGCCCACGCCCAGCGCCATGATAAAGGGCACGGTCATGGGGCCGGTGGTCACGCCGCCGGAGTCAAACGCCACGGCGAGGAACTCCTTGGGCACAAAGGTTGCCAGCAGAAAGATGAGCCCATAGAACAGCACCAGCAGCTTCGGCAGCGCAACGCCGATAAGCATACGCAGGAAGGCAAAGACCAGAAACAGGCCCACGCCCACCGCCACCGAAAGGATCAGCGTGCCGCTGGGGATGGAGGGCACCTGATCTGCCAGCACCTGCAAGTCCGGCTCCGAGATGGTGATAAGGAAGCCCAGCAAAAAGCCGAGCACGAGGATGAGGGGCAGCTTGCGGCTGCGGGTGATGACTGCACCCACCCGCTCGCCCATGGGGGTCATGCTCATCTCTGCACCCAGAGTAAAGAACATGATGCCCACCACGATCATGGCAGCGCCCAGCAAAAAGCACAGCAGGATGCTGGGCGATACCGGTGCTACCGAGAAGCAAAGCACCAGCACAATGGCCACAATGGGCAGCACCGCCTGCAGCGCCTCCAAAAGCTTTTCCCGCAGCTTGGGGAGCGATCGTCTGAGAATGATGTCCACCGCCTTTCGTCTGTATCCTGTTTGTACACTTTTGTGCAAGATATATTTATAGTATACGGATTCAGGGGGATGCCGTCAACCGGCAAAAGGAAAAAGCTTGAGCAAGTTCCATAAATTGTAAAAAACATTCCATAAAAATGGGTTCTGAAAAGCCATAGGCTTTTCAGAACCCCAAAATTAAAATAATTATTTTTACGCCTTTTTCGGCTTCAGCCAGCCGTCCACGGCGGCTACCAGCGCCTTGCCCCGACGGCCCAGCAGGCGGGGCAGCAGCACCCGCGCCATAGCCCATACGCCCGCAAAGTTGTACAGGATGATAACCAGCGTGATCAGCCCCGTCCACAGCCCGTACAGCGGCGGCTCTGCCAACAGCACAAAGGCCTCAAACACCAGCACAGCGGCGTTTGCCAGCACCCGCGCCGGGTGGACGTGCATTCCGATCATGCGGCGGGCGTCCACCGCACGCAGGGTGAACACCAGCGCAAGGCCAAGGAAGGACGCATAGGTCGCGCCCACAGGCCCCCACAGCTTGATGAAGAAATAGTTCATGATGCAGTTGCTGATGGCACCCGCCATCATGGTGACCATGCTGCGCTGCGACTTTTTGGTCACAACGTACACGCTGTTCATGAACTGGTTGAAGCAGCTGCAAGTAGAAGCCAGCACCAAAAACGGCACAAAGTGCCATGCGTAGTAATAGTTGGACTTCATGACGTGCATCACCGGGCGGCACAGCCAGATAATGCCCGCCGCACAGCAGAACAGCACGCTGGAATAGGTGCGGAAGATCTGGGTAAAGAACCGCGCACGCCCTTCCTCCTCGGTGACGGCGGAAAGCTGCCACGCATCGTAGAAGATCAGACCCAGCGTGGTCAGAATGGTGGGCAGGAAGTAGCCGGTGGAAAGCAGGCCGCTCCATGCGTTGCCGGTGCGCCCATCCAGCCCTTCGCACATTTCGCGCACAAAGAACAGGTCGGAAGCATTGATGATCCAGAAGCTGATCTGCGCTGGGATCATGGGCAGCGAGAAGTTGAGCATCTGCCGCCACAGCTTTTTGTTGATGCCCTTCAGCTCCACATAGTTCCACAGCTTGCCGGTGAACAGCAAGAACAGCACGCTGGTCAGGTCACCGCTGATGATGGCCAGCAGGTAGCCGTTGGCGCCCCACTTGAAGCCCACCAGATACAGCACATAGAACGCCATGGTCGCCACGGTGCACAGCACGCCGTCCACCGCCACCAGCTTATTCCACTGGCGGCTGCGCACGAACTGGGTGCACAGGGTGCGCAAGCAGCTCATGAGCACATAAATGTAGATCAGCAGCCCATACTGCGCCATATCCGGCAAAAACTGGGTGATGGGCCAGCACAGCACCAGAATGCCAAAGCCGCCCAGAATGGTCAGCAGGCCGTTGGTAAACACCTGTTTTTCGCTGTTGCCCTTGTCCAGACCAAAGCGGATGATGGCGTTGGACATGCCCATGGACACAAAGGGGATGAGCAGGTTTGCGTACTGGCTCAGGATCTTGGACAGACCCAGATCCGAGATCTCCGCCATGGCGTAGGTCAGAAAGGGCTGTACGATCAAAGTGAGCAGCTTGGACGAAAAGCTGGAGATCGCAAAGATCAGGGTATTGCCGGCAAGCTTGGAATATTTATCGCCGGTCTTTTTTTCGTTTTCCAAGGGAATTTCCCTCCGTTTTTACGATAGATTATCTTTTCAGCAGCTCCCGCCGGGCTTTCCAGTCCGGCAGCAGCTTTTCCACCTCTGCCCAGAAAGCCGGGCTGTGGTTCAACTGCAAAAAGTGGCAGTACTCGTGTACTACCACATAGATCTGCGCCGCAGGAGGCTGGTTATACAGCTGCAAGGCAAAGGTGATCTGCCGCTTAGCCGGGCAGCACACGCCCCAGCAGCTTGTCATGCTGCGCACTTTCAGGATGGGCTTCTGCCCGCCCAGCACCCCGGCAAAGGCCGGGTAGACCTTATCGCTCATGGCGGTAAAGTAGGCCAGCGCTGTGGCTTTATCCGGCAGGTCGGCGTTGTCCTTGTTGCGCTTCGTGATATTCTTCACCCGGGTATCCCGGATCCACTGGGCGTTTTGCAGCACAAAACGGTCAGCCTGCTCCAGACTGGCCGTCAAAGGGATGCTTACCATCACGGTGCCGTTGCTGCGCACCCGCAGATGCAGCTGCTTTACCTTTTTGCGCACCAGCTCGTACTGGATGCCCTCCACGCTGCGCAGCTGGGCACACGGCTTTGCCGGCATCTCAGGCCTTGCTCCGCATCAGGCGGCCAAGGGGCAGCTGCGCCAGCACCACGGCGGCAAACAGCAGCACGCAGCCGGTAGATTCCCGGAAGGAAAGGTTCTGGTGCAGCAGCAGCCAGCCGCCCAGGGCGCTGAACACGCTTTCCAGACACATGATCAGGCTGGCAACGGCGGGGTTCAGGTCGCGCTGACCCAGAATCTGCAGGGTGTAGGCCACGCCGCTGGACATCACGCCGCAGTACAGGATGGGCCCGGCGAAGGTGACAAATTCTGCCATGGCAGGCTGCTCGAACAGCAGCGCCGCCACGGTGCTTTCCACCGACACCACAAAAAACTCCACAAGGCTCAGGCGCACGCCGTCCATCTGCGGGGAGAAATGATCCACCGCCATGATCTGGAAGCTGAACAGCACCGCACACAAAAGCAGCAGCCCGTCGCTGCTCTGGATGCTGCCAAAGCCGTCCTTCATGCACAGCAGATACAGCCCCACCACGGCAATGGCCATGCTCACCCACAGCTGTGCGCTGCCCTTGCGGCCCAGAAACAGGCCGAACACCGGCACCAGCACCACATACATGGCGGTCAGAAAGCCCGCCTTTGCGGTGGAGGGGTCCAGCGTGATGCCCAGCTGCTGCGCCGCGCTGGCCAAAAACAGCAGCGTGCCGCACACAAGCCCGGCTTTCAGCAGCAGCTTGCGCTCTGCCGCCGTTTTGGGCTTGCCGTCCGGCCTGCCCTGCCGGTGGTGCAAGGCGTCAAACGCCTTGACCGTGGGGATCAGCACCAGAACCGCCATCCAGCTGCGCCCTGCCAGAAAGGAGAACGCGCCCATGCCGGAGCCGGCGCTCTGCGCCACAAAGGCTGTGCCCCAGATCAGGGCGCACAGCATCAGCAGCATTGAATTTTTCGTCTGGTTCGTCATCCGGCAATGCCCTCCACCTTCATTAGGCCGTACAGGTAGTACCGACTGGAATCATACGAGATGGTCACGCGGTACTGCGCCGCCGGGTCCAGACCGGAAATGGTGCAGCGGTAGTCGGTGCCATCGGTCTTGACGTAGTAGGTGCTGTCCGGCACATACGCTGCGCCGCCGTCCACCTTTTTCCACAGTGCAACCTTGAACTTCTGGGTGCCCTCGGCGGTGCCGCAGGCCATGATGTTCACACTGCCGCCCGGCACGGTAAAGTAGCCGGTGTTGCGGCTCCAGATGCCGTTGAACACCGCGTACAGGCAGCCGTCTGCGGTGGCGGTGGCATACTTTGCCGAGGCATCCGCAATGCCCTGAATGATCAGCGGGTCGGTGGTGGCTTCCGCCCAGCGGGTGGTGTCCTCCTCCTGCACTTCCTCGGAGTGGCCTGTCACCTTCTGCGCCACCTTTTTCAGGGTCTCCTTGCAGCCGGTCAGGCTAAGCACCATCACCGCCGCCAGCAGCAATGCCAAAAGCTGTTTTTTCATCTTCATAGCTTTCCTCATAGAAACAAAGAAACTTTTCTTTTTCGTGCGTCTCTGCCAACAGGCAGATACAGGGTAAGTATACCGCATTTTGCCGCTCTGCACAAGATACCTATCTTTATTTTGTGCGGTTTGCCGCCTGTTTCTGCACAAGTTTTCACCCATTCAGCGCCCGCAGCGCTGCACACTCGGCCTCGGCCAGTGCGGGCGCCTCCGGCCCGAACAGGCTGCCGTAGCGGTACAGCGCCCAGCCGCCCGCCGCCTGCTGCCGTAAGTCCTTTACCTGCGCCGCCAGCGCGCTGCCGGTGCTCCAGCCGGATACGCTGTCCGGGTTCGCGCCGCCGTCCCCGGTACCCACCCGGTACGCGCCCAGCCCAAAGTACAGCGCCACATCCCCCGCCCGGGGGTAGCTAAGCCACGCCGGGACGATGTTTTCAAAGGCAAAGCGGGTGCTTCCGGATTGCAGGGTAAAGCCGTAACCCCAGTACACCTGCGGGCAGAGGTAGTCGATGACCTTTTCCTCCCCGCCCGCCGCCAGCCATGCGGTCACATCGCTGTACTGCTGGTCGAGGTCGTTGTCCGGGTTGCCCTGCGGACTGATGCCAAACCGCAGGGTGGGGTCTGCCGCCTTCACGGTGCGGTACACTTTCGCCACCAGCGCGGTAACGTTCTGCCGCCGCCACACGGCAAGGTCGGCTGCGCCGCTTGCCGCAAACTGCGCCGCGTCCACAGCGGCATCGGTGGTGGGGTAAAAGTAATCGTCAAAGTGAATGCCGTCCACCGGGTAGTTCTGCAAAAGCTCTGCCACCCCCTGCACCACATAGTCTGCGGCGGCGGGCACGGCGGGGTTCAGGTACAGCCCCTCCCCGGCGGTGCACAGCCAGTCCGGGTGGGTGTTGGCCAGATTATTCTCTGCCAGATTCGGCGGCATCGCCGCCGAGGAGCGCAGGCGGTAGGGGTTGACCCACGCCTCCACCCCGATGCCCCGGCGGTGCGCCTCGGTCAGAAAGACATCCAGCGGGTCAAAGCCGGGGTCTTTGCCCTGCACCCCGGTGCACAGATGGCTCCACGGGAACAAACTGCTGCGGTACAGCGCATCCCCGAAGGGGCGCACCTGCGCCAGCACGGTGTTCAGTCCAAGCCCGGCGCAGTTTTCCAGCAGCTGCGCCGCCCCGGCGCGGAAGGTGTCCTCGGTGGAGAAATCCAGCAGCGCCCAGTCCAGATAGCTCACCCACACCGCCCGCCACTCCCCGGCGGGCAGGGCGGGGTTGGGTGCCGGGGGCGTATCCTGCCCGGAGGCAGCCGTGTGGTCTGCATCGCTTTTCTGCCGCAGGCACCACCCCGCCAACCCGCAGGCCGCTGCGCCCGCACCGGTCAGAAAGGCTCTGCGGCCAAAGCGGCGTTTTGCCTTGGCTTTAGACGTCCTGCGGCGCTGGGTCACAGGGTCTCCTCCTGAGTCTTATACAAGGTAAGCCCCGCCCAGCCCCGGGCACAGGTCAGCAGCACGAACATGATATTCGTCCAGAAGGCAAGGCCGCTCATGCCCGCGTACTTGGTCAGCATCCAGAACACCAGCCGCAGCACCTCGGCAGCGCTCACCAGCTGCAGCTGCCGCTGGATGGGCTTGCCGCGCTCGTACTCGGTGGCAAGCAGCGCAGGCCACACCAGTGCCGAGCAGATATCGCCCGCCCAGCCGCTGGCACCCAGCTTGCTGAGCATCAGCACCACAAACACGCCGGTGTAGTTGCGCTTTTCCCTTGCTGGTGCGCCCTTCTGCGCCGCCAGAAACAGCACCGCGATGCCGGTAAGGCAGAACACGATCATTTCCAGCCCGGAAAAATCCATTCCGCCCAGCACGGCAAAGCCGCCCAGCATGGACACCGCCGCTGCAGCCAGCAAAAAGAAATACCATGTCTTGCGTGTAAATTTAAGCTTCATGAACCCCTCCCCCGGGCGTTTGCGCCCGGCTTGCAGAAAAATTTAAAAAAGAATTGTAAATATTATAGCACAAACCCCCGCAGGTTGTGTTACAATAAGGAAAACTCTTTTGGGGGAGGTCTTTCCATGAACGCTGTCGTTTCCGTCTGTCTTTTAGCCTGTGCGCTGGGCATCATCGTGTACCTGCTCTCCCGGCGGGAGACAAACCGCCGCAGCCAGTACGGCCCCGCCGGCCTGTCCGAGTTCCGCACTAGCCTTGCGCTGGACGAATGCTTTGACCGTCTGGACACCCACAGCGACACCGACCTCTTTGCCTACGAGTGCCGCCGGGAGAACGACGGCGGCTTTATGCTGCACCTGACGCTGCACCAGCCCAGCCAGCAGCCGCTGGACACTTTGTACACCCTGCGGCTGGACCCCGGCCGCCAGACCGTGGTAACTTTGATCTTTATCCGGGAGGCCTTTGGCTACAAGGAGCCGCTGTTCCCGCCCGCCATGCTGGACGAATTTATGCTGCAAAAGCTGGATGCCCACCGCACCAAATGATTTTTGCAGAAAATGCTTTCCTTTTTGCGCGGTTTTTGTTATACTAAGGTGTGTCTGAAAACAAAGAAAATGACGAGTATTTCGCAAGCACAAGCGGGATTTAAGGCAAATAGCCGCAGGAATCCTTTGTGGATTTCAAGGCTGTTTAACGCAAAAGCCAGCTGTGCTTGTAGAAATAGGCTAAATTTTCGACTTTTCAGATACACCCCAGTGCGTGTTGCAGCAATGCAGCACCCATACGGGCCAGTAGCTCAGCTGGTCAGAGCTGGCGGCTCATAACCGCTTGGTCGCGGGTTCAAGTCCTGCCTGGCCCATACAAAAAAGACACCCTTTCGGGTGTCTTTTTTGTATTTCAGGCGCTTTTATTCCCCATCCTCTGCGGGCAGCTGGTTCCACAGGCGGTAGTAGACGCCCTGCTTTTCCAGCAGCTGGGCATGGGTACCCTCTTCCACGATGCCCTCCTCGCCCAGCACAAGGATACGGTCGTAGTCCTTGATGGTGGTCAAGCGGTGGGCGATGGTCAGGGTGGTGCGGCCGTGGGCCAGCTTTTCAAGGCTCTGCCCCACAAGGATCTCGCTCTCGTTGTCCAGTGCGCTGGTGGCCTCGTCCAGAATCAGGATGGGCGGGTTCTTCAGGAATACCCGGGCAATGGCGATGCGCTGCTTCTGTCCGCCGGACAGCTTGACGCCGCGCTCGCCCACATAGGTGTCGTAGCCGTCCTTCAGCGCAAGGATGAACTTTTCCGCGCCCGCCAGACGGGCGGCGGCCTCGATCTCCTGCCGGGTAGCGCCGGGCTTGCCATAGGCGATGTTCTGCGCCACCGTGCCGCTGAACAGGTACACGTCCTGCTGCACGATGCCGATATCCTGCC
>OGHD01000545.1_pt1 | contig 17898 bp, 17 predicted proteins | sample 1571341 | NCBI WGS metagenome assembly OGHD01 (sample SAMEA2582026, study PRJEB24529) | metagenome | biome: Human gut stool | place: China | collected 2011 | reverse complement strand
GCCATTGCCTATTTTATTATTGAGAAAAAGAAAGCTGCGCCACAGCCTTGGCAGGCCATCGCGCAGCGATTTTGTTCAACTTGAATTGTTCGAGCTTTTCAAATACTAACGTCCTTAATTCTGTTCAATAATTGATTTATAGTAGTTACCAAAGTCAGCAAGTGAATTAACAATTGGAAGCATTTTTGTTCCGAGTTCCGTTAAGCCGTATTCAACTCTCGGTGGCTGCTCATGGTAATCGTGGCGATATGCCAGCCCATCACTCATCATTTGTCTTAAACTATCTGTCAAAACCTTTTGTGAAATACCATCTATACTTCGTTGTAGCTCATTGAATCTCCATGGACGCTCTTTCAAGTTACGCAAAATCAGCAGTTTCCATTTTCCTCCGATGAGAGATACTGCTGTTGCAACTGGGCATTCCGGTAATTCTTCTTTTGCTCGCATAATTCTCACCTCCGAGTCTATTGTAACACATTCATTTTTGAGTGTACAGTTACAAAAAGGTGCGTACTTGTTTTTGTATGTGTCTCACACTATACTAATACCAAGCAACCAGAAACTACAAATTAACTATGGAGGTATTATTATGGCAAATTACACAAAAACAACTATTGGAAAGGAAAACCGAATTGAGCTGCATGAAAAGTTGTCTTTAACAGGTGCAGAAATCAGTTTAAACGAACTACCTGCAGGAGCAAATGTCCCATTTGTTCATTCTCATAAAGAAAATGAAGAAATCTATGGAATTCTTTCAGGTAACGGCAAAGCCATAATTGATGGAGAAGAAATCAGCCTTTCAACTGGAGACTGGCTAAAAATCGCACCTGCTGCAAAGCGTCAGTTTTTTGCATCCGATATTTCCGGAATTACTTATATCTGCATTCAGGTAAAAGAAAATTCTCTGGAACATTTTACAGCAGAGGATGCCGTAATCGGCTAATTAAAAGTATTTATTTACAAAAATGCACAGTTCACGATAAGCTAAGAACTGTGCATTTTTTGTTCAATATTACGTTTTCTCAAATTTTTAAACAAGAAGTTATCAGTGATTACCTTTTAGAAAACAGCCAAATCCAAGAACACCTAGGACATATCCCCAAAAATTATTTGTTGTCACAGCAATTCCTAAAAGTATTATTGCAATCCCCAATAACTCAATCTTAATTCCTTTCATCGCAAATATCTTCGTTACAAACTACGATTTATCAAACTCCTTTTATTTCTGCTGAATCATGTTAAAATGCTTCAATGCCTCCACAATTGTGCTCTCTTTATCTTATGGACACTATGGTTGCCTGCTGTCTTCATTTTTAGGTAAATTAGGACTTAGAACAAGTTCCAAGTCTGTCGCGGCAGTCGTCGAATTGCCCTGCAAACAGTCCATTCTCCTCGTTGCAACGCGCAAATTAATGTAATCATCCGGCTTTTGTTTTAGTTGGGACAAAAGAACAACCGTCTCATCTGTACTTTCGTTGTCCCATTCCACCCCCAATACATTTCTGCCATTCATATATATCGGAAATTTAAACCGGAGACCTTTTAATATTCTGCCGTCCTTTTGCTCTTCCTCATAGATAAACACATCAGACAGGAAGCTCTTCAAAAATGTCTTCTTTTCCAGATCTGTAAATTTATCATACAGCTTATCAAAGAATAAAAGGAACTGGTAAACATTATCTTCTGAGATTTTGTCCTGCCTGATATTATATACTCTTGTTTCGACTTCTTCCATGGCATCCTCAATATCAGTGATTTCATCATACAGCTTGTCCAGACGTTCCTGCATGTCATTATATTTTTTATCATAATTCTTATCCGATACGGATAAATGATCTATCTGGTCAGCAAGCCTGTTTTTCGCCCCGGTTGTCTGGCTCAGTCTGTCTTTTAATCCATCATATTCTCTGTCAAGCTCCGAAGTATCAATGCTGCTTCCTATCTGATTACGGATTTCCTGCTCAAACTTTGGATTCTTTACAAATTTGCGTATAATTTCCTCAACTGCCGCATTAATCCTATCCTCATTCCACTGTCTTTTGTAAGTACAGCGGTGTCCGTCCACAAGCTTCCTGTGTTTGCAGGCATAATAAAAATAATCCTTATAATAACCTCCATCCGGATGCTTCTTGCGGTTTACATTGCCATACATACCGCTTCCACAGACAGGACACTTAATAATTCCGGATAAAATATGCTCATGTAGAGGGCTGTGCGTTTTTACCTGTAAAACACCTGTCTCCTGACGCTTTCTGTGTGCCTGATTCCACATTTCTTCTGATATGATTGCCTCATGGATTCCATCACTTAACAAGTAATCCTTTTGTTTTACGATATGATATTCATTCCTTGTTCCCGGAATCTTCTCATTTTTTCTTCGGCCAAATGCGAGCTTGCCGCAATATATCGGATTATCCAGCACACCTTTGACGAATGATGTAGAGAAACCTTCGATTGTGTTATTCTGGCGAAGCTTTTTCTTATAACCACTGTTATTTAAAAATACAGCTATCGCAGCCATTCCCATCGTTGTATTGGCGAATTTATCATATATAATACGGATAATCTCTGCCTCATCCTCTGCAATGATAAGCTCACCATTTACCAGCTGATAGCCATATGGTGCAAATCCGCCGTTCCATCTGCCTTCTCTCGCTTTCTGTCTGCGGCCTTCCATTGTCTGGACAAGGATATTCTCACGCTCTATCTCTGCTACCGCAGATAACACAGATATCATCAGTTTCCCGGCATCCTTGGAGCTGTCAATTCCATCCTCTACACAGATAAGATTAACCCCATAATCCTGCATTTTCTGCAATGATGATAAAACATCTGCGGCATTTCTTCCAAATCGTGACAGCTTAAATACCAGCACATAATCAACATTGTCTTTGCCGTTTTCTATATCCGCTAACATCTGTTTAAACTGTGGTCTGCTTTCCACACTCTTACCCGATTTACCCTCATCCGAATATTCCCCGACGATAGACATTTCCTGATAATCTGCATATTTCTTAAGCTTGTCCTTTTGTGCATCAAGACTGTAACCATCTACCTGCATGGAAGTGGAAACTCTTGTATATATGTAACATTTCTGCTGTTTTTTCATCAGATGTTATCTCCTTTTTACTTCCTTGGAAACCTCTTTAATGCTTTCAAAATATGCTTTTTCGACTGGTGTCAAAGTAATCTCCTGATATTTTCTGTATTCTGACTTTGCTTTCTCCAATGCCTGTTTATGACTTACAGAACCGGAACCAGTTAAAAGCTTTCTGTTTCCTGATGACAAAACACTATCCAATTGCTTTACATAATCATCCATGTACATAGGTTTATGTTCAATTGCATTAATTTCAGCCAGATCAAAATAACCTGAAACAAGATTGTTTAATACTTTGAGTTCATTTTCTTCAAGATAATTCTTTGCAATTCCTATATCCTTTAATGCTGGTAATTCTCCGGCAAATGAAGTAAGTCCCATAAATGGCTTTTCTGCATCTGCCCGCTGATATATAACCTCTGCCGCAGTATGACCATGTGCTGCATAGTGAAGTTTATTCTGAACAATTTTAAAGAATCTAACAGACTCTTCGCTATGAGGATTATAATCTACACTCGTAGCATACAAATCAAGAACCTGACGATACAAGACCTTTTCTGAAGATCTGATATCCCTGATTCTATCCAGTAACTCTTTCCAGTAATTTCCTCCACCATTACCTTTCAGTCGCTCATCATCTATCGTAAATCCCTTAATCATATATTCTTTTAACCGCTTTGTAGCCCACTGCCTGAATCTTGTTGCAATCACTGATTTAATACGGTATCCAAGAGAGATAATCATATCAAGATTATAATAAGGAATCTGCCTTGTCACCTCACGATTTCCTTCTTTTCGAACCTGTCGGAAATTCCGACAGGTTGAAATTTCGTCTAATTCACCCTCCTCATAAATATGCTTAATATGTTCTACTACATTTGTTCGAGAAGTTTGGAATAATTCTGACATCTGCTGTTGTGTCAGCCATACTGTATCATCTTCTATTTTAACTTCTATATTTGTCTGCCCAGCATCAGTCTGATATATAAGTATTTCCCCATATTCATTGGTTCCAATTTTGTCCGCCATATCACCGTTCCAATCCATTACTTCTTAGTTATAAAATGTGAACGCATGCGTTCACTATTGTCCCAACAAAATTTTATCATTCTTCCAACTGCTGTTCAACCAAAACTATTTCCAGTATACAGTGCAAAATAAAAGAGACTCCACTCACCATGAATGAAGCCTCCTCAAAATACTTATCTGTCAAAAATCAATTTCTCCCACGGTTCATATCCAGCCATGTAGCCGAATTCTTCCTCATTCCTGAAGTCTTCAAGAAGATATTTTACCACCTTATATGTTCCCTCTACATCCTTCCCTGCACATACAATATCAAGCATTGGCGCAGCCTGCCAGATAAGCATGTTACAATTCGGATATTCCTTTATAAGTCTCAATGCCCATTCATAAGTCTTTTCATAGCCTTCTTCTGAAAACATCTTGTCCATCTTCCTGATAATTTCTTCGATTTCAGTATCTGAAAGTTTTTCATGAAAAGATAGTAATGTATCAAGCGAAATATCAAGCAGTCTCGCAATTGGTGCCAGCAGTTCAATATCTGGCTTGGAATTACTATTCTCCCATTTGTTTACAGCCGGTGTCGTCACACCTAATCTGTTTGCCATCTCCTCCTGCGTCATGCCAGCTTCTTTTCTATATTTTTTTATAACAACGCCTATATCCATTTGCTTTATCTCCTAAAAAATTCAAAAGCTTTTGTATACTCAACATATCAGATTCATATAGATTGCACAATTGAACAGTGTTTAATTTTTATTCAATTTAATTAACCATCAGGAAATGTTGCATGATTAATCTGCTGTTTTGGTTGCTTTGATACTTCTTAAGTTGACGGCTAGATACGCATTAGAGATGTCTCCATCGAAATATTCTCCTACAATCTCCATATCCTGAAATTCTGCGTATTTCCTAAGCTTGTCCTTCTGTGCATCCTAGCTGTAACCGTCAACCTGAATACGTTCACGCCTCTCTAGTGCGGTAAAATCAAGGTTGGATTTTTCAACAGCGTGGCAATCACCGGGGCATATTTAGATATTCCATAATCCAATACGATAAATCGATCATGAAATATACCGCCTGTCTTTTTCATTGACAAATTTACTGTTGGGTACTCCTTGCAGAAATCTATAAATTCTATGTTGTGAAGTTTATTATTTCCAACATTATCACTGAATAAAATAATAGCTACTCCGGCCGGAGAATTCTTAAGGTGTACCAGCGTCCTTAAGCCAATATAATTGTCAACGACATATATTGACGACTTTGCCTGCTTATAAATGGACTCATATACCTCATCTGCACTACTGAATTTTGCGTTAAACATGAGCCACTTGTCATCATCATCTGAAACAAAGCTATTCATCATATCAGCCAACTCAGATTTTGTCACAATATCCTTCAAGCCTTCTGCAACATCTGAAATCTGCTTTTCAAGAGATATCATATCTGAGTTGATTTTGTTAATTTCTATTCTGTTGTTAGCAGTCTCCATGCTTAACTGAAGTATTTCCCGCTGACCTATTAAATCACGATTTTCTAATATGTAATCTTTCATTTTCTTAAAGGTTCTTATTAATGCCTTGCTCTGCTTAACAGCCAACGGTCCTTTCAAGACAGTCATCAGCATATATAATCCTTGCTCTGTAAATACATGAGGATTATATCTGCTCTTACTGTTAAGATTTGCGGTCAAAAAAATCGTCCGCAATTCTCATATGACCATTTTACTGACGTCAGTAAAATGGTCTATTCCTCTTTTTCCCTCAGTTTGTCATAATACGCTTTATACCTATAAATCGTCCTCTCACTGACATTGTTCCGCTTCGCAATTTCTACCATTGTCATGCCGCTCTCATACCCAACAACAAAATCATTATAAATTGCCATCCACTTGGCGTTATGTTTCTGACGACCGCTTAACTTACGATTTCTGTAATACTCCAATTCCTCCCGAAGTTCTGCATTCTCTTTTTCCAACTCCTCAATTCTTTTTAATGCCTCTTCAAGTGTTACAGTTTTCTCCATTACCCTGTCCTCCATTCATGTCATTTTCGTTTTGTCTATATTATAAATATCTATGTTGCTTAAGTCAATCCGATTATGTCATGTTGCATCATTTTTTACAATAGCTTTCATACAATCGAAATACCGCTGGTATCGTTTACAGGCTAAACTTCTCCAAAAGCAATCAGCTTGTATGTTTTTTATCCAATCACGTAAAATCCATTTTCTTTTTATTGCCGGTCCATATTTTAAGATCAGTGCTGTCACAACATCCACACATCTCTCAAATGCTGCATTCTCTTTTGCATCATCATAATATTTCTTTCTCATTTGTCCGCCCCTTTCTGTGCTTAAATTGCTTTGGCAGCCAATTATCGTTATCTGCTTTCAACAAGTCATACACATATATCTTATTCGGCTTTCCTAATCCCTGATGGCTTCGATAAATCAGATTATGTACCTCCAGTTCCTTCAGCATCTTGTTAATTTTCTTATTTCCCAGATGCAACAGCTTCATCATTTCTTTGATTGTAAAAATGATAAATGTAGCTCCATATTCATCTCGCCATGCATCACCATTACACTCCGATAAGCAACGCCGATCCAACAAAATCATATAAAGTGCCTTTGCCTCATTCGTTATACTTCTAAATTGATCATCTTTAAATAATCGTTTCGGTAATCTGTAAAACTTATCATCATATTTTGTATTTCCCATTTTTCCTGATCCTCCATATACTTTAAAGTTCTTTCGTCATTAACAGCCTTTTGTGCTCAATTCTTGCATAGAATTCAACTCTCGTTACATAAATATCGCTAATTGGCAAGCAGTGCATTTGTACGTACAAAATGCCTTTTTAGCTTGTTGGGGAAATGCCCCAATCCCCTCAAACCATGAAAATGACTTTTCATGGAGCTGCGCCTTCCGGCTTTTTTCATACTGATACATTTATAACATTCCATAATTTTTGTACTCCTTTCCGATTCATTGTATGAAACTATTTTCTCAAAATTTTTATACGAATCCGGTATATCCAAGATGCTGGAAAAATATCCTCTTTATGATTTTTTCCAATATTCTGGATAAGACATGAATTCGAATTCACTTTATTCTGCACCAATATCATGGTAGTCTATCTATATCTGTGAAACGAGGAATGTACTATGCACACAAGGCTTACCATACCGGAACGGCTGAAAGATTTGAGAGTCGCAAAAAAAAAGAATGTCATTGCAGGAATTGTCTGATGCTACCGGCATCCCGAGTTCCACACTCGAAAACTATGAGAAAGATGAAAATGTAGATATGTCACTTGGCAATCTACTGACGCTTGCAGACTTTTATCAAGTAAGCACCGATTATCTTCTTTGCCGAACCGAACTACGTGAACATACAAATAAGTCAGTATCCGATCTGCATCTCAATGATGATGCAGTCCAAATACTGACTGATGAAAAATATAATCCACGGTTATTATCAGAATTACTGTCTCATAAAAGCTTCCATAAATTCATGACTGACCTGGAAATCTATATTGATGGATTTAATGATAAAGGCATTCAGATAGCAAACGCTTTTCTTGATGTGATGAGATATAAACTGAACGAACTCGGTGCCGATTCCACCGATGCATTTACAAAAATATTTGATACTTCCCACATTGAGACAGAACAGTATTACATAAACATCCTGTTGGAAGATTTAAAGCCAATCGTCTCTGACCTGAGAAATGCCCATATGAAAGACAGCAACACTGCCAGTGATATTGACTATCAAAGCATGATCAAAAATATCATTGATGGTTTTACTTCTCCAACTCAGTTTGCTACAGAGGATACTCCCGAAGCCTCTAATGATGCTTATATTAACGGACTACTCCTTTTGTTCTGCAAAAATTTGGAAATGAAAATTACCCAGCTTTCTGTCGAAGAAAAACAGACCTTAAAAGAAATATTTTCACGTTCCAAGCCGGCAAAGGAACATAGGAAACTGAGAAGACGAAATCCGAAGTTATAAGATTCAAATTATCCATTTTCAAAACAAGCCACCGAGCATTATCCCTATGTGGCTTGTTTCATCTATGATTATTTCCATTATAAAGTTTAGGTTTCATGTACAATCGACAGCCCAACTTAACTATCTGCTTTCTACTATTGTATATGTTCCTGATTCAAAATTTACATTTAATGTTGCAAATGCACTATTATATTCCCATCGGATTTGCAGAGAGCTCTCACCTCCGGAGATTGCTACCTCTGCACCTTCCGAAAATGCTTTATGGGTATTTCGCATGCGGATTAACGCAAGCTGTTTTTGAACCACATCTTTTTTCAGGTCTTCCGCGATCTGATCAGTGGAAAGGTTTGTCCGGTTGATTTCCTTATGTCCGGATTCTCCCGCGCGCCGCACCGCTTCGTGGTCATTTTTTCCGGCAAACAAATCCAGATACCAGACCTGAGGTTTGCCCGGCATAAACATCTGTATGGCACGCGCCAGAAGCATTTTTTCATCCGATTCTCCCAATGCACTGTAATATGTAGCGTTTACCTGATAATACAGATTCTTTTGTCCATGTAAATTTTTGACCATGCCTCCACGGGATACGATCCGGTCAATCAATGACTGGATCTCCTCTTCCGGAAGCAGCCCCTTTAAATCCAGAAGCGGGATGCCATCGTGACAGCCAAGCATGTTGACCGTGGAGATCTTCTTTGCCACGATCTCCTCTGCCCATGCCGCAAGGTACGTTCCGCGCCGGTTCTCAATCGCATCAATGACCAGTCCCGGCAGGAAAAAGTCATAGGTTGCATAGCCTTTTTCTGCAAGTGTCTCATATATTTTTTCATCATACGCTGCGTGGATCTCCGGCAAAAGCGTAAGTCCCAAAGGTTCTGCCAACGTATGGATCTTCTGTAAAAGTTCCCACGTCTCCGGATCATTGAGAAAGTTTTTCTTTCCCGGTGCTTTCGGCGCATAGGCAAAAGCATCCAGCCGCACGATTGCTGCACCGTAAGAGGCTATTTTTTCCAGTGTTTCACGATAAAACTCCCACACTTTTGGTGACTGGATGTTTACATCCATCTGCCCGAGATACTGTCTGCCATGCACCTCCTGATAAAAGGTATTCCAGTACGGCACTTTTTTTCCATCCGGAAATTCCACCATCAGGATCGGCAGCCCGGGTTTGCGGAAAAACATCTGCTTCAGGCAGCTTTCATCCGGCTGGATATAGCCTTCCTCCGTCATGGTTCCATGCCCTTCCCAGAAATGGTTCCAGTCGATGAAAAAATTGCGGTACGCAGAAGCCTCCCCTTTTTCCACAAGATCCCGGAACTGCGGGGACTGTGCGGAAGCATGGTTTAAAATAAAATCCAGTTTCAGGTCGATTCCCATATCCTTTAACTGGTCAAGGTCTTCCCGGTCGGCAAGCTGCTCATTCAGGTCATAGTCGATCACGGAAAATCCCCGGTCGAGATCGGAATGGTACAGGCTCGGCAGAATGTAAAAAGAAGAAAATACATCCTGTAAAGTCTCCGTTTTCAGCAATGTTACGATATCCCCCAGATTTCCACCCAGACTGTCGGGATACGCATTGAGCATTGGCTTATTGTTCATAAACACTTCCGTCCTTTCCCACGATCAATCCTGCATTTTTACGCTGCACCTCAAGCTTTTCCTGTTCCAGTTCTACCACACGGCAGATAAATGGGCTTGCGGCATTCTCATCGCGGTTTCTGCGGATGCGCCGCTCCTTTGTCTCCTCCGGGGAGCTTTCCAGAAAGACCGACAGATCCACGCCGTGTAAATCGTCACTGCCTCCGTGTGTCCACTCCAGAAGTAATACGGATATTCCGGAAAAATCGGTTTCTTCCGATGAGATCTCGCCATCTTCCCGTCCCATATGCCGCAATGTGATCGTATCATTTCCCCCATGAAATGCCGCAAGCACTTCATTGATCCGGTCGAAGTCAATCTCTTTCTTTGTTCCGAGATATCCACGCAGTCCGTCTTCCCCTGCCTCTTTATACACACGCATCCGTTCTTCATCGTTGCGTTTTGGAATCCGGTGCGGATAATCATCGCCAGAGAGCAGATAACAACCCGTTCCGTCATTTAAAAAGTACTGCTGCAATGCTGTTGCGAGTGTTGTTTTTCCGGAACCGGAACCACCGTAAAGGCTGATGACCACTCGATTTTTGGCATTCCTGTCACACCATTTCTGCACTTTTTCATATAATGCTCCAGCCTCTTTCAGTTCTGTAAAAGCAAACTGATATGCCTCATATTCTCCGGTAAACGGCGGAAGCGGAATTCCCGCATGCATCAGTGCCGCACCGGAATACTGTCTGCCGCTCTGTTCTTCCAGATACACGGCATCCGGCTTTAACCCACGCAGGCGGACATAAACGGCTGCCTGATTTGCCTCTGCCATAAGACGCACCACACTTACCAGTGCATGATCCTGTTGCTCTGAGACGGACATCCATGCCGCAATTTCATCTGTAAACGGATCGGACAGCCGCCAGTAGGTTCCCTCGTTAATGAGCTTTTCATACTTCTTGTATGTTTTAATCTGCTCCCGGATCTGCTGTTTTTCCTCATCGGATAAAAGCGCCGGGTTTAATTCGTAACCGAAGGTTCCTGCCATCGCTGTCACCCCGCGGGTGTGGAAACTTGTCACCCGTCCGGTCTGGTGGTTCGGCACCGCCGAAACGTGCGCCCCCATTGCGGAAACCGGATAGAAAAACGAAGTTCCGTACTGGATCCTTGTGCGGTTGATTGCATCGGTATTGTCACTACACCAGATCTGCGGGGAATAATAAAGCATTCCTGCGTCAAATCTGCCGCCGCCACCGCTGCATCCCTCAAGCAGAAGATCCGGATACCGGCTGCACAGGCGCTCCATAAAATCATAGACACCAAGCACGTAATCATAGGAAAGATTTCCGGCATAGACATCTGCCATACTGCGGTTCATATCCCACTTGACATAATCAATTTTTCCCTGATCCAGCACGGCACAAATCTGGTCAAAGACACAGTCGCGCACTTCTTTTCTGGAAAAATCAAGCAGTAACTGGTTTCTCGAGCGCACCGGCTTTTTCCCCGGAATCTGAATTGCCCAGTCCGGATGTGCCCGGTAAAGGTCGCTGTCTTCATTGACCATCTCCGGCTCAATCCAAATGCCAAATTTCACCCCCTGATTATGCACACGGGTAATAAGCTCTGCCAGGCTTCCCCCCAGTTTCTTTTCATTGACCTGCCAGTCCCCAAGGGAAGAATTATCATCGTTTCTTTTCCCAAACCAGCCGTCATCCATCACTACCATATCAATTCCAAGGGAAGCGGCTTCTTTTGCCAGATCCACGATCGTATCTCCCGTAAAATCAAAATAGGCTGCCTCCCAGCTGTTGATCAGTACCGGGCGCTGCATATGGACATATTTGCTGCGGCACACATGGTTGCGGATGCAGTTATGATATTGCTGCGACAGTGCAGACAATCCGTCTGCCGAATAAGACAAAATAACTTCCGGCACCGTAAAGGTTTCTCCCGATGCAAGCGGATAAGAAAACAGTTCTTCATTTAATCCGAGAAGCAGGCGCGTCTGGTTGAACTGATCTTTTTCTGCCTCACAGGAGAAATTTCCGCTGTATACAAACAGCATTCCATAGCAGTTTCCTGCGGTCTCTGTTGTTCCTTTTTCTGCTAAAATCACTGCCGGATTATACTGATGGCTGGACGTTCCCCTGCGGCTGCCAAACACAATGGTTCCATGTCCCAGCGGCGTACGCTCCAGATTGCGCTCCATGGCATGCTTTCCATAAAACCGCAGGACATCAAAATCTCCATGTACAAAATCCAGACAGGCTGCCGCTGCCTTTTCGATCGTAATCTGCCCGGTTCCCGTATTTTTAATCCGGACGCTCCTTGTAATGACATCGTTTTCTTCCAAAACACCATACAGCAGATGAACTTCAACCTGTGCGTTTTCGTCTGCAAGGACAATTTCCAGTGTCTGTGCTTCCTCTTTGTCTGCCCAGACAGCCGGAAGTCCCTGTAACTGGTATTTGCCGCTTCGGATCTCATAACTTTTAAAAAGCAGATCTGCGCTTTCCACCCCTTTTTCATTTTTGATATTCAGTGCAATATTGCGGTAATCCCCAGTTCCAATGGAAGGATACTCCTGTGGCAGTGCATCCAGAGAATAGGTGCGGTTCATGCCCGCTGCATAAGGATTTCCGGAAAATCCACGGTCTGCATAGGTTAAAACATAATCCATGGGGCTGTTTGTTTTATCTCCATAGTACAGATGCAGCAGATATCCCAGTGGATCGACCTGCATCTGATAAGTTGTATGCGCCGTATGCAGGTTAAATATTTTTTTATTTGGATTGTATATAATTGCCATAGAAGCCACCTCGTTTTATTTTTATCGTTTTATTTTTATCCTTTGACTGCACCGTTTGCCACACCGTTTAAAATCTGTTTCTGGCAGATCACATAAAAGATCAGGATTGGGATCAGCGCCAGAATATAGGAAGCAAACGCCAGATTGTAGTTGGTCCCAAACTGTGTCTGGAAGTTAAGCTGTGCAAGCGGCAGCGTATTCTGTCCGGTTCCGGACATGATTACAAGCGGTGTCATAACATCATTCCAGGTTCCAAGTGCTGTCAGGATTGCAACCGTCGCATGCATCGGTTTCATCATCGGGAATACCACTTTCCAGTAAGTCGTCCAGGTGCTTGCCCCATCAATATCTGCTGCTTCCTCGAGTGCTTCCGGGATATTTTTTAAGTACCCACTGTAAAGAAGGACGTTCATTGGCATATAAAATACCAGATACAACAGAATGACACCCGCGCGGTTTCCAAGTCCCATATGCGCCGTCTGCTTTACCAGAGGCATCATTAAGATGGAAAACGGAACAAACATTCCGCTGACAATATACAGATAGATAATTCGGAAACTTTTTCTTCTTGCCATGCCGCGTCCGATCACGTAGCCTGCAATTGAGTGGATCAGGATTGCCAGTACGATCGTTACCAGTGTGATCAGTAAACTGTTTCCAATAGAGTGCCAGAAATCGGTCACTTCCATTGCCTGACGGAAATTTTCAAAACTCCACTGTTTCGGGAAAGAAAGTGCACCCGCCACATCGTTTGTCATCTCACTCGGTTTCTTAAATGCAATAATCACTGCCATATACAGCGGGAAAAATACCGTAACCGTTCCCAAAATCAGAACAATCGTAAGTACCCAGTTTGTTTTCTGTTTTGCTTTCATCATAACTGCTCCTCCTTCTTATTCATGACTGTCATCTGGAAAAGTGAAATCGCCACGATCACAATAAAGAAAATGACTGCATTTGCACTCTGGAATCCAAACTGTCCACCATCCATACCATTTTTATAAATCAGGTAAGAGATGGATTCGGTGCTCTGTGCTGGACCTCCCTTGGTCAATGACATGATCTGGTCGAATACCATGAGGAAATTCTTTGTGCTCAGTACCAGATTGATCGTCACAAACGGCATCACCAGTGGCAATATTACTTTCCAGAACTGCTTCCATTTACTGGCTCCGTCAAGCATGCTCGCCTCGTAGACTTCCGCCGGTACAGTCTGCAGACCGGAAATATAGATGATGGTATTCATGGCAACTGCCTGCCATACGCCGACGATCAGCACTCCGATCCACGCATATTTTTCACTTGCAAGAATACTGTTCTGTAAAAATCCAATATGGAACACATTTCCCACAGTTGGAAGAACGTAAGTAAAAATAAAACTGAAAATATAACCGATGACAAGTCCTCCTAAAATATTCGGTACAAAATAAATACCGCGCAGTGCACTTTTAAAACGGATTGCACTGTTTAATCCAACTGCCATGATCATGCTCAGCACATTTACCAGTACAGTTCCCGCCAGTGCATATTTAAACGTAAACAAATAGCTTTTTCCCACGCGGGAATCCGTAAACAAATCTGCATAGTTCCGGAATCCGACATAATCGTACGTTCCGTATCCTTTATAATTGGTAAAGCTGTAAATCACACCTTTGATCATTGGAAGTGTATTGAATGCAAAAAATAAGATCACAACCGGTATGATAACCGCCCAGAATGTTTTGTCCCTGTTTGACATTTTCTTTTTCATTGTGCATCCTCCTGTTCTTTCTGATAATCCTGTACTTTCCGAATCAGATCCCGGTTGTAGCGCTTCCAGTCGGAATCAAATTTTGTCAAAAACTTTTCCTGTGCATTGTCGCTTGTATCCAGCAGGAACGTCTGGATCATGGCATCCACACCCATCTCACTCGGATAATGGTGATCCTGATAATCCGCCATACGATTGTTTTCAATGTAAGGACGCATATCCTCGAGTGTTTCCGGAATTGCAAAATCCCCGTCTTTGCAGGCAATTCCGCCCTGATCATCCAGATAAATCTGAATGGTCTCATCTTCATACAGATATTTTAAAACTTCATATGCAGCCTCTTTATTTTTGCATGCTTTCATTACGGAAAACTGCAGATCAATTCCTGAATTTAATACATTGTCTGATTCGTTATCATTTGCAGGAAATGTAAAAGAGCCAATATTCATGTCCGGGTTGACCGATTTAATCTGCGGAATCGCATAGCTTCCGATCGGATACATGGCAGCTTCCCCACGGGCAAATGCTGTACATGCATCGTTATAACCATATGCATACGGATTTTTTTCGGCGTAATCCAAAAGCGCACGCATCTTTTCTGCTACCGGTCCATACGTATCGGAAAATGTGGTATTCCCCATATTTACCTGATTGTATGTATCCGAATCGGTAAGTCCGACTGCCAGCGCATTCCACGGAGCCAGACAGGTCCAGGTATCTTTAAAGCCCAGATACAGCGGAAGTGTTCCGCTCTGTTTTATTTCATCACACAGTGTGGTAAATTCCTGCCAGGTGGATGGAACTTTCCAGCCATTTTCCTCAAACAGATCTTTGTTATATAAAATTCCTGCCGCGTTTGCCGCATATGGAAGTGCATACGTGCCATCCTTTGGAATAAACTCCAGTTCCTTATCCATATCAAGATATGCCTGTTTTACGGTCTGGACTTCATCCAGATTGGAAATATCATCAAACAGATCTGCATCTAAAAAGTTGGAATAGTTGCTGTCTCCTCCGATTGCGATGATATCCGGATAATCCTCCCGGATAAAACGTGTCTTTAAAATAGTCATTGCCTCGTTTGGAGATGAAATCGTCAGATGGATGTCATCATGTGTTTCATTGAACCGCTTTTCAATCTTTTCAAATGCCTTAACTGCTTCCGGTTTGTAGGAAACCACTTCGATTTCGGTTTTCCCGTCTGCCCTTTTTTCACTTCCGCATCCGGCAAGACCCGTCATACACATGCCAAGTGCAAGCACCGCCGCAACACTGCGGAAAATATTTCTTTTTGCCATATTCCTCTCTCCTTTTTTGTAATATATCCGTTTACTTTTTTGATAATTTGATTATAACATACCTTTATGCGTCCTTAAATATCTATATTTTTTCAGTTTTATACCGAAATGCAATATTTTATGCTATAATAGATATTGATGTCGCATTTGGGTATATAGGGAGTATTTTATGAGCAATATATTATTTAATATTTTTCCGAATGAAAATTTTATTGATCTGTGTATGTATCAGTTTGGATATGAACAGTGTGATCCCGGTCATTCTTTTGGTCCTGCCACACGCAATCACTATCTGTTCCATTACATTCTTTCCGGAACCGGAACCCTTATGGCTGACAATGCAAAAGGTGAAACACAGACCTATTCCATAAAAAGCGGGCAGGGATTTATTATTTTTCCCGGTCAGATCAACACCTACATTGCCGATAAACAGCTTCCCTGGGAATATATGTGGATTGAATTTGATGGCTTGCGTATAAAAGAAGCTTTAAGTGTCACAGATTTGTGTAAAGATGCGCCCATTTATCATTCACACTCCAAAGAATTGCGTGAAAAACTTGCTAATGAAATGCTTTATATTGTAAATCATCCTCATGAATCTTCTTTTCATCTCATTGGCCATCTGTATTTATTTATGGATTATCTGCTGCAGTCAGCAAAATCTACTAAGCTGGTTTCCAGTGGGCGCATGAGTGATTATTATATAAAAGAAACAATCAATTATATTGAACAGAATTTTCAGAATAATATCTCGATCGAAGATATCGCTACAGTATGTGGCATCAACCGAAGTTATTTGGGGAAAATCTTCCGCAACTCAATTGGCCGCTCTCCGCAGGAATTTCTTATGAACTACCGCATGGTAAAGGCTACCGAATTGTTAAAGCTGACATCCTTATCTATTGCGGACATCAGTTCCGCTGTCGGATACGAAAATCAGCTTCATTTTTCCCGTGCATTTAAAAATATTTATGGTGTCTCCCCACGGGAATGGAGAAATCAGAACAAGTAACAATAGATAAGATAGATATCATTCCTATCAATACTTAATACTTCAGCATCATTACCTTGTCCCTTGAACACTTCCATATCAGCAAAAAGGACATCCCCTGACCTGTAAAATCTACAGTTCTGGAATGTCCTTTTTCCCATACTTTACTATATTTTTAACACACGATGCTGCTTATCCACAATCTATTTGATTCCAAAATGACTAAACGCCTGCATAATCGCCTCTTCCTTCTCCGTTGTACACTGTGGCTGTCTCGTATTCTCTGATTTAGCCAGATTGAAATTCTCACCGACATCCAGTCCACACTTCTTCTTAATCTGTGCGATATACAGTGATGAAACCTTAAGTCCTGTCTGCTCCAATACATATGCCTTTATCTGCTTATATGTCGCTTTTCCTTTGAATTCAGATAAATCCATATCCTCCAGAGAGAAGTCCACCTTCACTTTTCTGCTGTCGACCATTCTCCGTTCCACTTCGGTCCGCGCTGAGCAAAGATCCACCGGATCTTTAGCGCCCTTGGAAAGTAAGACTACAGTCTCCACATGCCATGAGTGCGCAATAAAGATGCACATCCCTTGGCTTTTCGTTAAGCCTTGGATTCAAAAATGATGCAACAGTCCCCTATCGGACCTGCAAAATAAAGCATGATGCGCCACTTTGCACCTGCCATAGAAAAAGATTAGATTTGTTTTTGAGATATAAGCCGGACTGGCTTATGAGCGATTTGTGTTCTGCTCTTTCTCTATGATCCACCTATCCCGTTGATAACTTCTAGGATATTGTACCATAGATTGTTTATTTCGGAAATTACTTTCCTCTAAAAATGGGCAGACTCAAATACCCAAACTCATCCTGTTTAGATACTTGAGTCTATCATCTTTTATTAAACTTCTTTACTTTTATCAGCATTTTTAGATTTTAACATTTTGCATATGATAATCTTCTTCCCTCTACTTCTATATGTAAACAAAACCTTCAATTTACTACCTCTTGCAAATAGCAATTCTTGTTCTTCCCCCCTATTACTAATCAGGTCAATATATAATCCCTTAGCACCTTGCGGAATCATTATTTTTAGCAAAGTATCATATGAACCAAACTCTTCCTTCAATGATGATTTTACAAGACCTACTCCCATGTATCCCTTGTCTTCTATTACTGCACCACAGTTAATATAACGTCTCTGTGTACCTATGCACAACTTCCTATAATCCAAAAATCTATATCCCCAAACATTTTCTGGAACATATGAGTTATTTAAACGATTGTCCATAACATCTTGCATTTCCGCA
>OGHD01000541.1_pt1 | contig 18017 bp, 17 predicted proteins | sample 1571341 | NCBI WGS metagenome assembly OGHD01 (sample SAMEA2582026, study PRJEB24529) | metagenome | biome: Human gut stool | place: China | collected 2011 | reverse complement strand
GCTACAATCAGTGTTGCCATTTTCCTTTCCTCCGTTTTTACTGTATTGGCTGTCTTTATTCCTGCTTAGAACTTGTACAGGTATTCATCTAATTCCCACTGGGAAACCCGGGTGCGGTAATCATTCCACTCTTTTAACTTGGCTTCGACGTATTTGGATACAATGTGTTCTCCTAAAACATCACAGATGACTTTATCTTCCTGCATGCACTGTATAGCTTCGTAAAGATTTTCCGGCAGCTTTTCAATGCCTGCCTTATCACGTTCCTCCTGTGTCATCTCAAAAATATTGCGGTCTACGCTGTCCGGCACGGTAAGCTTTCTTTTAATACCGTCCAAGCCTGCCGCAAGACATGCCGCCAGTACAAGATACGGATTGGCTGCCGGATCAGGGCAGCGAAGTTCCACTCTCGTACCAACTCCTCTGGCGGCTGGAATACGGATCAGCGGACTGCGGTTCGTTGCTGACCACGCAATGTAAATTGGTGCTTCATACCCAGGAACAAGTCGTTTGTAAGAATTCACCAGCGGATTAGTGATCACTGTCATTCCCTTCATATGCTTGATAATTCCACCGATAAACCAGAATGCCTCTTTGCTGAGTCCCATCTCTCCCTCCGGGTCGGCAAAAATATTTTTACCATCCTTAGCCAATGACATATTGACATGCATGCCGGAGCCATTGATCCCATACTTTGGTTTTGGCATAAAACTTGCAAACATTCCATGCCTCTTTGCGATCGTCTTTACCGCAAGTTTAAATGTCATAATGTTATCTGCTGTTTTCAATGCCTCATCATAACGGAAATCGATTTCATGCTGTGCCGGTGACATTTCATGATGCGAAGCTTCAATCTCAAATCCCATGTCTTCCAGTGTAAGCACCATGTCTCGTCTGGCATTTTCCCCAAGGTCGACCGGTCCCAGATCAAAATACCCTGCACGCTCATTACTTTCTGTTGTCGGCTGACCCTCATTATTCTGATCAAACAGGAAAAATTCGCACTCCGGTCCAACATCAAACTGGTATCCCATCTGTGCTGCATCTGCGACCGCCCTCTTTAAAACATATCTCGGATCACCGGAAAAAGGCTGTCTGTCTGCCGTATAAATATCACAGATAATTCTGGCTACCTTTCCCTGCTGTGGTCTCCATGGAAAAATGCAGAATGTATCAAGATCCGGATACAGATACATATCAGACTCCTCAATTCTCACAAATCCCTCAATGGAAGATCCATCAAACATACATTCGTTATTCAATGCCTTCTCTAACTGGCTTGAGGTGATCGCCACATTTTTTAATGTGCCAAACATATCCGTAAACTGCAGACGGATAAATTCTACATCCTCATCTTCTACCATCTGGATAATATCCTGCTTCGTGTACTTGCTCATAATCCAATCCTCCAACATTTATATTTCTTTACTTTTTCATTCCCGGCAGAATTCTTTTACCTTTTCATAGGCCATTGTCCCACCAAAAAGATCCAATGCGCTGCCAATTGTAACATTTAACATGTTTTTTCCCAGTTTTTTCAGTCTGGCAAGATCTTCAAAATCTCCAACGCCTCCGGCATAAGTCACTGGAATTTTCCCCCAGCTTCCTAACAAACGGACAAGTTCCTCTTCAATGCCACTTGCCTTACCCTCCACATCAACTGCGTGTACTAAAAATTCATCACAGTAACCGGCAAGCTGCTCTAACAGATCTTCTGTGATGCTCTGCTCTGTGAACCTCTGCCAGCGGTCTGTCACAATATAATACTTTCCATCTTTTTTCCTGCAGCTTAAATCTAAGACCAGATGCTCTTTTCCAACTGTATCCCGAAGCTTTTTTAATCGGTCCATCTGGATCTGTCCATCACAGAATACATAAGATGTGACAATGACATGGCTTGCTCCTGCTGCAAGAAATTCTTCTGCATTTTCAGCCGTGATGCCGCCGCCAACCTGCAGACCTCCCGGATACGCCTGTAACGCACTCACCGCCTGTTTCTTTGTCGCCTCGTAATATTCGCTGTCTCTTGCATTTAACAAAATAATATGACCTCCGCAGAAGCCTTCTTTTTTATAAAGCTCTGCATAAAACGCCGCATCCTGTCCAGAAACAAAATTTTCGTCTGCCATATTCCCTTCATCTTTTAAGCTGCCACCGACAATCTGCTTTACCTTTCCGTTATGAATGTCAATGCATGGTCGAAATTCCATTTTCTCACTCCAATTTTTACCTTATTATAAGTGTGTGTTTTTCTTCTGACAAACACACCTTTTGCATAAAATAGAACAAAGTTTCCTAATTTACATAAAAAAGGCAGCGTGACCCCTTTTGTAGCCCCGTTGCCTTTTTCATCATATCACACCGAAAATCATTTGTGAATACCTTTATCATGATTCTTCCTATTAGCCTTTGTTTTCTGTTTTATAAGTTTTACTAATTTGTTTATTTATTTTATAAATCTATACTTATATATTATTGACATTATGTATTTTTTTTGCTATGATACAGAACAATTACCTTAATATATAATTATTTTAAAATAACACATCAAGATGAAGAAAGAGAGGATCTAAAAAATGGGTACAATTATCGGTGATGGAATTACTTTTGATGACGTATTATTAGTTCCGCAGTATTCAGAAGTAACACCTAATATGATCGAATTAACAACACATCTTACAAAAAAAATCGTTTTAAATATTCCAATGATGAGTGCAGCAATGGATACTGTAACAGAGCACCGCATGGCGATCGCCATGGCTCGACAGGGCGGTATCGGTATCATCCACAAGAACATGTCCATTCAGGCACAGGCAGAGGAAGTTGACAAAGTAAAACGTTCAGAGAATGGTGTTATCACAGATCCATTTTTCCTTTCTCCGGAACACACTTTACAGGATGCTGAAGATCTCATGAGAAAGTTCCGTATCTCCGGCGTTCCGATCTGTGAAGGTGGCAAATTAGTTGGTATTATCACAAACCGTGACTTAAAATTCGAGACAGATTTCACAAAAAAAATCAGTGAGAGCATGACCTCTGAAGGTCTTATCACAGCTCCGGAAGGAATCACTTTAGACGAAGCAAAGAAAATTCTTGCAAAAGCCAGAAAAGAAAAACTTCCGATCGTAGACAAGGACTTCCATTTAAAAGGACTTATCACCATTAAGGATATTGAGAAACAGATCAAATACCCACTCTCAGCCAAAGATGATCTCGGCCGTCTTCTCTGTGGCGCCGGCGTTGGTATCACCGGAAATATGATGGAACGTGTCGATGCTTTGGTAAAAGCCCACGTTGATGTGATCGTGGTTGACTCTGCACATGGTCATTCCCGCAATATCTTAGAGGCAGTCAAGAAAATCAAAGCTGCCTACCCTGACTTACAGGTGATCGCAGGAAACGTTGCCACCGGTGCTGCTACCCGTGACCTGATCAAGGCCGGAGCTGACGCAGTCAAAGTTGGTATCGGACCTGGTTCTATCTGTACCACACGAGTTGTTGCCGGTATTGGTGTTCCTCAGATCACAGCTATCATGGACTGCTACGCTGCTGCAAAAGAGTACGGTATCCCGATTATCGCCGATGGCGGTATCAAATACTCCGGTGATATGACGAAAGCTCTTGCTGCCGGTGCTAACGTATGTATGATGGGAAGCCTCTTTGCAGGATGTGATGAAGCTCCTGGTACTTTTGAATTATATCAGGGAAGAAAATACAAAGTATACCGTGGTATGGGATCTCTCGCCGCTATGGAGAACGGCAGCAAAGACCGTTACTTCCAGGAGGGTGCTAAAAAATTAGTACCAGAGGGTGTCGAAGGACGTGTTGCTTACAAGGGAACACTTGAGGACACTGTTTTCCAGATGATCGGTGGTATCCGTTCCGGTATGGGCTACTGCGGCTGCCCAACGATCGAAGACCTGAAAGAAAAAGGTCAGTTTGTCAAGATCTCTGCTGCAGCATTACGTGAAAGTCATCCACATGACATTCACATTACAAAGGAAGCGCCAAACTACAGTATCGAAGAATAGTTTCCGCTTTTTAATCATAGTTTATTAGATGAGGTGAATATTTTTGGACTCGGGTTCCATATTTCAGATTATTATTTTGATCATTCTACTTTTACTTTCCGCATTTTTTTCTTCTGCGGAGACTGCACTTACGACCGTAAACCGGATCCGTATGCGCTCTCTCGCAGAAGACGGGAATTCCCGTGCGGCTTGCGTACTTAAAGTTACAGATGACTCCGGTAAAATGTTAAGTGCAATCTTAATTGGAAACAATATTGTCAATCTTTCTGCATCTTCCATTGCAACTTCTCTTGCTCTGGATTTGTGGGGAAGTGTTGGTGCCGGAATCGCAACCGGTATTCTGACACTGTTGATTTTGATTTTCGGGGAAATTTCTCCAAAAACAATTGCAGCCATTAATGCAGAAAAAATATCTCTTTCCTATTGCAACATCATTTACTGGCTGATGAAACTTCTCACTCCGGTCATTTTTATTTTAAATAAACTTTCCATTGCATTCTTATTCCTTCTGCGTGTTGATCCGAATGCAAAAGACAAAGCCATGACCGAAGAAGAACTGCGAACCATTGTTGATGTCGGAAAAGAAACCGGCGTTATTGAATCAGAGGAACATGAGATGATCAATAACGTATTCGATTTCGGTGATGCCCAGGCAAAAGAGGTCATGGTACCTCGAATTGATATGACATTTGCAAATATCGACTGCACTTACGATGAACTGATTGAAATATTCAAAGAAGACAAATTTACACGTCTTCCGGTTTACAAAGACACTACCGATAATGTCATCGGTATCATCAACATGAAAGATCTGCTGCTTTATAAAGACCGGGAACATTTCTCTATTCAGGACATTATGCGGGAACCATATTTTACATATGAGCATAAAAATACCGCAGAGCTTTTTATGGAAATGCGTAAATCTTCCATTTCCCTTGCCATCGTCCTTGATGAGTATGGTGCTACTGCCGGGCTTATCACTCTCGAAGATCTCTTAGAAGAGATCGTGGGTGAAATCCGTGATGAGTACGATACCGATGAGGAAGATCCGATCGTAAAACTAAGCGACCGGGAATATCTTGTCCTCGGTTCTACAAATCTGGAAGATTTGTGTGAAAAGCTTGATCTTGATTTTGAATCCGACGATTATGACACCATCGGCGGTTACCTGATCGGCTTATTAGATCATCTTCCGGAAAAAAATGAGATCATTATTACAGATGATGATGTACTGCTCCGTGTGGAACAGATGGATAAAAACCGTATTGAAAAAATATACATCAAAAAACCTGAACCAAAGGAAGAGGCTTAGTCCTCTTCCTTTTTTACAAGTTCTGCCCCACTAAGCGCATAACGTATCTCATCGAGATCAAACATTTTCGTCCATGGATACCGCTCGGTATCCGGCATTTCCAGAAAAGTGTAAAATCCATGATTTTTCAGATTCTGTGCCCATTCCTCATGTTCCGCTTCCGGGAACAGCATCAGATATGCCATATCAGTAAGCTTTGACCTTTGATTTGTGATGTTCTCCATCTGCATTTGAATCTTCCTGCTCTCCTCCACGGATAAACTTTTCCCCTTCTCATTTACCAATTTTTGCAAAAGAACAAGTTCCTTTAAGTTTTCCTTTTCTGTCTCTCCTGTCAGATCCAGCACATAGGCAGTCTGCTCAAAAAATCGGTTCTGTACTTTCTCCTCATCTATTTTCAGGCTGCCATCCCAGTACTCCTCCTGCAGCTGATCAGTCAGCGCATCCTCTGCTGCCCGGTCAAAAATCCGGTTGTACTCCTCCATGGTATACTGTGCCTCCATCGTGTAGCGGAACCGCAGATCTGTATACAATATCATGCCACAGAAAAGTACCGAAAATAAGATACACCAGTTAGAAATCTTCATACCGTACTGTGCCTCCATATAAAACATTGACCGAAGAATCCCTGTTTCCCACGAAATCCATCCATCCCTTCTTCTTTATGATCGCCACTTTCAGATAATCCCCACGTTCAAATTCATACACACGATTTTTCTCCAGTTCGGCTAACATATCTTTTTCATCAAAGAAAATACTCTCATAGGAATAGTCTCCCTGCTCCAGTACAATGTCTTTCTGCTCCCGATACATATGCACCTCATAAATACCTGAAGCGGCAGATATTTCTTTATAAAACTGCTGATACATTTCCATCGTCAAAAAACCGGTATTGCAAATGCTGTCCACAAACTCTGTATTGACCGTCAAAAGATACATCTGTTCTGCTGATTTTGCCCGCTCACTCATGTACAAAAGCGGCATCCCCATAAACACCGCTGCTGCAAATAAAATCGCAGTCACTCTTCCAAATATTTCATCCATCCAAACACATCACTCTCTTTTTCTGAAATTCTCTGTACCGTAATCGTTCTCTGCTCCATCATCCGCTCTTCCACCGTCTGTTCCAACGCTTCACTGCTGTCCACCGCCTGCAAGGCTGACTCCATTGCGATCAGAAACATCACAAGCACAGCTCCCATCAACAACCCCTGCAATCCTTCTTCCATTGCTGGCCTCCTGTCTTTTTGTACTCTCCGGATACACTGCGTACTATACCTGTGCGAACACGATCCCGATGATCGTGCCATTCACATCCTTTACGATACTGCCCTGAAAGCGTGCAGTCGGATTGATATACTTGTCACTTGCCACATCCTGCGCATTTTTGTAGCTGTTATCTAACGCTTTTCCCAGCTCCCCCTTATCCACATCAAAATTATAATTGTAGTACGTTTTATTTTTATTCGTCTGTACAAGAATTCCCATTGTCTCATCACTGAATTTCCGAATGACATTCAGCACTTCGCTTCCTGACACTTCCGTGCCGTCATACATTGTTTTGGACGCATCCGTAAACTCCGCCTGCAGCTGATTGATCTGCCCTGTTCCCTCGGAGGCAGTATCTCTCGCCTCCCTTGCAATATAAAATCCGAGACTGATAATAATGCAGGTAATGATAATTCCTGCTGCAAGCATTAATCCTTTTAAACTATTTTCCATGATCGATACCTTCCTTTTTCATTTTAATTTCATTTATTTTCGTATAACACTTTTCCCTAAAAAAATCCCGTCATGCTCTGGCTGTATGCCTGAAGTTCGCTTAATCCCTCCGCCACAAACGGCACGACCAGCTTTAATATAATGAGTAAAAACATCGGCAGATACGCTGACATTTTTGCCAGTGCAATGCATTCTCCCTGATAATTCTTCCGCTCTTCCATATTCTTCTTCAAAAAATATTCGCGCTCGTCTTCGAGGTTTAAAAACGCTTCCTCCACAGGCAGTTCCTCGCAAAACTCCAGTGCATCACAGATTCTCTGTACCGGTTCATCCGGGATCTCCTGTTTTAATTTTTGAAGTGATCTGATCCGGTCATAAGAAAAATGATCCACCGCTTCTGCCATCTGGCTTTGAAATAAAACCGCAAAATTCTCCATCTGGCATAAAATTTCTTCCACCGTTGTCTTCTCATAATGAATGAGTAAAAGCACTACCGTCTGCAGCCTCAGACATTCACTCATCCTTTTTTCCCTAGACTTCCACTGTTCTGCCACCAAAAAAAGTTCCGGAATCTGAAACGCCAGAATTGATACCACAACAATAAATAAAATGTGATACCAGGCAATCCGAATTCCCTGATATGCCCTCACCTGTAGAAAAAGTGCCTTCACAAATTCTTCCGCCCCCTGCACACTTTCTGTTAAAGAAAGCTCCTGCTTTAACTCCTCCCAGACTGCTAACTGCTCCAGATGCTCTTTAAATGCCTCCTGGTCCATTTTAAACGTTTCAGGCACCACTTGTGCGACCAGCTCCTGATATTGTTTCTTTACCTGCTCCTGCGCTCTCTCCGGCAGCATCATAAGCTGATAAGACGGAATTTTTATCTGTGTCAGGATCTGGGAACGCTCTGCATTCTGATACACCGTGAGAAACAATACGCTTCCAAGCAATGCCGCTGCAAAAAAGCAGACCTTTTTCATCAGAAAAGCCCTGACATTTCCAAATCCCTGCAACTGTTTGATCTGTTCATTTTTCTTCAGACATTTTGTATAATGCCGGCTGACATAGACATCCAGTAAATATGCCATCCACGGAAACTGTAACAGCCACTTTTCCAACCGGTACCGGTCTTTTTGTCCCTCATCCGGCAGAAATAGCCATAGGATGAATCCGTAAATCCCAATTGTTGCCGCAAACAAAAGCACTGTTGTCAACATTCCATAGCTGCCATAATAATAAGCCGACAGCCCATCTGAAACCCGGATTGCCCAGAGCCTCACCAGTGGTAGAAAGCAGACCGGAAGGACTGATAGAACATCAAGCCCTGTAAACCCATGCATTTTCGACTTGCAGAGCAGGAGATTTTCGCGGATTTCCTCTTTCAGATACTTCAGATTTCTCTGAAATACGGAATATCCATCTGCCAGTATATCGCCATCCTCCCGGATGATCGCGCACATTGCACCATAGATACGTGCATAGGAATGTTCTGCTGGAAGTGCGATCTTATGTGTCTCCTCCACTTCTGCCACTGCCTCATCAATATTTTTCTGTTTTCCGTAAGCGACCGATAACTCCGACAGATAATGTTCGAATTCCTCCTCCTGTGAGACCGTCTTTTTCCAAAGCCGTTTTTTGCGGTCATACCGGATAAATACAAGCAGAAGAATGACATACAAAATGCCCTCAAATATCCACATTGAAAAATGCCTCCTTCTCTTCCTTTGTCATCCATTTCACCATTTCTGCCCGCGTTGTCTCACTGATGGTATGCAGCTTCACATACCGTTCTCCATCAAACCGCACAAGTTCCACAATCCGGTACCCCTCCGGGCTTTCCGTGTCAGGCACGATCTCGCTGATTCTCTCGATATAGCGCTGTCCCTCTCTGTTCATGTGAAGATGCACATCAAAACGTACCACTTCCGTCACCTGTTCTAATGCAATTCTCTCCGATTGAAAACTGCCCTCCTTCAAAAGACTGTTCCGAAGCGATAATAAAAGACTTCTTGTACTCTTCGCATGGTGGGTAAAAATCGTAAACAGAGAACCTGTCTGTCCGCTCTCGATCATCCACGATGCCACTTTCGCACTGACGACCTCACCTATAATGCTCACGGCTCCGTCTGTTTTTTTCTGTACTTCCAGAGCCTCCTGTCCGCCGATTCCACCGTGTTCGAGCATTCCTGCGGTCTCCCGGAATGTCACAATATTTCTATTCTGATAACGTTCCCGCAAATGAAGTTCAAACGCCAGCTCTAATACACGGATGGTATATTCCTCCGGGATCTCTCCGACCATCGCAGTGAGCAATGTTGTCTTACCACAGCCCTGCATTCCGGTGACCGCCGTCACCTGACAGCCCTTCATGAGCCATTTTAAAAGTTCGACCGGGATTTCTGCATGTCCGCCTGTCACAAGCTGCTGTAACGAGACTTCCGGGATATTGTCGAGTTTACGGATAAAAAACATCCAGTTCTCCGCAAAATCCGGTCTGGCAACTACAACTCTGGCATGATCTGCCATCTCATGAACGAGATATCCTTTCTTTCGTGAAATTTCTCCCGGCTGATGATATCTGCAAAGATTTCTGGAAATCCGCTCCATCTCTTCCTCCCGCTCAAAATCCAGAAACGGCAGCCAGACACTTCTTCCATGATAAAAAATCCATGCACTGTGATACGTCCCCTCTTTTCCGGACACACCGCCGGAAACACCGTCGATCTTCATGTCGCGCAGCTCATCGATTGCACCAAGCCCTTTATAGTAAGCATAAATCTTCCTGCTCAAAAGCTCGATCTGCTCAATGAACTTCAATTTTCTTCCGCAGACTCCATAAACATGCTCAATCTGCTCCTCTGTGATCACATTTTCCGTTCCTGACAATAAGCCGTGTTCCTCGATCAGTTTTTCCATTGCTCCGCTGCCATACTGTTCTTTATACAGAAACAGCAGGATATCAAATCTGACCGCCGCCTGCCTGCTGCCTTTTTCCGAAAAGAAAAATGTATGCTTTATCATCTCTTCATCCATCTTCATTCCGTTTAACAGAAATTCCTGAATAAAAGAAATCAAATACTCTTTTACCTGTAAATTGCCGGTTCCGGCTTCTTTTAAATATCTGCGGAGTTCCTCCTTCTGCCTTAAAAGCCGAAATGTCTGTCTTTCGTCCAGTTTTAATTCATACAGATTTCTGCGCAGAATGCGGTTCACATGTTCACTCACCCGCTCCACAAGTTCCTGTCTTGTAATTTCCTGCTGTTTTCCTTCAAACAGTTTTAGACTGCCTGTCTCTTCCACTGACAACCTGCCCGCCTCCCCTCTTATCAGACCGCTCCAAAATCATCTGTACGGTATGCTCTAACTCTGTGAAAAAATTTTCCCTCATATCTGTCGGAAGTAACAGTCTCCTGCCACGGATATACCTGTCTAATTTCCCCTCCCGGCATGCCATCTCAAACTCAGGATTATAGGGAACTACACCAAGCTTCTCCGGTGCAATCCGATAGATTCTGTGGATATTTTTCTTATTATAGACAGCATCTTTCTGATAACTTCCGATCAGATACACCACCTTCTCCGAAACATCTGCATGCCCTGAAAAAAAATGATCTAATGCCTGTGATGTCTGACTGAAATTGACAACAATAAGATCTGCCTGCTTCATCTGCTCTTTTGTCCAGTCATTTCTTTCACTTCCACAGTCAATAAACGAAAAATCCATACTTTCATCCAGCAAACGGATCACCTGGTTTAAAACATTTCTTGTCTCCTTCGGATAAAAATCGCAGAGCATACGCTTCCCCTGCGGAAGGCAGAAAAGTTTTCCATCCACAACCGGCTGTAAAGCCTCCTCCAAATGATGTTCCGTAAGACTGCCGTATTTCCCTGCCATCAACAGATAATCCAATCCTTCTAATACATAATACGAACATTCCTCATTCACAGTCGCAGAGTCCGGTCTGGCAAAATTTCCGACAAGATCATGCACATTCTTTTCCGCTGACAGCATTGCTATGCGGCAGTTATGCTTCGCAGCGATCATACTTGCTGTTGCGATCATATTCGATGTTGTTCCACACGCCGCTTCCTCACTCCAGAATACGATTTTCAAAAGCATTCCCCCCTTTTTGCACGGCGGACGCCCATCAAAACCTCTTTATAATCCTGCTCTGAAATATTCCTGCACAAATGGAATAATACCTTTTCAAACTCCTTTGATAAATTTGCAAAATTCCGGTATCCCTCAAACTGCATCATCAGCCTGCTGCACTCATCCGCCTCGGAAAAAGGTAAAAACAACTGTTCTAATACAAAACAGTTTTCATCTACAAAAAGTTTTCTAATTCCTCCTGCACTCATATAACTTTTGCAAAAATCCCGGAATAAAACACTGACCGGATGTTCGATATGTAAAATAAATTCCCGGTACTTTTCAATCTCGCACTTCTCACAATTTAACGCACAGATCAATTCATCACAATCCGTGACACTTTTCTCATCCGGCCAGCTGCCTAAATTTACAATGACATAGTCATAACCTTCTGTTTTCCACAGACTGCGCTCACAAAGTGCTGTGTAATCCACATTTTTATAAGTGATCATATTCATTTTTTCATTTGGTCTTGGGATGCAAAATCGCATTTTCTGCTCAAATGAATTGTCAATGACGAGAACACTGTTCTTCATATTCTCTAAGATGCTGGCCAGATAGATACATAAATCCGTCTGTTCACAGCCAAAAATGCCAATTATCTTCTGCTTGCTCAAAATTCCTGCCTCCTAAAAATCTGCAGGGATATTCCTCGATAACTAACACTTATTTGATAAAAAAGATGTGATTATCATACTTTCTTTTTTTCAAAAAGTAAACTATCTTTTGGAAATTTATAAATATTTTAGAATTTGCATGATTTTCTTTTCTTTCTCCATAGAATCTTATATAATGGTATCAGATAATCGCAAAACAAGGAGGTCAAAATCCTCTCCTCGTTCAATGGAACTCGGATTTTGCTTCGCAAAACAAGGAGGTTTTATGAAAGACTTTATTATAACAACAGACACCACGACGGATCTTCCTGCAAGTTATGTCAACGAACATCATCTCGGCATGATGTCTCTTCCATATACGATTGAAAACCAGACTTACACCTGGGAACATTCCCTTCCGGAAAAAGAATTCTATGCCATGATGCGCAATGGTTCTCTTCCAACGACCTCACAGGCAAATCCTGAGGAAGCAGAAAATCTTTTTGAAAATATTATCAAAACACAGGATGTCGACATCCTGCACATTGCATTTTCTTCCGGTCTGAGCGGTACTTATAACAGCTGCCGCCTGGCTGCCATGAACCTCGCCGAGAAGTATCCCGACAACAAAATCATCGTGATCGACTCTCTCTGTGCCAGCATGGGCGAAGGACTTTTTGTACACAAAGCAGTCATGATGAAAGAAGAGGGAAAAAGTATTGACGAGATTGCTGCTTGGTTAGAGGAAAATAAACTGCATGTCGTACATAACTTTACTGTAGATGATCTTTTCCATCTCTATCGCGGCGGACGTGTATCCAAAACCGCTGCCGTAGTCGGAAGCATGATCAACCTAAAACCGATCCTCCATGTGGATAACGAAGGTCACCTCATCCCGCTTTCCAAGGTCCGCGGCCGGAAAAAATCGCTGATCGCCCTTGTTGACAGTATGGAAAAGCAGATCGGTGCATGGCGTGACAAAAACGACATCGTGTTCATTTCACACGGAGATTCCTTAGAGGATGCCCAGTTTGTCGCAGAACTTATTAAAAAGAGACTTGGCATTGAAAACTTTTTGATCAATCATATCGGACCAACCATAGGTGCACATTCCGGTCCTGGTACCATTGCATTGTTCTACATGGGTGATTACCGCTAAAACACTATATCAATTCTGTCTAAAATAAAACAAAAAGGCATATCAATATCCATGCTGTTTTTCGGAACCTGATATTGATATGCCCTTTTAAATTCTATTGTTTTTCTTCCCAGAATTTTTCCAAATAAGAATCTACACTGTCAACCGTACACACCAGACGTTTCTCCCACTCTTTTGGGAAAAGATTCCGGTAATCGCTCTGTAAAAAACGCTCATCCAAAAGTTCGATCACACCCACGTCATCTATCGTCCGTATCACGCGCCCTGCAGCCTGCAATACCTTATTCATACCCGGATACCGGTAAGCGTAATCAAAGCCTTCTCCCATTCTTTTTTCATAATAATCCATCAGTATTTCCCGCTCGTTACTGATCTGTGGAAGTCCTGTTCCGACAATGATGGCACCGATCAGCTGCTCCTTTTTCAGATCGATCCCCTCACCAAAAATTCCACCCATCACACAAAATGCAATCAATGTTTTTTCCCGCTCTGCCAAAAATTCAGCCAGAAATTCCTCTCTTTTTTCCTCATTCATTCCCGGCTCCTGAATGATAGCCTCCACGGTACCTCCATCCAGCTCCTGAAATACCTCATAGACCTGCTGCATCATTTTATAAGATGGAAAGAAAACCATATAATTTCCTTTCTTTGCAAGCCCAGTCTTTTGGATATATTGTGCGATCCGTTCAAACTCACTTTGGTTTCTCCTTGTATACCGGCTGCTGACGTCGCTTCCCATAAGTAACAGACTCTGCTCCTCCGAAAAGGCTGTCTCCGCATAGACCGCATAGTTATCTTTCTTCGTGGATAACAGATTTTTATAATATTGAATCGGCAAAAAGGTCGCAGAAAAAAAGATGGCTGAATTTCCTCTGTCGATGCATTCCTGCAGATTCAGCGAAGGATCAACGCAATAAAGTTTCATCTTAAAGCGCTCATCTTCCATATGCTCTGTGTAAATCACATAATGCTCATCCACACGCTCATAAATATTAATAAAATTGCGCAAACCAAAATAAAACTCACTGACTTCTTTCCGCTCCGGGAACTCTGTGCTGCGCTGTAAAAACTCATCCAGTTCTGACGCAAGCTTCATCAGGTAAAACATCAGATTTCCAATGTTGTCATAAACCTTATACTTTTCGCACTCTCTTTTATATTCCAGCAAAATACGGTTACAGTGGTTAAATTGCTGCTCAAGTCCCGGTCGGTAACGCTTTACAATCTTCTTTACCGCCAGAAAATCTTCCTTATAAATCTCCGCACTGTACATCTCTCTGCTGCGCTCCACCAGATTATGAGCCTCATCCACAAGGAAAATATAATCTCCCCGGATCCCCTCTGCAAAAAAACGTTTCAGGTACACATTCGGGTCAAACACATAATTATAATCACAGATAATATCATCCACCCAGGATGCCACGTCCAGACTCATTTCAAACGGACAGACCTGATACTTTTCTGCCTGCTCTAACAACACTTCCCTGGAAAAGACATCTTCCTGCAAAAGCAACTGAAAAACAGCATCGTTTACCCTGTCATAATGTCCTTTTGCATATGGACAGTGTACCGGATTACACTCCATCTCATCACACATACAAAGTTTTTCTTTTGCCGTGATCTGGATAATCTTTGCCTGATATCCGCCCTTGCGCAATAATTCAAACGCTTCCCGTGCCACCGTTCCTGTGATCGTCTTTGCCGTCAGATAAAAGATACGGTCTCCAAGATTTTCTCCCACTGCTTTCACCGCCGGAAAAACAGTGGAGATCGTCTTTCCAACTCCGGTCGGCGCCTGGATAAACAGATTCTTTTTCCGTTTTATCGTGCGGTACACTCCGGCAGCGAGCTCCTTCTGCCCTTTCCGGTAAGGAAATGGAAACTGCAGTTTCTGTATGGATTCCTGCCGCAGGATCCGCCATGCATACTGAAAATCTGACCATTTCTTATAAGCCCTGATCAGCTCATCAAACCATTCTTCCAAAGATGCAAATGCAAAATCTTCGTGAAAATATTTGATCTCCTCCGTATCAAGATTTACATAGGTCATCTGAATGCCGATATGTTCTATTCCATGCTGCAATGCAAAAATATACGCATAACACATTGCCTGTGCCTTATGTACCCTGACCGGTTCTGCTAACTGCTCTAACTTCAGATATACCCCCTTGATCTCATCAATGACAACCTTCATATCCTCCTCAATTGTCATGGAATTGAAATTACTGGAATAATCAATCTCGCGTTCTGATTCCGAAGTGATCTGGATTCCATCCGCTCTTCCCTCTAATACAAGGTCATAATTTTCTTCTCCGATCACTAATTTCAGCGGCACTTCTGCATGATAATCGCTGCCCATCCGCTTCTGGATCCTGCGGTGCATTCTGCTTCCTGCTAACATTGCTTCCGGTGAAACAGACTGACCATGCCGGTTGTCAATATCTCCCTCCCGGAAAATAAATTCCACAAGATTACGCACTGAGATCTTGATCTGGCTTCTTTTTTCTTCTATTTGATTTTCTGTCTCTTTCCCTTTTTTCTCTTTGCTCATACTGTCCATTATAACTGATTTTCTGATAGAAAAAAAGAAAAAGACCATGCAGACAAAGATTTCAAATATACCTTTGTCCACATAGTCCTTTTCTTATTCCGGAACACATCACTTATGAACGAAATTTAATAACAGTGGAAATTTATGCAACCGCATATTTATTCATTACATGTTCAAAACGTTCATCCTGTTCACCATATTTTACAATAAGATCTTTGCAGATTCCCAGATATAGCATGCCAAGTAACGACTTTGCATCAATTACTGCTCTATTATAACAGACATCAATATCAAAATCACATTTTCCGGCAGCTCTTACGAAATCTTTAACCTCTTCTGTGTCAGTCAATCTGATTTTTCTTTCAATCATTTTAAACATCCTTTCTTATCAAAAACAATTACTTCCTATTTCAGAAACGCATTATGACATCATTTTCTTCATTTGTCAATTTTCCGTCATTGTTTCAAATTCCGTCATTTTCCGTTATTTTTCATCATTTTTTTCGTAAAATTCCGGAGATAAGGAACTAATTTTTCCGGTTTCACGTCTCTTAAAAAACTACACTATCTATTTTTACTACTATTATTTTCCATTACCAATTTTTTTATTCAATTTGCACATATTTTAAAGAAACTAATTTTGTTCATTTAGTTTCCTGATGTATAAAATCACATACAATTTTGCCTTAAATATCCATTCATGTTATATTATGATATGAGGGTCAAGAGGTATTTTGCCCCTCATTTATGATGAATCAGAGTACTACTTATAATTTGTCTATCGTTTTTTATATTTTGGAGATCATATGTTCATTTTAAAAGGAATTAAAAATTTTTTATCCGATCTATACCATAATCGCATTGCAATCCTTTGTATTATTATATATATGAGCGTTACTCAATATCTCTTTCACTCTGTCTGTCCAATTGCTATTTTATTTGGCTTTCCATGTCCTGCCTGTGGTCTCACGCGGGCTGGGATCAGTTTTCTCACAGCCCATTTTTCAACTGCTTTTCAGATGAACCCCTGCATCTTTCTTCTGATCCCATACTTTCTTTATCTTTGGATTTATAAATATATATTTGAAAAAAAGCCGCCTTATCTGACGTTCATCACTTGTCTGCTCGGTATCGTTGTCTTTGGCATTTATATTTTACGCCTGTTCACACATACGCTCCCTGAACTTCCAACAAACGGCATAATAATAAATCCCTGACAATCTGACGTTCTGCCAGACTATCAGGGATTTATTATTTTTCTAACCCTTATGCAAGGCTATTCAATTCATTCTGCATTAATGCTTCTGCAACAATTCCTAATCCAACAAAGCATAAAATTAAATATATAACTCCGCTATTGCTTGATGGGATGCCTCTGTCAGTTTTTGCCTTGTCGATCTTCTCTCCCTGCTTGTAAGCCCAGTATAAACCGTAAATGTTACAGGTAATCAGGCTTAAAACAAAAGCAACTCCTCCGGATGTGGCATTCTCCGCATTGGATACTGTATTGGTATCATTAGAAAGAACAATAAACCAATAAATACCATAAATACCACATGTAACGATGGATAAAATAATACATACTGCAATGTTTCTCTGTTGAATCATAACTCTAAACTCTCCTTTGTTTTATTATTCTATTTTATTGTAGATATTTTGTATAATAATGTCAATTCATATGAGAGATTTTTATTAAAAAATCTAAATTATATAAATAATTTCTAAATAGTTTTCACGGATTACACAAAAAAATATGATACATAAAAAATGAAGCCTTGAAAAATCAAGGCTTCATCAGCAGGGGATGAGAGAATCGAACTCCCACCAAAAGTTTTGGAGACTCCTATCATACCATTTGACCAATCCCCTATATATTATAGTTTTATTTCAAACCATTAATATCATAACTTATCTTATCCATTTTTGCAAGTGTACATTCAAAACTTCATACAAAGTCCGAAAAATCAAACATTTTGAAAAGCCGGTCATCTCGATTCCGCTTCGCTTCATCTCGATGATTTTGCTACGCAAAACTCCGTCTGTATCAAGTGCCATATCCGCAGACAAGTCTGCTCCATGCCACTTCCTACATCCTGCCGTCTTTCTCCGCTTTGGTCAAGCCCTCGATCGATTAGTAACAGTCAGCTCCATGTGTTGCCACACTTCCACCTCTGCCCTATCTACCTTGTAGTCTTCAAGGGATCTTACCCACTTATGTGAGGGATATCTCATCTTGAGGGGGGCTTCACGCTTAGATGCCTTCAGCGTTTATCCCTTCCGGACTTGGCTACTCTGCCATGCCGTTGGTCGACAGCAGATACACCAGTGGTCCGTCCATCCCGGTCCTCTCGTACTAAGGACAGCTCCTCTCAAATATCCTCCGCCCGCGCCGGATAGGGACCGAACTGTCTCACGACGTTCTGAACCCAGCTCGCGTACCGCTTTAATGGGCGAACAGCCCAACCCTTGGGACCTACTACAGCCCCAGGATGC
>OGHD01000533.1_pt1 | contig 18088 bp, 11 predicted proteins | sample 1571341 | NCBI WGS metagenome assembly OGHD01 (sample SAMEA2582026, study PRJEB24529) | metagenome | biome: Human gut stool | place: China | collected 2011 | reverse complement strand
TAACCGACTGTAAAGAATCGGCAAAGGGCGCAATAACAATACCGTCTAAAATTGACGGAAAGCTGGTCACAATAATCGGAGTCAATGCTTTCGCTGGTTGCCGTAGCCTCACAAGCATAACGATCCCCAACAGCGTAACAAGCATCGGAGACTGGGCTTTCGGCGAATGCACCAGCCTCACAAGTATAACCATCCCCAACAGCGTAACAAGCATCGGAGTCAGGGCTTTCTTGGGTTGCATCGGCCTCACAAGCATAACGATCCCCAACAGCGTAACAAGCATCGGAGAGGCGGCTTTCGCCGGTTGCACCGGCCTCAAAGACGTTTACTACACCGGCTCAAAAGATGAGTGGAAAGCTATAAGTGTTGGCGATTACAATGCTGATCTCCTCAACGCTACTATCCACTATAGCAATAACAGTTCTTCGCCGCTTTTACTCAGTAAAAATGAAATATACAGCTTCAGAAACAGCGATAGAGATTTTGGAAAAAAGTGTAAATACGGTATGATAGATTCGCATATTAAAAAATTGTCAAAATATGTTGATAAAATTTATTCAGGATCTGTGTGGAGTGTTGCATATGGCGCAATTATAAATTGCAACATAGCATTGGCAAGAAAGGAGGCCTGGGGTGGTTCCTGTCACGGCATGGCAGTTACAACTGTACTTGATAAGGTCGGTAAAATTAATTTTAATGAAAACTTCGCTAAAAACGCAAGGACAATGAGCGAGGTGCAAAAGCCCAAGAACAACAAAACCGTGATGAGTGCAATAAATTATTATCACTTGGCGCAGGAAATCCCGGCAATAGAACGCGGAAAGTTTTATAACATGAAGAGCTCCGAAGCGGCAAAGGGATTAAAGGAGCTTGTGCAAGCGGCTAAAAATAATAAATTAACGTTGTTTAGCTATAGCTTCCGTTCGGAGAAAAAAATTTACGGACATTCAATTGTTGTTATCGGGTATGAAGAAATGTCAAACGGGAATCACAGATTGGTTGTGTATGATAACCGTTATTCGTCTGCCTACAGTTACATTGATATAAACAGCAAGTACACATCGTGCATCGTAAACGGAAGAGAAAAAGTTCTTAGCTTTAATTTTATAACAAATTTTGATACCTATGATCAGATAGATATTGACGGAGCCAATAATGTGTACAGAGCACCCGCAAAAATCGACAGCGAGGTTCAATCAACGGAAGAATTGCCTTCGCGCATCAAGATTGACGCTGTCGGTGAGGTGACGGTGAAAAACGCAGAAGGCGAAGAGCTTGTTGTTAAGGACGGAGAAACCGAAGGAACAATGCAGGTAAAGAATGTGTCTTTCGTTTGCAATTCCGACAGTGAGGGAAATCCGGCCGCGGCGACAATCGTAATTGATGTTGAAAACAGTAAATCGTTTACTTTTACTTCTACCGATAACAACATGAATGTTGCCGTGTGCAGCCCCGGAATCTTTGCAGATGTGAAATCTGTAAATGCGGACAGCGTTAAAATCGAAGAAAACAAAGGAATATTCGTTTCCGGCGATAATATAGATGTTGAGGCTGCTCTGTCTGCCAAAAACAATTATTGCGATATGGTAGGTATAAGCGGTTCGGCGGAAAAAGATATGTCGATGATCTATAGCGGCGACGATATAAATATTGACGGAGTTAAAGGCGACTGCACTGTTGATGTTTACAGTGATACAGTGAATTTTGATACCGTAGATTTTGAGTCTGCGTATGACAGCATTACTGTGTCCGATAACGGAAGCGGAAAAGTCGGTTTGATGGATGTAAAGGCATCATCGAAAAATGACGGTGTATACGATATCAATTTGGCCGAAAGCACACCCGACAGAGAAGTGACATTAACTCTAAATGATAAAAATGATGTTTTGCATGTCGGAGACAGCTATGCGCAGGAATATTCCGCAACGGCGGACTGGAAGATTTATAATATAAGCTGGACTTCATCGGATGATACGGTCGCGGAAGTTGATGAAGATGGCGTAATAGGTGCTGTAGGTTGCGGTAAGGCGGAGATATCGGCAACTGCGTATGATGAAGAAGGTAATGTGTTGAGTTCGGACACCATTGAAATAACTGTTGTCGGCGAATCCAACGTCGCCACCGACATAACTCTTGCGGCTCCCACTTCTCCCATCCCCGTCGGCGGCTCGTATCAGCTCGTTGCCGCTGCGCAGCCCGACGGCGCGTCGCTGCCCGATCTCGTGTGGGCATCCTCCGATCCGTCCGTCGCTTCGGTTGACGAAAACGGACTTGTCAAGGCTCTCTCCGTCGGCACCGCGACAATAAGCGTCACGGATACGGCATCGAACCTCTCAGCCGAGGTTGAGATAGACACGGTTCAGGTCATTGACTTCGGCGACGGCGGTACTACCATAAAGGTCGGAGAAAAGCTGATATACACTCCTGTGATACAGGAAGACTATGTCGATTATCATTATAGATGGAGCAGCTCGGACCCGAGCGTCGTTACTGTCGAGCCTAACAAAGGCGAGCTGACCGGTATTAAAGAGGGTACCGCGACAATAACGATGACTCTCGTTGACGATGACGGCAATATCATAGCCTCATCCGATTTCACCGTAACGGTTGAGAAAAAAGACGGCTTCTTCAAGATTCTTTTCAGGATTATCACCGCTCCCTTCCGCGCGATAATCAACCTCTTCAAGAAGCTTTTCGGTAAATAAGCTTTTATTTCGCAATGCGCGAGATATCGGTCATTTGACCGTTTCTTGAATAAAAACACAAGGAGATTTTGTTTGAAGCTGACCGGGAGGTCGGTAAATAAAACACACTCTGCCGTCCTCCCGCAGCTCAATCTTCGGGAGGAAAAATGAATCGCGAAAACAAACGCAAACAGTACGAAAAAGGTTATTACAAGACCCACGCCTGCAACGAAGCTTTTGTTTGCAGGGTGTGCGGACGCACGGCAGTGCCGCAGGGCGCGGGTAGCGAGCACAGAAATCACTGCCCGAATTGCCTCTCGAGCCTGCACGTCGATATCGAGCCGGGCGACAGAGCCGCGGACTGCGGGGGCGTTATGGATCCCATAGCGGTCTGGGTGAGGAAAAACGGCGAATGGGCGATAGTCCACCGCTGCCGCATATGCGGCGCTCTGTCCTCAAACCGCATCGCCGCGGACGATAACCCGATGAAGCTGATGAGCATGGCGTTAAAGCCGCTGTGTTTCCCGCCGTTCCCGATAGAGCGCATAAGAGAGTTGACGGCGCTCATGGACGGAGACGGGGCGCTCGAATAACCCGAAAGAAAATAACGGAGCAGGTTTTTGCCTGCTCCGTTATTTTTTATGCATATCAAAAACGGTGCAGCCCGAGTGAGCTGCACCGCCGTGCTTATTGATTTGTCGGAGACAATCAGTCGTTGCTTCCGTTATTCTTGCTTGCGCGTCTTTCGATAAGCTCGTTGAGTATTCTTGTGTGCTCCTTATCGGTGAGCGAATACTTGAGAGTGGGGATAGCGGAGAGAAGCATACCGATTGCGGGCGGAATGGAAATAAGCAGGAACATCGCCATAGCATATTTTCCGTCGTTTGCCTCGTAGAAATGATACTTTCCTGCCGCCAGGTCGAGGTTAAGAGTCTCGATGTATTCGGCGGTGTAGTGAACAGCCGAATAAATGAAGCCGGAGATGAGCGAGGAAACGCCCATTGCAAGCTTGGTGATGAAGGACTGGCCGGAGAAGAACACGCCGTCGGTGCGAACGCCGTTCTTGTACTCCTCGTAGTCAACGCAGTCTGCTATCATTATCGACTGGAGAATGTTTATCGAGCCCATTGCCCATGAAGCTGCGAACATCATAACAGCCATCAAAACGACATAAACCATGTTCTGCATAAGGTTGCCGCCGGCTATTTTATAGACGACAAAGATCATTGCGTAGGGGACTGCACCGGCGATTGAATAGAAATTGTAGAGCTGCTTTTTGCCGAACTTTTTGCTCATCTTGGGAGTGGCGGCAGTACCGATGAGCATACCGCCGAGAAGTCCGATAGCCATGACGAGAAGCTGAACGATTTTTATAATCTGAAGCTGGCCGTCAACAACAAGATTGGCAAGGTTGTTGTCGAAGAAGTAGTACATAACGAGCGACAGACCGACGATCGAGAGAAGCATGATGGGGCTTCTGAGAATGCCCGAGATGAGGAGCCTTCTGAACGGATCGTTGGAGATCGCGATTTTGAAGTTCTCCTTCATGGTGTACTTCTTTTCGGACTGCTGAACTCTCTCTTTGACAGAGAAGCCGGCAAACTGGAAGAGAATAGTTGCGAATATCGTAAGGATAACGGCGATTATGATATAGGACATCTTGTCCGCATGAATAAGGTCAAGGCCTTTCTTCTCCTGGAACATGGGGGAGAGTGCCTTTCCGGCGAAGGTGATAAGCATACCGATAGCGCCGACGTTGGCGACGATACGGGCGAGCGAGAGAGCCTTTGCTCTGTCGTTCTCATCGTCGGTCATAAGCGAGGTTACACCCCAGAGCGGAATATCGCCGACGGTGTAGCACATACCCCAGAGAATATAGGAGATTGCCGCCCAAGCGATGATAAGAGCGTGCGCTGTGGGCGAGGTGTAGTCGGTGTACGTCTTGTTGCAGAATGTGAGAATGGTAATGATTCCTATCGGGATCGGGACGAACATGAGGTAGGGCTTGCACTTACCCCATTTTGTTCTGGTGTGGTCAACTATCGAACCCATCATCGGGTCATTGATAGCATCCCAAACGCGGGCGACGAAGAATATTACCGAGATGGCCATCGCCGGCAAAAAAATAATCGACTGCCAGTAGTACTGTAGTCCGCCTGCGATGATGTTGTAGATGATGTTCTGTCCTGCGAGACCTACTAAGTAACCTGTCAGCTCTTTGCCGGTGTAGGTGTTGTGCTTAATAGCTCCGCTCGGCGCCTTGTTTTTTCCTTTGCTCATTTCTACCTTCCTTTTGTGTGGTTTTTCGATACGGTTTTTATGTGCGAATTCGTGTGCAAAATTTTGCACATAATTTTAAAGGATTATACCATATGTAAAAAGGTTTTTCAAGTACACGGATATATTTGAGCAGGTTTCACAAAAGGGACGGCGGCAATTTGGTCAAAATACCGACGCGCGTTGTTCGGTGTTCCCGAGACGAAACTTTAAGGGCAAAAAATGTCTCCGCGCAGCCCGGCTGCGAAAAGTTTGTTCTGCAAAGAAAAATACCCCGCTCGAAAGAACGGGGTATTGGTGCCGGTGACCGGGGTCGAACCGGTACGGTGTCGCCACCACCGGATTTTGAGTCCGGCACGTCTGCCAATTCCATCACGCCGGCAAATCAGCTTTTTTATTATATAAAATTCAAAGCCTAAAGTCAATAGATTTATCAATTTTAATAAATGCTTATTTAAAAATATCTGATAACTAATAACTGCATAAAAATCAATTGTAGTTATTATATCTAATTAAGAATTGATTTTGAATATAAAAAGCTGCCGTGAATTAACACGACAGCTTAAATTAAAACTTATTTACTAAACTTGTGAAATACCTTTTTACCCTTTTTAACTATGATTTCATTATTAAAATCATCAACGGTAAATGACATATTCGCATCAGTTGCTTTTTCATCATTAACGCTGACACCGCCTTGAGTAATAAGGCGTCTGCCTTCACCCTTTGATTTAATAATTCCTGCCTTAACCATCATATCAAGAAGCATAATTGAACCGTCGGTAAAATCATCATCTGTAAGTACGGTTTCAGGCATATTAGAGTTATCTGCACCGCCGGCAAAAAGTGCTTTTGCGGCATTTTGAGCCTTTGTAGCTTCTTCTTCACCGTGAATCATTTTTGTAAGTTCAAAAGCAAGAACTTCCTTAACCTTATTAAGTTCTGCACCTTCAAGCTTTGCGTATTCGTTAATCTGCTCCATAGGTATGAATGTAAGAAGTCTCATACATTTGATTACATCCTGGTCGCCTACATTTCGCCAGTACTGATAAAATTCATAAGGAGAAGTCTTTTCAGCATCAAGCCAAACAGCACCCTTTTCGGTCTTGCCCATTTTCTTACCCTCTGAATTAGTAAGAAGAGTAATTGTCATAGCATTAGCATTGCCTTGAAGCTTCTTTCTAATGAGTTCCATACCGCCAATCATATTTGACCACTGGTCGTCACCGCCGAACTGAAGGTTACAGCCATATTTCTTATAAAGTGTGTAGAAGTCGTAGCTTTGCATAATCATATAGTTAAATTCAAGGAAAGAAAGTCCTCTTTCCATTCTCTGCTTATAGCATTCAAAGCTTAACATTCTGTTTACACTGAAGCAAGCACCGACTTCACGAAGAACATTGATATAGTTAAGGTCAAGAAGCCAATCGGCATTATTAACCATCAATGCTTTTCCGTCTGAAAAGTCGATAAATTTAGACATTTGCTTTTTAAAGCAATCGCAGTTATGCTGAATAATTTCCGGTGTAAGCATTTTACGCATATCGGTTTTACCGCTTGGGTCACCAATCATACCTGTACCGCCGCCGATAAGTGCAATCGGTTTATTGCCGGCCATTTGAAGTCTTTTCATAAGGCAAAGTGCCATAAAGTGACCTACATGCAAGCTATCTGCGGTTGGGTCAAAGCCGATGTAAAATACTGCTTTACCATTATTGATAAGCTCTCTTACTTCATCTTCATCAGTAATTTGAGCTATAAGTCCTCTTTCTTGTAATTCTTCATAAACTCCCATTTATATATCCTCCTAAAATAAAAACAATTCATAATAATACTGCGGCGCAAGTTGGGTTTTTAACTTTTTGTTCAATATTAACACCCATAGTTAATCGCTGCATAAATTCTGATTTAATAATTCCTCTGCACTTTGAAGAAGTGTATCCGTTATTTCAAGGCCGCCCATAATTCGTGCAAGTTCTTGCTTCCTGCCTTCAAAATCAAGTGGTGTAACACAAGTAAAAGTTTTATTATCATTAAATTTCTTTTGAATCAGAAAATGTTCATCTGCATTTGATGCAATTTGTGCAGAATGCGTTACACAAATAACTTGTGTATTTTTTGAAACAGATTTAAGCTTTAAACCGATTTTTTGGCTTGCTCTGCCGCTTACACCGGTATCAATTTCATCAAAGATGATGGTTGGCAACTTCACGGCTCCACTGATCATTGCCTTCAGCGAGAGCATCACACGGGCAATCTCACCACCCGAAGCTACCTGACTGACAGGCTGTAGCTGGGTACTCTTGTTGGCACTGAAGAGGAAGCTGACCTTATCGGCACCATTTCCTGACAGTGGCTTTTCTGCGAAGGCAATCTCGAATCTCACATTCGGAATGCCCAGCGGGATGAGTCTGCCCTTCATCTCTTTTTCGATGGCCTTTGCTGATTTCTGACGGATAGAAGTGAGTAGGGCAGCTTGCTTTTCAGCCTTGGCAAGGAGAGCAGCAACTTCTTTTTCCTTCTCTTCGATGTCTTCATCGCCATTATCGATATGCGAAAGCTGTTCTGCGATGCGGTCACGGGTAGCGATGAGTTCAGTTACCGTTTCCACATGGAACTTCTGCTGCAGGGTGTAGAGCTTGTCCAGACGGGTATTGATGGCATCCAATCGGTTAGGATCGAATTCCACGTGATCTACACTACTGCTGATTTCCTGTGCGATGTCCTTCAGTTCGATATAGCTGCTCTGCATTCTACCAGCCACATCAGCCATGCTTGGATAGACATCACATATATTTTCCAGTTGATGAGTGGCGTTCTTCAGTTTGTCAAGTATGCTGTCGTTTTCTCCTGAAAGCGCATTGTCTGCTTCGAAGAGAGCGGTCTTGATGTCCTCCGAATGGCTCAGGGTTTCTGCTTCCTGTTCCAGCTGTTCCAACTCGCCTTCCTGCAGATTTGCATCATCCAGCTCTTTATGCTGGAAGCGCATAAACTCCTCGTTCTCACGGTTCTTGGCAATTTCGGCTTTCAGCTCTTCCAGAAGTTCCTTGGCTTTGCGATAGGCATAATACTCCTTTTGGTAAACCTTGATCTGGTCGGCATCCTGAGCGATGATATCCACCACATTCAACTGGAAGTCTTCTTTCTGCAGAAGAAGATTCTGATGCTGCGAATGGATATCCACGAGTTGCTCTCCCAATTCTCTCATACGGGTGAGAGGCACCGGGGTGTCATTGATGAAGGCACGGCTCTTGCCCGCTGCAGTCAACTCTCTTCGGATAATCGTATCATCGGCATCATAGTCGATGTCGTTATCATCGAAGAATTTCTGCATACCATATCTAGAGAGATCGAAGTGAGCTTCTATCACACATCGGTCTCTTCCAGCCTTGATCGCCTTGCTGTCGGCACGGTTACCCAGAAGCAGTCCGATGGCACCGAGGATGATACTCTTTCCTGCTCCTGTCTCGCCCGTGATGACGGAGAAGCCAGGATAGAGAGAGATGTTCAGCTCGTCGATGAGCGTGAAGTTCTTGATATATAATTGCTTGAGCATATTTATTCTACTTTTTGATAAAGATATAAAGGGAAAGCTGATTCTGATTTTCAGAAGCTTCTGTTCTGGAAGATGATCTCATGAAGATTCCAACCTGAAAAATCTATCCAGACAGATGATTCCTGAAAAATCATTCCTTGACCTGATCCCAATATTTATTCTGTGAAGGATTGATGGAGAAGAGGAGTTCATAGATGCTCTCCTTTTCCTTTTGGGTTCCCTTACCGCGATAGATGTTGGCAAGTTCATCCTTCTTGAAGTCGGTCCATATCTGTGGCAACAAACTGAGTGGGCGGTTTTCCTTCGCCTTCTTCAGTCCTGTTTCCAGGGCTGCGGTTATCTCGGTACGACCTCTTTCCGCATTATTCGCCATCTCGTCGAGTCCTTTCCGGTAATAGTCATACTGCAACTGTCTGAAGGGTTCCAGTGCTCCATCCAGATAGTCTGAGATGATGGCATATCGGTTGCGGTCATCAGAGAAAGCCTTCCATCCGGGATAATCCAGATTCTGGGCATTGTTAGTCAGATTCATACAGCGCTGCAGAATGTCTTCACCGCCTTTGGGTGCAAAACTATCCAGATCGATGCCGATGATAAGATAGGCATAATAGGCAAAGAGAGCTGTAAGCTGATTGTCTATCTGCTGCTCATTGAACTCCAACTGGTCGTATTCGGCAAAACGAAACGTGAAGTTATCGTCCACATTATTATATAAGGTGGAGGTGTATGCCGAATTGAAGACGGGGCGATTGGCCTGTATCAGCGCCTTGCAGGTAAAGAGATTCTGGTCTCTGTCATACTTGGTGACGGTGATGTTGAAGTTGCAGATGATGCGTTCGTTCTTCTGAAACTGAAGATGAGTCCATTGGCGATTGTTGACGAATTGCTGCAAGGTCTGTTGCAGATTGTCGAATACGCCTTTTTCCGTGCCCGAAATCTGGGCATGGTTGATGGTAATCTTAGCTTGCAGCTCCTGTGCTGAAATCGCAGAAGGACTGCAGCACAGGAGACCACCAGCTAAAGATACCGGACTAAAACAGGAGAGCCAGCTCGTCAATGATGTCGTGAGCCACCTCAGTCTTCGGTTTCTTTTCATATTCTTTCTTTCCCTTTTCAGAGATGATGGTAATCTGATTGTCATCAGTGCGGAAAGTAGTGCCCGGATTACGGGTAGAGTTGAGCACGATGAAGTCGGCGTTTTTCTTCACTCTCTTCTTCTGGGCATTACTCTCTTCATCGTTGGTTTCCAGGGCGAAAGCTACGATTCGCTGATTCTTTTGTTTCATCTGTCCCAAAGCTGCTGCGATGTCATGGGTAGGCACCAGTGTCAACTCCAGGTCATCCTTTTCGCGCTTGATTTTCTTATCCGCTACATTGGCAGGACGGAAGTCTGCTACGGCTGCACAGAGAATGGCAGCATCAGATGATGCAAAGGCTGCTGTGGCTGCCTGATACATCTCCTCACAGCTCTCCACATTGATGCGGTGGATAGCAGGACTACAGTCTAATGAAACAGGACCTGCCACCAAAGTAACATCCGCACCACGGCGAAGACATTCTTCGGCAAGTGCGAATCCCATCTTTCCTGAAGAATAATTGCCGATGAAACGCACTGGGTCAATCTTCTCATAGGTTGGTCCAGCTGTAATCATCACCTTCTTTCCGCAGAGGTCTTTCTCCGTATTCTTCTGGTTCTCTGATTCTACATCAGCAACCTCATCGGCACTCTCCATCATATTGAAGTATCTGTCCAGGTAATTCACGATGACATCCGGTTCCTCCATACGTCCCTTTCCCTCTAATCCAGAAGCAAGGAATCCCACTTCCGGTTCGATGATATGGTTACCATAGTCGAGAAGGGTTTTCATGTTAGCCTGGGTAGAAGGATGCTTGTACATATCAAGGTCCATAGCAGGAGCAATGAAGACTGGTGCCTTCATGGAGAGATAGGTGGTGATGAGCATATTGTCTGCAATACCATGCGCCATCTTGCCCATGGTAGATGCCGTACATGGTGCAATGACCATCGCATCCGCCCAGAGACCGAGATCCACGTGCGAATTCCAGGTACCATCACGCTGCGAGAAGAACTCGCTTACCACAGGCTTGTGGGTCAGCGCCGAGAGGGTGATAGGGGTAATGAACTCCTTACCGGCAGGCGTAATGACCACCTGCACCTCAGCTCCCTTCTTGATGAGACCACGGATGATAAGGCATGACTTGTAGGCTGCAATGGAACCCGTAATGCCCAATACGATTTTCTTTCCTTTTAACATATTATTTTCCCATTCTCTTGTTGAACTCGCGCAGACGGATACGGGTGAGTACCTGCTTGGTATTGTTGGTAAAATCGCTTCCCAATACCCAGGTGAAGTAACCAGGATCCTTGGTCAGGATCTCTGCCACATCCCATCCTTTGTACTTGCCGAAGTTGAATACCTCGTGCTTGCGAGGATTGCCCTTTTCGTCGAGTATCACATTGCCGTCGGCATCCTTCAACTCCTGCCAAACGATGCGGCCGGCAAAATCTACATTGTCGTTGCGCTTGGAGAACTCCGCAAGCTCGTCCATGTCATTGTTGAGCACACGGTCGGCTTCCTCCTGAACACCAGGGGCATAACGGTCCAGCTCGCCTTTCAGTACGCAATAGGTAGCCTCGGTATCCTGGTCGGCGCGGTGTGCCTCGAAGTCTTCCTCCATCTTTCTGCCGCAATAGAACTTGTAGGCAGCTGCCAGGTTACGACGCTCCATCTTCATAAAGATGTTCTGAGCATCAATAAGGCGACACTTAGAGAAATCGAAATCGATGCCTGCACGCAGGAATTCTTCTGCAAGCATAGGTACATCGAAATGATTGGAGTTATAGCCAGCGAAATCACAACCAGAGAATTCCTGGTTGAAGGTAGCCGCCAACTGCTTGAAGGTTGGTGCATCCTTCACATCATCATTGCTGATACCTGTAAGAGCAACCACCTCTTCAGGGATTGGCTTCCCTGGATTGATAAACTGGTTTTTACGTACCTCTGTTCCATCTGGATACACCTTGATATAGGAGATCTGGATGATTCTGTCTTTCACCATGTCAAGACCAGTAGTCTCTAGGTCGAACACGATCAGAGGCTTAGTAAGATTTAATTTCATTACTTCTAGTATTTATTACTATATATTACTGATAGGGAAGGGGTGTTTAGATGAACCAAGCTCCTTATTCGTTAAGGAGCATTGGCATAATGAGCATGAGGATGTCCTCGTCTTCTGGCTGCTCAGCTGGTACAATGATACCGGCACGGCTAGGATCAGCCAAGTGGAAGACAACCTGATCGCTGTTCAGATTACCAAGGATTTCCATCAAGCTGCTACCCTTGAAACCGATGCTGATGCTGGAACCGCTATATTCGCAAGCCAATACTTCCTTGGCAGAAGTAGAGAAGTCGATGTCTTCTGAAGAAACCTCGAAACGGCCGCTCTCGATATGGAAACGGATCAGCTGGCTGCTCTCGCTGGCAAATGGCAAAACACGGCGCAATGCACTCTGCAAGCCCTTGCGATCTACGGTAATCTCACATGGGTTGTTGGCAGGAATCACTGAGTTGTAATTAGGATAGCGACCATCAATGAGGCGGCATTTCAATACGCCATCGCTAAACTGAATCTCAGCTCTGCGTGCATCAAACTTGATGGTTGCCTCATCATCCTTGCTCAGAATGTTCTTCAGCAATGATGCTGGCTTCTTTGGCAGGTTGAATGAAGAAGGAGTCTCACTCTTGACAGTGAAGTTCTTGCTTCTTACCAACTTATGACCATCACTAGCTACGATGGCAAGCGATTCGGGAGTAAGGTCGAAATAGATACCATTCATTACTGGGCGCAGCTCATCGCTGGCTGTTGCAAAGAGAGAACGGTTGATATTGTCGATCAGCACCTGTGCTGGCAAGACGAGGGTAGTGCAGGCATCACCCATATCCTGTGTTGGAGGATAGTCTTCTGCATTCAAGCCTGTGAAATTATAGAGACCATTCTGATATACAATCTTAATGGCATAACTATCTGTATCTACATCGAAGCTGAGAGGCTGCTCAGGCAACTCCTTCAATGCATCCAGGATGACGCGGTTGGCAACGCAGAACTCGCCTTCGCCATCGCAGTCAGTGAGAGCGATGGTACTCTTGATGATGTTGTCACTGTCGCTTGCGGTGATGGTCATCTCGCCGTTGGCAACTTGAAACAGGAAATTGTCAAGGATAGGCAGAGAATTCTTGCTGCCAATCACCTTAGCAAGCATATTGAGCTTGCTGTTCAATGCTGAACTTGAAACTGTAAATCTCATGAGTCGTTATTTTATATTATTAATTTTCTATATTACTTATCTCATTTTCATTGCTGATGCTCCTTACTTGACGGGCAAATTGGGGCATTTGCGCAATTATGAGCACAAAAATACAAAAAATATTGGGGATAGACAAAAATAATCGAAGAAATGTTTTTGTTTTAAAACTATTTTTAGTAATTTCGCAGTCAGAAAGAAAAATAACAGATAGATTCACTCGTTTTTGAGCCTCTTCATACATCTTTTGATTCTCGAAGAAAATGGGGCTCGGCAGGCGAAGGATTGAAACAATTTTTAAAATAATAATATGGAATTACAAGGAAAGGTAATTGCCGTTTTACCTGAAAGAAGCGGCGTTTCTGCAAGAGGTGAGTGGAAGGCTCAGTCGTTCGTTATCGAAACTCACGAGCAGTATCCAAAGAAGCTTTGCTTCGATGTTTTCGGAGCAGACCGTCTTGCTCAGTTCAACATCCAGAGTGGTGAGGAACTTTTGGTTTCTTTTGATTTGGATGCACACGAATATAATGGTCGTTGGTTCAACAGTGTCCGCGCTTGGAATGTGCAGCGTGTAGATCCTAATGCTGTTGCTGCCATGCAGGGTGGTATGCAGCCTGTTGGTTCTCCATTCCCTCCAGTAAGTGCAGCTCCTCAGGCAGCTCCAGCTCCTGCTCAGGGTGCAACTGCTCCATTCCCTCCAGCTCAGCCAGCAGCTCCAGCAGCAGGTGGCAGCGCAGATGATCTCCCATTCTAAGAGAGAACTGCATGTAAGAAAATTGCAAAGAGCATTCGAAAGGGTTTGTTTCCACAATCCTTACGAATGCTCTTTTTCTTTAATTGGACTTCTATACCGGTTTAAAACCAGCAGTAAACTACCCTTAAGGAAAAAAAGATTTATCCTTAAGGAAAAATATAATTTCCCTTAAGGGAAAATATTTCTAGCCTTAAGGGTAAAAGTTTAGCCCTTGATGGAAGCTAAACTTTTACCTGGAAAAAACTTATACTTTTTTATTCCTTTACTAATCGTTTCGTCTTCTTTTTTCAAAGAATGCCCGGGAGGCAGCAAAGAACAATACCACTGCGGCGGCATTTTCGACCACTACCATCCAGAAGGCACCACTATAACCGAAATGCTCGGCTACAACACCACCCAGAAGACAACCGATTCCGAATCCCAGGTCCCAACCGGTCAGGATACTGCTGTTAGCCGTTCCACGCTGGTCGTGGCGGGCTACATTGATAAACATATTCAGGAAGGCTGGATACAGGTGACCATTTCCCAATCCTATCAATGCAGCTGAAAGATAGTAGGCTATCGGATGCTTGATGGCTACGAATATCGTAAAACCAACGAGCGATATCAGCATTCCTTCGGCAGCATTCTGGGTCAGCTTACCCTGACTCAAAGCCTTTCTGCCTTGCAATCTGCTCATGAACAATCCCATAGAGAGGATTGCGAAATAGGTTCCCGTTCCTCCGGTAATGCCTAATTCCTCCTTACTGTAAATGGCGAGATAGTTGCTCAATACACCCCAGCAGAAACCAAACATGCAGATGTTGATGGCCAACAGCCAGGCGCGGGTCAGGAAGAAGCGGTCGAGCGAGAGCTTCTCTTTGTTTCTGATGATTTCCTTCTCTGGAAGTTTCACCGTTCCAGCTATCACTACAGAAGCAATGGCTACCACAAAGGCTATCCAGAAAAGTACCATATAACTACCCACCAGATTGTGCAGATAGATACCGATGGAAGGGGCTATCGCCATGGCGAAGTTGTTGCTCAATCCATAAAGACCGATACCCTCATTGCGTCTGCTCGCTGGCAAGACATCGATGGCACAAGTACTGTTGGCAACAGTTACCGCTCCGAAAGGTCCACCATGCAGGGTTCGGCAGATGGCAAACATCAGGATGGTACTGGCTGCTATGTATCCTGCAAAGAAGATGGCAAAAGCCGTCAGACAGACCATCAGCACTTTCTTACGGGAAAATCCATCCACCACATATCCGCTAAACGGACGGATGATGAGTGCCGCTACCGTATATCCGCTCAGAACAATGCCTATCACATCCTTCGTAGCCCCGAAAGTTTCACTCAGATAGAGTGGTAGGAGTGGGGTAAGGAGATAGAAGGCAAAGTAGAGCAGAAAGTTGGTGGTCATCACCTTGATGTAATTCGCATTCCAAAGTTTTTCTTTCATCTCTTCTGTATTTCTTAATTTCAAGATTCTACCCTATACTTATCATTAGTCCAGTTACTTATCATTAGTCCTGGGCGAGTATAGTCTGCTTGCGAAAGTTTATATTCTATTCTCCAACCAGGCATCAATGAGTTTGCGGGCAATCGACAATTTCTCCGGCAGAACAGGGAGATTGTCCTTGCTGAACCATTTGCCGCGGGAAAGCTCTTCCTTCTGAAGATGAATCTCACCATCTACATATTCGGCTGCATATCCTACCATCAAGCCACTTGGGAACGGCCATGGCTGGGAACCGAAATACTTGAGGTTCTTGATGGTCAGACCTGTCTCTTCCATCACCTCACGATGAACAGCTTCCTCCAGACTCTCACCTGTTTCCACAAAACCTGCTACCAGGGAATCGAAGTTACCCTTGAAGTTGCGGGCATGAACCAGCAGCACCTGATCGCCCTTCTTGATAAGAACGATGATGGCTGTAGCGAGAGAGGGCCAGACAGACTTGCCACACTCGGTACACTTCTTACTGATATCTGTTGACATCTTCATAGGTGAACCGCATACACCGCAAAACTGGGTGTTCATATCCCAATAGTTCAGCTCCTGACATTTTCCAGCCTTCTGATACAACTCTGGGGAGAGCTTGTAAAAGCTAGGACGCAAACCGCACATCTCATATTTCGGCTTGTCGGTTACGGGCTCTGGAATGGTGAAAGTCTTCACTTCCGTACCGTCATTCATCGGTGTGATGTTGAGAATATGGGTCCAAGGCTTGGTTGCTATCGGACTTTCCTCACTACATGGAATCGTATAGGTTCCGTCTTCTCTCTTCTCTAGCAAGATATCTGTCTTGCAAAATATAAACCAATACTTCATTCTTTACTTTGAACTTTGAATATTGAACTTTGAACTTTATGATATGCTTTGACGGGTAGTTCCCAGCGGCTTTTGGGGACTAGTGGGCTATTGCTTTTTTCCGAAAAGCAATTCATAGTCGCGCTGGGCAGCAGGCTTGGTCCATGCTTCCGGCACAAACTTCCAGTTGTTGTTGGCCTTCGCCTCAACGGTTCCCATCTTTTCTATCGCTTCCATCAGGTAGTAACGCTGGTCGCGCTCACTGCGATAGATGATTCTGCTATCCAGACTATCCTTTGGAATACCGGCACCACGGGTGAGGAGCTCTCCGCCGCCATTGCCGCGATAACTGTTCACTGCCACCTTATACCACTTCTTCTCATCGAAAGGCTGGCCATTGCTCATACGCAGAATCTTCACCTTCTCGCCGTCTGGCTTGGTAACATCTACCTCATAATCGATGCCGGCAGCACTGTCAAAATTGAAGGAGAGGTTCTTGAAGCCCAGACGCTGCTGGTCGCCCTTGGTCTGGGTATCGAGCAGGAGAAGATGGTCATCAGGGCTCTTCATCGTATTCACCCAGAGATCATAGCTCATCTCCAGATGCTTGCGGATCTCCTCACCTGTAAGGCGCATCACGTAGAGCTGATTCTCGTATTTATAGAGATTGAACATGTCACCAACATAGATAGGTCCCGCCTGGATGGTAGAATTAAACTGGAGGGGCGCATTGAAGGCAATATCAGCATTCGTGATCTGTAGCTGCAGGTTGAGGATGAAGTCATTGAAGGCGCAGCTGCCGAAGAAAGACTCGCGGCTGTGAATGGTATTCTTGAAAATTCCGATCTGCTTGCTGACAAACTTGTTGATTTCTGCAATCTGAGGCTCGAATGCCTTCATGAAATCCTCATCAATAGGACATTTTGTCACATCTGGCAGACTGCCAACGATCTTCTTGTCTGTCACAACATACTGTTTTTTGCCATTCACCTTCTTCTTGTCCAGGGTGATGGTCACCTCGGCATCTGCCACATTCAGTGCATTATTGGCAGGGTCGAGACATACCACAGGCTTACCCTCCACATTCAGGATCGTCTCATTGCAGCGGGTATGGTCATGTCCGAAGAGTACCATATCGAAGCCTGGCACCTCCTTTGCTACCCGCAGGGAGGCATCCTCCTCATATTCGGGAGTGACAATACCGCCATCCTTACCGCTGTGGAAGACACCAATGACAACGTCCGGCTTCTCCTTCTCCTGGATAATCTTCATCCATTTACGGGCACTGGTCACCATATTCTCAAACTTCATTCCGCTCCAGAGATTCTCTGTCAGCCAGTTGGGAATAGCTGGAGTCAACATACCGAGAACGGCTATCTTCACACCCTCACGGTTCAGGATGATATAAGGCTTCACATAAGGCTTACCGGTCTTGGTATCAATGATGTTGGCACCCAGCACCGGACAATCTAACTCCCTGATCCACTTGTCATAAACCGCATGACCGGTCTCTACATCGTGATTACCGAAAGCCTGGGCATCATACTTCATATAGTTGACGACATCAGCTGCTACATTACGAGCCTGGGTGTTGATATAATTATAGAAGTAGCAGGTAGGTTGTCCCTGAAGGATATCGCCATTCTCCAGGAGGATGACATTGTCCTTATAGGTCTTGCGCAGATCGTTTACATAAGAGGATACGCGTGCCAGGGTTCCTGCCTTCGGTTTGCGATTGATGAAATCGTATGGGAAGAAAGAACCATGGACATCACTCGTCTGAATCACTCTGAGTTTGACGGTGCGCGGCTGAGCCATTGCCTGCGAATTAAAAGTGAGCGCCAAGAGGAGCGCTGCGAATAACTGTTTCATACTTTTTCTCGATTTTTTTGTTTCAACTGCAAAATTACAAAAAAGTTGGCAATTACGGCATACTTTTTGTTGGATTCTTATAAAAAACATAAAAAATAGGAGGTATTATACTATGGCATTTGTAGATTATTACAAGATTCTCGGTGTAGATAAGAACATCCCGCAGAAGGATGTGCGCGCTGCATATCGCAAGCGTGCTAAACAGTTTCATCCAGATTTGCACCCTAACGACCCAAAGGCAAAGGCTAAGTTCCAGGCGCTGAACGAGGCGTATGAGGTGATTTCGGATCCGGAAAAGCGTGCTAAGTACGACCAGTACGGCGAA
>OGHD01000528.1_pt1 | contig 18219 bp, 10 predicted proteins | sample 1571341 | NCBI WGS metagenome assembly OGHD01 (sample SAMEA2582026, study PRJEB24529) | metagenome | biome: Human gut stool | place: China | collected 2011 | reverse complement strand
CCCCCCCTCTGAACACAAATCATCGAAACTGATCTCTGCGCAGTTTTCGCAAGAGAACCTTCGCATACGTTTTTCTAGAAGGAATAAATAAACATGAATTCGACATTCAAGGTGGTGTTCAACAAGGCGCGCGGCGCTTTGATGGTTGTGAACGAAGTGACATCTTCTGTTCAGGGCAAGGGCACGAAGACGGTTGTGGCCGCTGCCGTCGCCGCGATGATTGCCGGCGTCTCTGGTTCCGCCATGGCCACTGAAACTGATACCGAAATCAAGGCGACGGATACGGCGCTGAAGGCCACTTTCACGAAGGCGGAGAAGCAGGATGATGTGGCGAGCTCTCTCATTGGAACTTCGGGTGACAAGCTGGTCCTCAAGAACGTTACCAACAAGGGCATGTACGCCGCCGGCAGTCTTGATCTGACCGCTTCCAGCAAGGACAATGTCGTCACGCTCAAGAACGGCAGCGTCAGCAATTTCTCTGGCAAGGTTACCAGCGCAGATCATTTCGGTGCGGTTGTTACCGCCACCACGGGCACGCTGAAGATTGACAACGTCACGTTCGAAAACAACAAGTTTGACGAAGTCAAGACTGGCGAACAGAAGCACAACGGTGCCCGCGGCATTATTCGTGCGGCAGGTGCAAATCTCGAAGTTGCCAAGTCCACCTTTGCCGGCAATGAAGCCGTTCTCGGCGGTGCCATCAACGTTTGGTCGAATGGTGAGAATACTGTCAAGATCACTGACAGCACGTTCACCGGCAACGCGACCAAGTCCCATGGCGGTGCTGTCTACATTACCGGCTCTAAGGTCAAGACGACCATTGCCGACTCCACGTTCTCCAAGAACACGTCCGGCAAGCAGGGCGGTGCTCTTCAGCTTGCTGGCGCTGGTGAAACGACGATCACGAACACCACGTTCAGTGAAAATGCTGCAGGCACCTTCGGCGGTGCCATCAACGCAACGAACACCCAGGTTGTCGCGAAGAACGTCAATTTCGAAGGGAATAAGGCCGTCGGTGATGACGGACATGGCGGTGCTCTGTTCCTGAACGGCAATACTGCTTCCTATACGCAGGCCGGCGGCAAGTTCGTTGGCAACAGTGCCAAGAAGAACGGCGGCGCCATTCGTGTTCAGGATGGAGCCGATCTTGCCCTGACCAACGTTGTGTTTGACGGCAACACCGCTGCCAACGGTGGTGCGGTTGACACCTTTAATGCCGGCGACGTCAAGTTTACCGACACGACCTTTACCAACAACCAGGCAGGCGGTTGGGGTGGTGCTCTGCGCATCAACGGCGGCAACGTGACCATTGCCGTCACCGAAGGCAAGTCTCTGGTTTATGAAGGCAACAGGGCCGGTACCAACGCTGAAGCTGCTGCTAAGAATTACGAAAAGCAGGGCGACTTCATGTACCTTAACGGTGCCTCTGACAGGGCTGCGTTCGAACTCGCCGGCGACCTGACGATCAAGGATTCCATCGTTTCGAATCACGGCACCATCGAAAAGACAGGCAAGGGCACGCTTACCACTGCTGACATGACCGGTTTCGTTGGCAAGCTCGATGTCAAGGAAGGCAAGATGGTCATTGAAGGCGGCATCGCTGAATATGACATCGCCGCTCAGATTGGCGTCAACAAGGGTACTAGTGGGGCTGTTGAGCTCGATCCCACGACCGTTACCGTCGGTCAGGATGGTGAGCCCTTCGCCAAGGCTGAGCTTGCCATGGGCGCTGTTCAGGCCAATCACGCCATTAATTTCGACGTCAACGAGGGCAGCACCCTCACGATGCAGTCCCTTACCGTTGGCACGAAGGAATATGCGCAGCGCACTGAAGCAAAGGCTGATCCTGCCAAGGCTACGTATGTTGGCGCTGTCAATATTACGGGTGACGCCACTGTGACGGAAGGCGTGACGGTCGCGGCTGGTACGGCTGATAAGGCTGCTGTTCTCACGCAGACGTCCGGCAATCTTACCGCCAAGTCCCTCACGGTCGCTGCTGCAGTTGAAAAGGACCAGAAAGTGACGGCCCAGGCCGGTACGTTCAACCAGACTGATGGCACGCTGACGGTCGACACGCTCACGAACGGCGGCACGATGACGGTTAACGGCACGGTTGTGACGAATGCCGACTCCGTCAACACCGGCGCAATCAATAGTTATAAGTCCAAGAATGGTTCCCTGACCATTGCCGGCGGCACGTTCACGAACGACGGCACGATGACTTTCGACAAGATCACCGTTGAAGATGGCGCTACGCTCAAGACCGGCGTCAATCTTGATGGCGAGGCCTCCTTCGTGGTGTTCAAGACCCTGGATCTCCAGAAGGGTTCCACGCTCAACATCAATGCCCTTAATGCCAAGTCCAAGGTTGATGGCAAGGCTGACATCCTCAAGTTCACGGAAGGCACGGTCAACCTCTACGGTGGTGCTCTCCAGGTTGCAGGCGAAGCCTTCACCGGCAAGGTTGAACTGGCTCAGGGTACTACCACCAACATCAATGGCGACTACACCTTCGAACAGGTTAATAACGCTGGTACGACTACTGTTGGCGGCACGCTGACGGTGACTGACAGCTTCACGGCCGGTAAATTCACGGTTGAAAACAACGGCACGCTCGTCTTGACGTCGAAGGCTGCCGGTCTCAAGATTGCCGTAGGCACTGCTACCAATAACAACCAGCTCATCAACAACGGCACGATCACGTTCACGGACGCCGCCGGTGAATTCGCTAGCCTCGATAAGGTTGCCGCTGTCAAGGATGCTATTGCTCCTTCCGGCAACGGCCTGATCGTCTTCGGCGACAAGGTCACTGTCAAGGCTGATGCGATTAAAGATGTTCTCAAGGACGGCAAGGTCACGGCCACCAATGCTGCAAAGCTCGCCGGCGTTGAACTCGAACAGTTCAAGGACGCTACGGTGACGGGTGTTGACACAGCCCTCTCCGGCAGCTTCGGCAAGGTTGAACTTGCTGCCGGTCAGACCGCTCTTACGGTTGAATCCGGCCTTAAGCTCAACGGCACGGGCGACCTCGTTACTGTCAAGGAGGACAAGACGGTCACGCTCAAGGGTGTGAACATTGGTCAAAACGGCAAGCTCACGACCACCGGTGCCGGTGCTGTTGTCGGCGCTATTGCTGGTAATGGTGCTCTCAATGTTGCCGCCGGCGACCTGACGGTCAAGGGCAATGCTACGGTTGAGAACCTCACGGTTGCTGCCGACAGCGCTCTCGTCATGGGCAAGGCTGCTGAAGCCAAGGCTGTTGGCGCTCTTGAAGTCAAGAACCACGCCCTCGTTCTCGGCACTCTGACGGCTGGTGAAGTTAATCTTAAGGACGCTGACGTTCTCGGAACCCTTACGGCTGACAAGCTTGCCGCTACCGGTACGGTCTGTGTCGGTTCCGACGAAGAGAACGTCGCCGGCAAGCTCGTCGTGAACGAACTCGTTTCCGGTACGGTCTTCGCTGACCCGGCTTGGAAGGACGGCCATATTCTCAGCCTCAACGACGCCTCTCAGGTTGCCATTGGCAGTATCGGTGCCAACTCGACCGTGGTTGCCGGCCAGGGTTCTCTCGTTGCTCTCGGCACGACGGCTCTTGACGTTGCCGTCAAGACTGTTGCCGCTGCCGGCCACGCCGTTCTCGGCACCAACGAAGGCCAGATGAAGTCTGCCATCTATGTTGACGGCGGCAAGACCTACGATGAAGCCACCGACACGACGTCTTACAAGACGATCGCCGGCAACGTCATTGCTTCCGGTTGGAGCACGGCCGAATTCGAAGATGCAGCCAACAAGACGGGCGTTCAGGTTCTTGAAAACAACCTCATGGTTGTGGACATGAACACGATCGACAAGACCGGTGCCCATGCTGTCTTCGCCAACGCTGTGACCAACAACGGCACGATCTACCTTGCCGACGCCGAATTCGGCGACAAGGTGATGTTCAGTGAGGCTGGCTACACGCAGGGCACGATCGGTGCCATCACCTTCAACGGTGACCGCCTCATGTCCGCCGCCTTCAAGGATAAGGTCCACACGATCGCCTTTGATGATGCCAAGGTTGCTTCCTACGAAGGCCTCGAGACCCTCCCGCTTGTGACGGCCATGTACGAAGGCAAGGCTCAGAACGGCGCTTCCACGTCCGCCAAGTTCAACAACTGGCTGATGTCTTCCGGCAACGGTCTTGACCGCGAGGAAGTCATCGCCATCGGCAATGACGCCGCCAAGCTCGGCGCCACGTCCGCTGTTGCTTCCGTCACGATGGACGCCATTTCCGCCTTCAACGACTCCGTTGCTGCCCGCACCAACGTTCTCGCTCAGCGCGCCGAAGGCGTGACTGTCTGGGCTGACGTCATGGGTGGTCACTACGAAGCCAAGGAACTCATGGACGGCCAGGGCTACAAGTCCGACGTCTATGGCGGCGTTCTCGGCGTTGACTCTGTTGTTAGCGGCTACACCCTCGGCGCTGCCTTCACGGTCGCCACGGCTGATACCGACAGCACGAACACGCTCGCCGTCTCGAGCACGGATTCCGACTTCGTCGGCTTCTCCTTCTACGGCGCCAAGGCTTTCGGCCAGTTCAACCTCGCTGCCGACCTCGGCTACATGAAGGGCTCCAACGACGTTTCCGTCAACGCCTACAACATCGGCGACTTCTCTGCCGATACGGATGCCTTCACGCTTGGCCTTCGCGGTGATGTTCTGGTCGACGCTGGCTCCTTCAAGGTCGTTCCGCACGCTGGTCTGCGCTTCACGCACCTCACCACGGACGACTTCGAATCCGCCTACACGACCAAGATCGACTCCATGAACATCTTCCAGATGCCTGTTGGCGTCACGGTCACGGGCAATGTTGAAGCCGCCGGCTGGAACGTTGCTCCGTTGCTCGACCTCTCCGTTGTCCCGGCCTTCGGCGACACGGATGCCGACATGACGCTGGGCATCAACGGCGTTGCCGCGACGTCTGCGCTCTCCACGCAGGTCATCGACAGCAACCTGTTCCAGATGAAGCTTGGTGTGTCCGCTCAGAAGGACGCCTTCACGTTCGGCCTGAACTACAAGCTGGGCGCTGGCTCCGACAACCGCGTGAACAACACGTTCAATGCTACGGTCGGCTACGCTTTCTAATTGCCTCATGAGCCGGAGCCTTCGGACTCCGGCCTCCAAAGGCTCTTGAAGCTGGCTTTGAAGCCCCCGCATTCGGAAGAATGCGGGGGTTTCTCCATGTGGCCTCCCCGCTGCACATGCGCATCCATGCGGTGCAAGTCCGCCGGCCGCACGAACAGGGGAAGGACTGGTGAGAACTCTTGTTGTCGTCTCTGATTCTCAAACACGTGAACATCCCCGATTCTCATTTGCGTGAACGGCGTGCTGACTTTTCTGGACCATCGACGGGATGTTGGGCGTTGAGAGCAGAAAGGCGGGAGGATCACGACCAAATGCGCGGGGGCCGGCCCCGGTCTACTTTGGCGCGGGCTGCTTGGAGCGCCCGAGGTTCTACAAGATCAACTTCCTGCTCGTCACCTTCAACGTGCTCGTGGTCTTCTCGACCGGCATGATCTGGTGGAGGCTGATCGGCCTCTGCTGCCCCGCGAATCTGTTAAGCTCAGGTCGTTCGGACAGCTCTGCCCGGACGGCCATTATTCACTCATGTTCATACGAAACATGCAACGAGAACTTCTTCAGGACCAGCTGGCCGCGAGGCTCATGCACGAGATCTGGACGGGGCGCTGGCTCGTCGGCTCCATGCTCCCGCGCGAACTTGAGCTGTGCTAGTCGGAGGGCGTCTCCCGCTTCACGGTGAAGGCTGCCATGAAGAAGCTTGAGTCCGCGGGCCTCATCCGCCGCACGCCCCACGTGGGCACGATGGTGGTGAGCACGGGACAGGCTAAGAGCCTCAACCGCGAGCTGAGCTCGATGAGCGACCTCGACAGGCTCGCCTCGAACAACCCGCGCCGCATCCTCGACATCCGCGAGTTCGTTGTGAGCCGTGAGCTCTCGCCGCGCATCGGCTTTCCGCCGGGCGAGACGCTGATTCGCTTCTCCATGATCCGCACGGGCTCGAAGCCGGGCGACCCGCCCATCGCCTGGACCACAGAGTACGTGAACCGCAGCTGGCAGCGCCTCGTGACGAGGCGCCCCGACATCCCGAGCAGCTGATGATCGACATCATCTCCAGGGTCTACCGGAAGCAGTGCGTCGAGATCAGGCAGGTCGTCGAGGCAATGCTGCTCTCCGAGAAGGCCGCGCTTCATCTCGAGGGCCTTCCTGGCAGCCCCGTCCGGCGCATCACGCGCCGCTATCTCGACGTCAAGGGGCACGCGATCCTCACGACCATCTCGACGCATCCCGCCGACCGCTACGCCTTCAACCTCAACGTGCAGATCGATCCCGAGGACGGAAGAACCTCGTTCACGGCGGACGGCCTCTGAGTCGGTCTGCTCCGTGCCCTGCACCCAATGAAGACGGCCGCTCCTTCATCGCGAGGAAGCGGCCGTTTTGGTTGCGGGCTTGAGGTTCAGCCCGGAAGGCGGATAGAAATGTCCTACGGTTGTCTGACCGTCACGGTCCTGTGAGACCTGCGGCCGAGGTCATCGACCGCACTCACGCGGTGCGAGCCGGGCTCAGGCTGCCAGACGACGGAGCCGCCCGCGCCCGAAGCACCGATGAAGCGGTCGTCGGCGAACCAGTAGACGATCTTGGCGTCAGGGGCGAGGCTGGCCCTGAGGACGATGCCCGCCTGCTTCGGGCCCGCCGTGCCCGTGTAGTAGCGCGTGCCAGCGCGCGGGCTCAGGATGGCGGGCGGGGTGCCCGAGACGGCGCCCTCGGGCCTGCATTCGGGCTTCCAGTCGGGAATGGGCGTCTTGACGATGCCCGCCTCGAGGAAGCGCTGCTGGTATTCGGAGGGCCAGGATTCGACGAAGACTCGCCTGACGCCGTCGCCTTCCTCGCAGGCTCTCAGTCCCGTGGCCTCGTCGACGAGGATTTCCTTAAGAAAGCCCGTGTCGCGGATGGGACTTACGCCGGGAATGAACCAGGCGCCGACCGTGTCGGTGCAGCGCACGCGGCCCTGCGCGTCGGTCGCAAGGTCGCCCGTCGAGCGGCAAACGGGCTCGGACCTGACGCCTGCGGGCTGTTCGTCGAAGCGCTTCACGTCCTGAGCGGACATGGCGAACTCGCGGTCCGTGAGAAGGCGCACGGCGGCGCTTCTGAAGACGGGCTGCGCGACGAGCGCACCCTGCAGCCACGGATCGGGCCTGCCGTTGAAGTTGCCGAGCCACACGACGATGATGTAGCGGCCCGCATAGCCTGCGGTCCAGGCGTCGCGGAAGCCGTTCGAGGTGCCCGTCTTCCAGAGGAGAGGAACGGACACGCCCTCGACCTTGAGGGCCTCTCCGCCCTCGGCGAGCATGCGGCGCACGATCCAGGCGGATTCAGGCGAGAGCATCTGTCTGGCGGCTGCTGGCTCCTCGTCGGGAAGGCGCACGAGCGGACGCAGAAGGCCGCCGTTGCCGAGCGTGCCGTATAGCCTTGCAAGGTCCTCGGCGCTCGCTTCGGCGCCGCCCAGCACGATCGAGAGGCCGTAGTGCTCGCGCGGACGCTTCATCGGAACGCCGGCCTCGCGCAGGAAGTCGTAGAGGTCGGGCCTGATCTCGGAGGCGAGCGTCACGGCGGGCACGTTGCGCGAGTCGTTGAGGGCCTCGACGGCGGGAAGCGGTCCGCGGAAGCGCTTGTCGGCGTTGCCGGGCTGGTAGCCGCGGAAGCTTCGCTGCGAGTCGAGAAGGACGGTGCGCGAGTGGATGAGGCCCTGGTCGAGCGCGAGGCCGTAGACAAAGGGCTTGAGCGTGGAGCCGGGGCTTCTCGCCGCGCGGGTGCCGTCGACTTCGCCCGCAATGGCGCTGTTGAAGAAATCGATGCTGCCCACCTGGGCGAGGACGGACATGTCGCGCGAGTCGACGACGAGCATCGCGCCGTTTTCAATGCCGTAGGGGCGAAGCCGAGCGACGTTCTCGGCGAGGATCTTCTCCATCGACTCTTGAAGCGGCAGGCTCAGCGTGGTCTTGAGGACGGGATCGGGACGCGTGCCCTCGACGAGGCGCGTGAAGTGCGGGGCCTCGAAGGGAAGCGCTCGCGTGCCCCTCACCTTGAGGGGACCCTCGACGACGGGACGCAGGCGCTCGCTCACAAACCCGTCGTTGATCGCCTTCCTGCCCACGGCAAGGCGTGCACGGTCGAAGTCCGGACCCGTGACGGGATGGCGCTTGACGGGGTTCTGGGGCACGACGGAGAGCGCGATCGACTCGGCGGCGGTGAGCTGCGAGGCGTGCTTGCCGAAGTAGACGAGCGAGGCGGCCTCGATGCCCTCGACGTTGCCGCCATAGGGCGTCAGGGTCAGATAGGCCGTGAGGATCTCGTCCTTGGTGTAGTGCATGTCGTAGCGCAGCGCCCAGAGCATCTGCTCGAGCTTGCCGCGCCAGCTGCGGGTGTCGAGTCCCTGAAGCCTGCGGGCGAGCTGCATGGTGATGGTCGAGCCGCCGATGCGGCGGGTGCCCGTGAGGGTGGACCAGGCGGCTCGGCCGATCGAGAGGGGATTGACGCCGGGATGCGAGTGGAAGAAGCGGTCCTCGTAGCGCACGACCGCGTCAAGCGCCTCGCGCGACACCGCTCCCTGGAGGACGGGGAGCCTGTAGGCGCCGTCCTCGGAGAGCGTGAGGTGAAGGAGGCGGCCGTCGCGGTCGGTGACGGCCTGGGACCAGTGGGTGTCTTCGGGCACGAGCCCGGGCTTTGGCTGGGTTTTCGCCCAGATCATGAGTCCGCCGCCGGCCGCTGCCGCCAGAACGGCTGCGGCCAGAAGCAGACGGGCAAACCTTCTCATGAGGTGCTCCGTTTGGTGTTGTCCGTGAGGCTCATGGCGTCACGGTGAGGGTCAGGGACTTGTCATGCGCCTTGATCGTCGGATCGGCGCCGTCGGCCGCCTGAACGGCCGGCACCGTATATTTTCCATGCGTTTGCGCTCGAAGTCGATAGGTGAATGTCGATTCCTGATGCTCGAGCATGCAGACGCCGACCATGCGGTCCTCCGAAACCGCAGTCTGGCGGACGTCCACCCCCTGCAGGCTCTCGTCCGTGGAGGCGGGTGCAAAGCCGCCGGGAAAGAGGTCCGTGATGACGACGGGGGATTCGGCGTTGCCCGAGGTGCGGCGCGCGCGGATCTCGACCGTGACTACGTCGCCCGCCTTCACCGACGTGACGGGCTCGCCCGCCTCGTTGAGGATGCGCTTGACGACTTCAAGTCCTTCGTAGGACGCGGTCTTGTGGGGCTCGGCGGGCCAGCCCGCAGCGGTCGTGCTGTGGTAGAGCCCCTTGAGGGAGGCGGCGGACGAGAGGCGGAAGGCGGTGCAGCCCGGCGCCGAAAGCGTCACGAAGCCGTCGCCCTTCGCAAGCGACTCGGCGGGGCGCTTCTCCGCTGCCGGCGCCGTGCAGGCGAGCGTCACCGCATCAAGCTTTCCTGCGTGTGCGCCGTTCGAGGGCGCCGAGAGGAGCGCGCTCGCAAGGAAGGCGCGTTCGCGATCCGTGAGCGACGCAAGCGGCCTCGATTCGAGCGTCTGAAGGAGATGTGCGGTGCCTTCTGGCGTCGGCGCGAGGCGCACGGCCGATGCAAGGGCGGGGATGCCGCCGAGTGTCAGCGTATCGTTCCCCTCGGACTTCGAGACGTCGATCGAAATGGCGGCCTTCTGCAGTTCGTCCGCTTCATCGGTGAGGCGCATCAGGCGGTAGGCGTACGCAATGTAGAGCGCCGCAGGGTCGTTTCGCCAGTCAAGTTCGCGGGCGTCCATGCGGTTTCGGAGCGCCTCGATGCGCTCCGCTTCGAGCGTGCCCTCGCGCGTGAGTTGGGCCAGAGCCCAGGCGGCCGTTCGGGCCTGGCCGAGCGTGTCGGGCGTCAGGCCATCGAGGGCGTTGCTGATGGCGTCGGCAAGCCTGCGGACGAGTTCGGGACGCACGTCACGACCGTTTTCACGCAGCGTGAGCACGAAGTCGAGGGCCCATGTCGTGGCCATGAGGCTCGGGGAGCCCCAGGGCCATGCCGAGAGGCCGTTCCAGCCGAGCTGGCCCTCGATCGTGTCGAGCGCCTTCTGGATGCGGGCGGTCGCATCCCTGCGAAGCGCATCGGCGTCGCCCGCGGGAAGCTTCGCGGCGGGGGCGCCGACGAGCTGCGCCCAGGGCATGGCGGCCGAGAGGGCCGCGTCCGAACTCAGCCAGAAGGCTTCGGGAAGACTGCGAACGAGGCCGTGCGCAAGGGGCAGCGGCGTCGTCGAGACCGTGAGGGAGGTTTCGTTTTCCAAGGGAAGCAGGCGGGCTTTGACGGTCACGTCGGCCGTCTTCACGTCGGCGAGCGGTCCCCAGAGGACGTCATGGGTCCTGAGGGCTGCGGGCCTGATCGAGAAGGACGTCGTGCGCGTGACGGCGGATCCCTTTTCGGGCGTGGCCGTCACGGTGATGGATGCGGCGCCCGGCACTGCGCCTGCGGCAATGTCAAAGCGTGCGGTGGCTTCGCCCGGCGCCTCAAGGACGAGAGGCGCGGAGAGCACGCCTGCGCTCAGTCCCTCGGGCAGGCCTAGCGCCACGGAACCCTTCCAGGGCGCCTCGCCGTTGAGGGAGACGACGCCCGTGAAGACGTCGCCAGGTGCGGCGAACCCCGGCAGGATCGGCGTCAGGATGAAGGGCGCGCGCACGGCCGTGTCGATCGAGGCGCCGCCCACGCGACCCTCGGAGGCGCCCACGGCCATGAGACGCACGCCGCCGTTGAATTCGGATGGGAGCGACACCGTGACGGTGCGGCCCTTTTCATCCGTCTCAAGGCTTCCCGCCCACCAGACGGCCGCGCGATCCATCGTGCGCCTGAAGGGATTGGCCATCGCGTCGGCCGAAATGGCCCTCGAGCCGAAGCCGCCGCCGAAGGGCGCCTCGCCCGGAAGCTTCATGCCTTCGGGCATCAGGCCTTCGAGCGTCTGGCGCGTGTCGACCTGAAGTCCTCGGTCTTCGAGAAGCGCATGAACGGGAGACGGCGTCCTGTAGCCCGTGAGCGACAGAATGCCCGTGTCGACCGCCCAGAGGAAGACGCGCCCCGGCGCATCTGACTTCACCGTGACCTTCAGCTCGCGCGTGTCGGGCACCACGGCGGGCGCCTCAAGCTTCACGCCGAGCGTGCGGGGCTTCATGTTGAGCGTCACGGGCGCGGTCGCCCTGGCATAGGCCTTGAGGAAGCGCGTGGCATCCTTCGAGGAGCGCACGAGCGAGGCGCTCAGGAAGGCGCGCCCGCTGTAGCCTTCGGGCACCTCCATCTGCGCGGCGTTCGTGCCTGCGCTGACCTTCACCCACTTGGAGACGAGCACTCGATCCGCTTCAAGCGTCACGAGCGCCAGACCCTCGAAGGGCGACACGATGTCGAGACGGGCGAATTCGCCCGCTTCATAAGTCGACTTGTCTGAAACGAGCTTTGCCGTGGCGGCGGGCAGGTCGCCCGAAAGGGCGGGGCGCAGGTCTTCGCCTGCGACGTGATAGGGCAGGCGCGCGAGCACGCGGCCCTGTTCGTCCTTGACGACGAGGGAGAAGTCGCCTGGCGCCGAGGTGTTGAGCGAGGCCGTTGTGCGGCCGTTGGCGTCGGTCGTGACGGCGGATTCCCTCACGGGGCGCTCGACGCTGCGCTCGTCGTAGCGCAGGCGTCCCGTGCTGTCGGAGGCGAGCTCCGTGACGGACTGGCGTGCCATGACGGCGAGGGTGAGCGGCCTGTCGGCGCAGGGCTTGAGGAAGCGGTCGACGAGCAGGAATTCGAACGTGCGCTTCTCGTCCCTCGTGATCCAGCTGAAGGCCTCGGGTGCGGGCATGTCGATGCCGCCCTTTTTCACGGTGGATTCCGCGTGCCTGCGCCAGCCGAGCATGGTGTCGGCGGGCGAGATCAAAAAGTCGACGTTTTCCGTGGCGGCCCTGATGCCGCCGTTTTCGAAGCCCTCGAGCAGCAGACGGCCCTTGAGCGTGCCCGCAGTGGAGGAGAGCGGCAGCGTGAGGGATGCGCGGCCTGCGGCGTCCGTCTCGACGGACTTCACCTTCACCTCGTCGAGCGTGCCCTCGAAGGGCGCGGGGTCGACGAAGGTCCAGCCGGGGAGCTCGGGGAACGAGATGTCGCGGGCGGGCGAGAGGACGAGGCGTGCGCGCACGGCCTTCTTCGCAGCGGGGGCGCCGTAGGACATGGCGAGCGTGGCGTCGATGCCGAGGTCTCCGGGCTTCATCCAGCCGGGCGCCCCTTGGACCATGCGGGCCGTAAGGCGCATCGCCTCGGGCGTGAAGTCGCCGATCGCCGCATGGTGGGTGGAGAGCACGACGTCGCCCGCGAGCAGGTCGATGCGGATTTCGCCCGGCACGGCGTCCGTCGGAATGCTCCAGTCGGCCGATGCGGTGCCTTCGGGCGTAAGTGCGGGGGCGGTCTCGAGCATCGTGCGGTCCGTGGCGTCGGTGATGCGCAGCGTCACGGGCATGCCTGCGGGGAGCCTGTGCCAGTCCGCGGTCTTCACGATCATGCCTGCGTGCACGGTTTCGCCGGGACGGTAGATGCCGCGCTCCGAGAAGACGAGGCCCGTGAGGCCGTCCTCGGAGACGAGGCGCCCTGCGGTGCTGAAGTCGTGGTCATGGTCGACGTTGGAGGCGTCGGAGAGCGAGAGCCAAGCGAGGTCGCCCGTTGCTTCGTTCGTGACGACGACGGCGGCGGGCGCCTTTTCGCGTTCGAGTCCGCGCGTCGTTGCAAAGCGTGCGGCGCCGGTTTCGTCCGTCGTGACGGTTTCGAGAGGGACGCCGTTGGCACCGAGCAGCACGGCGCGAAGGCCGGCGGCGGGAACGCCCCTGACGAGGTCGGCCGCATGGACGACGTGGCTGCCGTCGCGGGAGGTCTTGGCGATGAGGGCCGTGTCGGTGACGAGCACGCGTTTGGCGGCGATGGCCGCAACGCCCCAACCGTCCTTCGTCTTCTTCTCGCCCGTGAGCGTGATCTGGAAGAGCCCTGCGCGTCCGCCGGGAAGCTTCGCCTCGTCGAGCGGGAGCGACGCAAAGCGCCTTCCCGCCGCAACGGGAATGACGCCGTCGGCAGCCTCGGAGAGGGCCTCGGCATTCGTGACGGTCTCGTGTGCGCGCCAGTTCTGGGCCGTGAGCGCAAGGTAGGGATCCCTGATGCGCTCGATGCGCCAGCGGATGCGGTCGACGCCGTCGGCCATGAGCGTGAGGGTTCTCGAGCCCGAGAGCGTCATCATGCTGCCGGGCTGCAGGAATCCGACTGCGGCGCCGGGGTCGGCCGCCGCAAGGACGGTCGTCCAGCCGTCGGAGAGCACGGCGCCCTTTTCGGGACCGAAGCCCGCGGGAAGCGCCAGATGGAGGAAGTCGCCGGGCCGGGCCTTGAGAAGAAGGCGGATGCTGTCGGACGGGGTGTCGGGGTCCTGCGCGATCGAGACGGGGACGGGCGTGCCGCGCGCGAGTACGTCGGGCGTGACGGCGGGTGCTCTGCGCCAGTCGGTGGGCGAGACGGCCTCCTCGTTCATGCGTGCGGGCAGAGCCGTGACGCGCATCGCCGCGACGATGTCCGAGGGCTTCGTGAGGAGCGAGGGCCTGAGCACGAGCTCGTAGACCTGCTCGAGCGTTTCGGTGCGCGTCGGACTGAGCGAGGCCTCGCCCATCTTGTAGAGGCTGTCGGCGGCAGGAATCGTGTAGCTCACGAACGCCTGCCGGAATCCCGGCTGCACGACGGGATGGCGGCCGTCAGCTGCCGTCCACTTGCCCGCGGCCTTCGGGAAGGTGATGCGGACGTTGGTCGCGTTGCCGAGCGTGCGCACGGGGAGCTTCATGTAGAAGCCCGTGCGGAAATGGTTCCAGATGAAGATGGGCTTGCCGAACGTGAGTCCGCTTCTTGAGGGGACGTCGACCTTGACCGAGGCCTCGAAGGCCTTCGTGTCGGCGATGGTCGTCGAGAACAGGGCGTCGACCGTAAGGGCGCGCTCGCCCGAGACGGCGGGGTCCATCCAGAAGGTCGCGAACCCCGACGTCATCGTGAGGGGCGGCGTCGTGAAGTCGATCACGGGCGTGTTGAGCGTCGTTGCGGAGGGCAGGCGCAGGCCCGAGAGGTCGACCTTGAAGGTTGTGCGCTCGGGTCAGGGCTCCTCGGGCGTGAAGGCGAGTGCGCCCCGGGCCTCCCAGCGCCAGACGCCTTCGACGGCGGGCGAGAGCGAGACGCCCGTGACGCGCGAGGAGACGAGGCCGAAGAGCCTGCTGCACTTCGAGGCGGCCTCATTGCCGTATTTGGCCCTGCAGGGCGTCATGTCGGGGGAGAGCTTCACGACGAGCGGCGAGCGACTGTGCTCGGGCAACGAAACCTCGGCCTTGAGCCAGGCGGGCGGCACCGTGGCCGAAAGGGCGGCCGCAGCTTCAAGGGACGCCAGAGTGAGAATGGAAAAGGTGAACGTCGGGACGGTTCGCATGTGGTCTCCTCCGAAAATGGTCCGGCATGTCATCCTCCCACTATAGTCCTCGCTTTCGCAGGGAACCATGAGCGTAACTACCTGACACAGAGGAGCTTGCGGATTCGGCGTGATTTGGGATCACGCATCCGTTGTGAGGAGGCCGGCCTCAGCGGAGCATGCGCGCGTGTGCGGCCTCGCCTCTCAGGTCGCCTTCGGAGCGTACGGGCCTGCCCGAGAGCATCTGGGCGGGCACGACGCAGAGCTCCGCGTAGTCGGAGGCGCTGATGCCGCTGCGTTCGGCATAGGGCTTCACGAAGGAGACGGCGGCGCCGATGCGTTCGGCGAGCAGCGTCGCGAGCGTTTTCCCGGGCCTCAGGAAGTAGACGGCGTTGTTCGTGCGCAGGACGGGCGCGCAGGCGACGCCTTCGGAGGCGGAGAGCACCATGGCGCCGATGACGGTCTGCAGAAGGTCCTTGGGGCGCAGGCTGCCGGGGATGTCGTGAGGGTCGTCCATGCGGCCGCCTCGGGACTTGTACTCGACGGCGAGCACGCCGCCAGCCCTGAGGGCGATGACGGCGTCGGGCTGTGCGTAGAGGCCTCCCGCCTGAAAGGTGCGGCGGTCGGATTCGCGGCAGAGGAGCTCGCCCTCGTCTGCGGGCAGGAAGGGCACGAGGCGCAGGACGGGGTCGTCGAGCCTGTTGACCGCTTCGGCGGGGAAGAACACCGCCTCGACGCCGATGCCGAGCATGTCGGCGTGTCCCGTGGAAAGGCCCTGCCTCACCATGAAGGGAAGCGTCTTGAGAAACTCCCACTCGGGCATGGGCGGCACGACGGGCACGGCGGGGATGGGCGCGGGTTCGGGTTCGCGCCTGAAGGCGGGCTCGGGCCTCGGTGCGGGATCGGGTTCGGGCTTCGGTTCAGGGGCGAGCACCGCAACGTCGGGCTCGCGTCTGGGTGCGGGAGCGGCCTCCCTGCGGGCGGCCGCGTTCGGGACGTTCACGCGCTCGGTGTAGGACGTGTGCCTGATCTCCTCGATGTCCTTGGCGTCGTTCTCGTCTGACTCGAGCATTTCGAGTGCGAGGCGGTCAGCCTCGAGCGGGTCGGGGCGCGAGAGCTTCGGAGCGGTCCTCGTCACGGGGCCGTCGCCTTCGGGAAGGCCGGCGGCGATCTTCGAGAGGCCGATGTTGCGCCTTGCCTGCCTGCGTCTGGCGGCGAGCCACATCGCAAGGGCGACGAGAAGCACGAGCAGGAACCCCGCGGCCGTCATGATGCGGTCGGGGGAGAGCTGCTGAAGACCTGCGAGGATCGCGCTCACGTTCATCGTGCGCGTCCCTTTTTCTGAGCGGGCCTGAAGTTCCTGCCCGCGGCGGGGCGGCCTGCGTCCCTGCCGCCCTTGCGGCGGGCGTCGGACGGCGCATAGCGCGGTGCCGTGCCGCGTGGCGCGGCGAGGAGCGCGAAGACGGTGGGAAGCTTGGGCAGCGCACGCTCCTCGGGCGTGAGCGCGGCCCAGGCGCGGACCGTCATCGTGCGGATGGATTCATGCTCGCCCGTCACGTCTGTCGCGACGGTGACGCGGGTGTCGGGGGCGAGCGTGGAGACGAGGCTCTCGAGCATCGCGCCGTTTCGGTACGGCGTCTCGATGAAGAGCTGGGTCTCGGAGCGGCGGCTCTGGGTCTCGAGGTCCTTGAGGGCCGCAGCGCGCTCGTCCGCATGCACGGGCAGGTAGCCGAGGAAGCGGAAGCGCTGGCCGTCGAGTCCGCTCGCCATGAGCGTCATGAGAATCGACGAGGGGCCGACCCACGGCACGACGCGCAGGCCAAGCTCCTGGGCCCTTGCAACGATCTGTGCGCCCGGATCCGCAATGCCGGGACAGCCCGACTCGCTGACGATCGCGGCATCCTCGCCCGCGAGGACGGGCTCGAGCCAGCGGTCGATCAGGGCGGGGTCGGGATCATGTCCGATCTCCTCGATCCTGAGCTCCGAGATGGGGCCGGGATGGCCGAGCAGCTTCAGGTAGGCGCGCGCATTCTTGGCCGCCTCGACGAAAAAGAGGCGGATGTCTGCGGCGCGGGTGCGCACGGCGGACGGAATGGCGGCTTCCAGCGTGCCGTCGGCGATGAGGTTGGGAAGGCAGTAGATCGTGCCGGCCATGGGAGGTGCTCCTCAATCAGGCGTCGAGGCCGGGGAGGACTTCAACGCCCGCGCGGGTGAGAAGCGTGGTGAGCGCCATGAGCGGCAGGCCGATCAGGGAGGTCGGGTCGTCCGACTTCACGCTTTCCATGAGCGCGATGCCGAGGCGCTCGATCTTGGCGGCGCCGGCGCAGTCGAAGGGCTTCTCGCGCTCGACGTAGGCCTCGATGGCCTCGTCGGAGAGCGTGCGCATGCGGATCGTCGTCTGGGACTTGACGCGCTCGGCGCGGCCTTCGGCGTCAATGACGCACAGGGCCGTCGTGAACACGACGTCGTGGCCCTGCATGCTCTTGAGCTGGCGGACGGCGTTCTCGTGCGTGTGCGGCTTGCCGAGCTTGACGCCGTTGAGGTCGGCCACCTGATCGGAGCCGATGACGACGGCGCCGGGGTGCTTGTCCCAGATTGCGCGGGCCTTCATTTCGGAAAGGCGCATCGCGGTGTCCTGCGGCGTTTCGCCGGGCAGGGAGGATTCGTCAATGTCGGGGCTTTCGCACGTGTAGGCGATGCCAAGACGGTCGAGGAGCTCGCGGCGGTAGCGGGAGCTCGAGGCGAGGATGAGTGCTTTTGTCATAATGCAGGAATTGTAGCGGGAAGTCCCAAGGCGGGCGAGCGAAATTCCCGCCGCCTGCGCGTGAACAATGTATCCTTTCAGGGCGCCCGTTCCGGGCCTGAAAGTTTTACTGAGGATGACCATGTCTCTTACGCTCGATGTTTTCGAAATCGCCCGCACCCGCCAGACCGTGGAGGGCACGCTTGAGCTTGACGAAATGCCTGAGCTCGCGCACTTCATTCAGGCGCTCGAGGGCTCCCTGAAGTTCAGCGTGACGGGACTCGGCATCGTTGAGCGACTTCCCGCCGCAAGTCTCTCGTTCGAGGGCACGGTCGTCATGCAGTGCGCGCGCTGCAACGAGCCCGTGAGCGTTCCCGTCAGCCGCGAACTCGTCTTCCGCTTCACGAAGACCGAGGCAGAGGCCAATGCGCTCCCGCTCGATGAAGAGGGTGATGATGAGGAGGTTATCGTCGGCAGCCGCAGTCTCTCCGTCGCCGACTGGGTTCAGGAGGAGGCGATCCTGTCGCTTCCCGCCATGCCGCTTCACGACGACTGCGAGATGGACTATGAAAACACGAGCGACGAGGTGGTCGAGGCTGAAAAGCCCAATCCCTTCGCCGCTCTCGCCGCGCTCAAGCACTGAGCCCGAACACCACGCCTTGTGAAGACGCCCGCCCAGCATTTGATTCGGAGCGGGTTTTTCCTTGTCTTTTCGGGCTTAGGCTGAGCGGCGTCGGACGCGGTCGCAAGCGAGGCCATGAGCATGGAATGCACAGACCGGCCGAAATCTCCAGCAGGCCCCGTCGTCGGTTCTGGTCCTGAAAAAATCGCCCGGCTCACACAAGCCGGGCGACGGATGCGTCTGATGACGTTGGCGATGACGACGGCTTTGGAGACGTCAGGCGGTGGCAGCTTCCATAGAGTTGCCGCGAGGGAACATCCGACTTCAGTCGGGTGAGGAATCGCGGCTTACTCCTTTCGTAG
>OGHD01000517.1_pt1 | contig 18473 bp, 13 predicted proteins | sample 1571341 | NCBI WGS metagenome assembly OGHD01 (sample SAMEA2582026, study PRJEB24529) | metagenome | biome: Human gut stool | place: China | collected 2011 | reverse complement strand
ATTGGCCTTGTATGATCGCCGCTACGCTTGGTAATTTCTTAGGTGGAATGAGCTGCTATTGGTTGGGGATGCTGGGAAAGGTAGAGTGGATCGAGAAATACCTCAAACTCGATCCGGTAAAACTACAGAAGGTGCAGGATTGGATCAAGGGAAAAGGCTCTTGGATGGGCTTCTTTGTTTTTCTTCCCGGTATCGGTGATTTTATCGCTGTCGCTCTAGGTTTCTTGCGGGCTAATATATGGGTCGTGGCGATCTCCATGTTCTTAGGAAAAGCGATCCGTTATTGGGTTTGGATGGAGTTTGTTTATAAGGTACAGTCCATGTTTTGATAACCCGAGACCTGTACCTTGCACGAAATCATTTCAAGCGTAATTGTCCCCTTTTCCGTGAACTTGATGGCGTTATCGATAAAATTCGTGATAGAATTACAAGGATTTTTGTATATGAATTCTGCAAGCTTGGAAGTCTTTTTTGTTCGGAAGGAACTCATTCCAGCGTGTAAGTGTTTGCCGGGAGAAGACCGTCAATGAGAAAACCAGCATAGAGGTAAAGGCGATACTGGTCGTGGTAGCGGAACCTACGACCCCGTAAGACGGGATGAGTAGAAAGCCGGAGATTAATAAGGCAATAAGCCCTACGCACGAGCTTGCCGTACTGTACCGGATCTTTCCGCTGCCGATGAAATAATGGCTGATGATGCTGTTGCAGCCTAACGCTACGATTCCGATCGATAATCCGCCTATCACTTTACGTATGCCTTTGAACTCGGCGCTGAAAAGATAATCCGTATATATCCATTCCGGTACCAATAAGATACATCCCATCACGAGGGCTAAAGCGCAAAAGGTCAATTTGAAAAGCTGTAAGGTAATACGTTTTTGTTCCGTTGCCTCTGAGGTCTTGGCCACGCTACTGTATTCGATGAAACTTACGCTGCGACTAATATTCCATACACTCTCGGAGATCTTGGTCCCAGCGTCTAGCAAGCCTACGCTTCCCAACCCGGCGAAACGTTGTATCAAGAAATAATTGAGTCGGGTAGTACAGGTTTCCGCCAACCCGTCCGCACCGGCCCACAGGCCGTAGGCAAACATTTCTTTTAATAGACCGTAGAGTGATTTGCCGGAAGACCGGGATGTCTCCTTTAAGAAATAAGGAACAAGCATCGATAGGCTGGCAATAAAGGCTATGCCGTTCGTGACATATAATCCCCAGACATACGACCGTACGTCCGGGCGCTTCAATATATAATAGAAATAGAGTAAGACGAAAAATAGCAGTCCTCCTTGCAATATAAACGTGAGATTAAACCCTTTGATATTGTCTTTACCCAACAAGAAGCGGGCATTGGCGTTTACCGTAGAGCTCAAGATCGCCAACAAGAAGATATCCAGCCGATAGCCGGTGGGTAAAAGCCCGGTAAGATACATGAAGCCGCAAGCTAGGGAAGAGCCGATAGGTGTCCACAGATATGCGGAAAGGAAAATTGTCCGCATGGAGTAACGGTTCATGAAATAGACAATCGTATTCCCGCATAAAATCCCATTGACGATTACCGCTATATTTACCGAGGCCACGATCAACCCGATCATCCCCACGCCCTCGATTCCCAGCACCTTTGCGTTGATGAAGATCAGCGCTAGGTTAAGGAAAGCTATCAGATAACGCGAGCCTATTGTCCCCAGTATCTTTTTTAACATAAGCTATAGTTGTAATCCATTCAGTAACCTTACATAGGTATCGATCGCTTCCCGGATCTCCGGTCCCTTGATGTATTCGTCCGCGGAATGGGAACGTGCCGAGTTTCCCGGCCCTATCTTTACGGAGGGGAAACGCATCAAGGCTTGGTCGCTAAGCGTAGGAGAGCCGAAAGGCTCTTTTCCCATCAAGATCGCCCGTCGCACAAAAGGATGATCCAGATCCGTGCGGGTGGAGCTAAGGCGGAAGCTGCGGGCCTTGATCTCGCAATGAACCTTTTCCTTGATTAGCTCGAATAACTGTTCGTTCGTATAAAATTCGTTGGTGCGGATATCTACCGTGAATTCGCATTTATCGGGAACGACATTGTGTTGTGTACCGGCGTGGATGATGGTGACAGTCATTTTCACCGGTCCGAGGAAGTCGCTTTTCTCCGGGAATTGATAGGTGCTGAACCATTCTATATCCTTCATCGCTAAAGTGATGGCATTGATGCCCTCATTACGTGCGGCATGTCCGGCCTTTCCGATAGCGGTGCAATCCAGTACCATTAGCCCTTTCTCGGCTACGGCGGGTTGCATACCCGTGGGTTCACCTACGACAGCGAAGGAGATAGGAGGAAGCTCGGCCAATGCGCTTTCAATGCCATTCTTCCCGGATACCTCTTCCTCACAAGACGCGAGGAAGATTAGATTATAAGGTTGCTCTTTCTCGCTTAAGATGCAGAAGGCTTCATAGAGGGAGACTACGCTCGCCCCGGCATCGTTACTGCCCAGTCCATATAATTGATCATCCTCGGTCTCTTCGGGAGTGAACGGGTCTTTGGTCCAACCGGAAGCGGGCTTGACGGTGTCTATATGGGAGTTGAGTAAAAGGGTCGGTTTACCGAAATCGAAATCCGGGGCGATGATCCACAGGTTGTTGCCTTTGCGGAACACCTTTTGTCCGGCCTTTTTCCATTCTGCTTGCAGGAAATCCGCTACGGCGGTCTCGTCCCGGCTGAAAGACGGACGGGAGATCATGCCTTTTAATAAATCAATCGCTTCGTAATATCTTTCCATATTATAATAAATTATTTACGGTGCATCTGTCTTTCTCCAGTTGGGCTTTCAATTCTTCTAAGGAATCGAATTTGATGTCTCCGCGTACGTATTGAACGAATGAAACACGAATGCTATCATTGTAGATATCTCCGGAGAAATCCAGAATGTTGACCTCCATGGATATGTCCTTCCCATTATTGAGTGTCGGACGGTCACCGATATAAAGCATTCCCTTATATCGTTTGCCTTCCACCTCCACCCATACGGCATATACGCCAATACCCGGAATGACTTTAAAAGGCTCATCTACCCGTATATTCGCCGTGGGAAATCCTAGCGTGCGTCCCACTTTATAGCCGCTGACGATATGGCCCAGCAATTGATAGGGATAGGTCAGTAAATAAGCGGCTTCCGCTACATTTCCGGCTTGAAGTAATTTCCGGATCTCGGAAGAGCTGACGGCCGTATTCCCTTCGTCATAGGGAGATGCCTTCAGCACCTCGATACCACATTCGGTGCCATAAACGACATATTGCTCGAAGCCATCCGTCCGATCGTGCCCGAAACGATGGTCATATCCGATCAATAAGGTCTTTACATGCAGGCTCTTCGCTAAAATAGAGGTAATGAATTCCTTGGCCGAGAGCCGGGATAGCTCGATCGTAAAATCCAATACGATGCAATAATCTACTCCGGTAGTCTCTAATTGCTGTAACTTTTCCTCGAAAGAATTTAATAGCTTCGGTTGGTAATCCGCGTGCAATACGGCCCGGGGATGTTCCGGGAAGGTGATTACGGCCGATGGCAGGTTACGTGCTTTGGCAATCTCTTTCATCTCGTCGATTAAGAAACGGTGTCCTAGATGCACACCATCGAAAAATCCGATCGTAGCCACCAGTTCCTTTCCTTTCAGTCTGTCAAAATCTCTTACAACAATCATTGCGCCTTATTCATTTCTATTCCAATCGAAAGACAAATGTACGGGATAATTTTTAATAATCATGTTCTTATATATAGATACTTTACGTGTATGTTTACTGCAACCCCCATTGCAGCAGAATTAGATACCGGTTGGTTTGGTTCGTTCTCGGGAAATATCTATATTTGCTAAGTATGAAAACGAAAACTCTACTCTGTATTATAATGATCCTGTCTTGGGGAATGTTGGGATCCGGACTAGCGGCGGAAGATATTCTTTTCAACCGTCTGGGAGTACAGGACGGTCTGTCTTCCAATGAGATCACTTGTATCCTGAAAGACCGGAAGGGGTTTATGTGGTTGGGTACCACTTCTGGGGTAAACCGTTTTGATGGGTATGAGTTTAAGCATTATAAATACAAGGAAAGCGGGTTGCCTTTTAGGGAGGAGCATGTCTCCGAGCTTCAAGAAACCGCCGATGGGCGTATTTGGATTACCTATAATACGAACCAACTTTGCGTATATGAGCCCGATAATGACCGTTTTATTCCGGAGAAGGAAATATTAGATAGCTTACGTCTAGAGAATCCTCCCGCTAAGATATTTGTCGACAATGATAAACAACTCTATTTCGCTACCTATACGAATGAATTTTGCCGTTATGATCAAGCGAGGGGAAAGATTTATTCGTATCCGCTAAATAAAGAGGATGGCCGGGTTTGTGATATGAGTGACGTGGGCGATCGTCTATATGTAGTCCATACCTCGGGAGTGGTAGAGGGGATCGATAAGGCATCCGGAGAACCTGTCTATCGGGATGAGTATCTGACTCAATATGCGAATGCCCAGTTATTCTATGTGTTCGCCGATAGTGACGGGGATCTGTGGTTTTTCTTAAATCCCGGATATAGTAGAGGTCTCTTTCGCCTAAATCCCAAAAGCAAGGAGTGGAAACATTATACGACCGAAACCCCGGTCGCTTTATCCTCTATAATGGTGCGTGACGTGGCGGAGGATATGAACGGTAATATCTGGATCGCTACCGATCATGGCGGTATCAATATCTTGGATAAACGTCTGGACCGGATGCGTTATATACGAAATAACCCGTTTAACCAAACGAGTTTGAGCCAGAATAGCGTGATCTGCTTGTATCGGGATGATACGGGGATTATGTGGGCCGGCACTTATAAAAACGGCATCAACTATTATCATGAGAGCATTTTTAAATTCCAGACTATCCGGTACCCTTTGGAGTTGATGCGGGATATCTTTAACAATGACTTTAATTGTATCGTAGAAGATAAAGAAGGGGATCTGTGGATCGGTACTAGCGGAAACGGCCTATTACGTTACGATCGGGAAACCGGGGAGTATGTCCGCTACCGGGCGGGGCGGGAAAGCGAGAACGCTATCTCCGGCGATGTCGTGATTAGTATGGCGAAAGATTTGGATGGCAAGTTATGGCTGGGTACTTATATGGAGGGGTTGACCGGTTTTGACGGGAAACGTTTCAAGCATTATCGGGATATCCCGGGCAGTAAGGACGGCTTATCCAATAATAGCGTGTATAGTTTGTATGTCGATGCCAAGAATCGTTTGTGGATCGGTACGTTGGAAGGCGGCCTGGATTGCTTGGATCAATCTACCGGGAAATGGACGTATTATCGTATGGGGGATAAGGAGAATGCGATTAACTCGGATATCGTATATAGCCTTTCCGGGGATGAGAAGGGGAATATTGTCGTTGGAACTTCTTTAGGAGTGAACTGGATCAACCCGGAGACGGGGACTGTTACTTCTTTTAATGGCACGAAGGATGGACGTTCCGTGTTTGAGGATCAAATCATCAATGTCGTATTTTGTGATAGCCGCCAATGGGTATGGATCGGGAGTAATCATGGGCTACATATATATGATAGGTTGAATGATAAGATGTATCGGTTGAACCATTCTTCCGGATTACCGGATAACAGCATCATGTCTATCTTGGAGGATAAATATCATACGGTTTGGGTGGGAACGAAGAACGGCTTATTGAATATCGTTCCGAATCGGGATACGGATAATAATTATACGTTCGATTGGAATAGCTATGATGAGAATGAGGGCGTTCAAGGACGTGTGTTTAACGTGAATAGCGCTTGCGGACTGGAAACGGGTGAGTTGGCGTTTGGCGGGACAAACGGTCTTACCTTCGTTGATCCTGCCCGGATACGTTATAATAGCTATGCTCCACCGGCGGTGATAACCGGACTTATGGTGAATAATGTCCCGATAACGGCGAGAGAGGCGTATGACGGGCATGTGATTTTGGATAAAGATATCACCTGTACCAAGCAATTGAAACTGAATTATACGGAACGTAATTTCTCCTTTACCATCTCTTCTTGTTGCTATTTCCTTCCTTTGAAGAATAAATATGCTTTTAAGATGGAGGGCTTCGACTCGGAATGGACTACCGTAAGCGCCTTGGAACGTCGTATTACCTATACGAACTTGAACCCGGGAACTTACACTTTCAAGGTAAAGGCGATGAATAACGACCGGATTTGGAGCAAGGAGATCACGAGCTTGCAGATCACGATCTTGCCTCCGTTCTGGGCTACCGGATGGGCATTACTCATTTATTTCACGATCTTATGCCTGCTGATCGTACTCTGGTATAACTATAAAAAAGCCAAACTGGAAGAAAAACACCGCATCAACCGTGAAATATTCGAAAGTAAGAAGGAAAAAGAACTTTATAATGCAAAAATACAGTTCTTTACCTTTATCACGCATGAAATACGGACACCTCTTACCCTGATAAAAGCCCCGCTGGAAAAAATCCTTCGTTCAGGGGATGGAACGCCCGCCACACAGGAGAACCTACGAATCATCGAGAAAAACACTGGGCGACTGTTAGACCTAAGTAACCAACTATTGGACTTCCGCAAGACGGAAAGCCGCGGGTTCAAACTGAACTATGTCAAGACCGATGTCGTCCTCTGGCTGGAAACGATCCTGCATCCGTTCCGTCCGGCTTTCGAACAGGGAAACAAGAATTTCACAGTCAAGCTGCCGGATCTACCTTTCGAGGCCTGTCTGGACCGAGAAGCATTCTCGAAGATCGTCAGCAACCTGGTCAGCAATGCACTGAAGTACTCGGACAGCCGGATATCGCTCGAATTACTCCCTCCTTCAGGTGAAGAGCGCATGTTCACCCTGCTCGTCACCAACGACGGGCATCTGATACCCGACAGTGAAATCGAAAATATATTCAATCCGTTCTACCGCCTCAAAGAGACAGAAAACCAGCAAGGAAGCGGTATCGGTTTGTCGCTGGCCCACTCTTTGACCGAATTCCACTGCGGCAGACTGTTCTATCGACAAACGCCGGACGGCTTGAACCAGTTTGTCCTGATGCTCCCAGAACAGCAGGAAGACAGTTTCCAGACCACTGCTGGAAAAGAGAAAGCGGAAATAGTCACATTGGCCGAAACGGGCAAATCGGTTATCTTAATTGTCGAAGACCAAAATGATATGCGCCATTTCATCGCCCGCGAACTGGCGGAAACATATCAAGTGCTAGAAGCGGAAAACGGGAAAGTAGCTCTTGATCTGGTCCGTAAAAACACGGTCAACCTAATCATCAGCGATGTCATGATGCCGATCATGGACGGCTTCGAACTTTGCAACGAAATGAAAAACGATGTCAATGTCAGCCATATCCCGTTTATCCTGCTGACAGCACAACACAACCTGCAATCACGCCTGAAGGGACTGAACTCTGGAGCCGATGCCTATATGGAGAAACCGTTCTCCATCGAACTGCTGACGGCCCAAGTGGGCAACCTTTTGAAAAGCCGTAAGCTACTGAACAAAACCTATTTGGAGAAGCCGTTCGCCCCGGTAGCCTCTCTCGCCGTTTCGCAGGTGGATGATATTTTCCTTCGCAAACTGAACGATTATTTGGAAGAACACCTCAGCAATGAAGCACTCTCCGTTGAGATGCTTGCCGATACGATGGGAATGAGCACTTCCAGCCTCTACCGCAAAGTTAAGGGTCTGTCCGGTCTTTCTCCTAACGACTTCATCCGCATTGCCCGCTTAAAGAAGGCGATCCTGCTGATGCAGAACGGAGAGAACCGCATCAGCGAGATCGCTTTCCAAGTCGGCTTTTCGTCACCTGCCTACTTCTCCACCTGCTTCCAGAAGCAGTACGGAAAGACTCCATCAGAATATATGAAGCACTTAAAAATTGAGAATTAAAAATAGAGACCGATCATTATTTTTTAATTCTCACCGCTCTGCCACTGGGAAAGCAGAAATCCTCAACCTTGCCGCTCCCATAGGGACCAAGGTGATTTCATCCAGGCAGTCGGACTTGCGGGCGTTTTCGTATGGAAGGACTCCGCATAATCCGTATTCGTCAATTTTCCACTCCGGCACCAAACGTCCCTGAGCCTTAAATTCCATCGGGACGGAAGAGAGAGTGAAAGGATTGTTGTCCGACGGCCAGTTTCTGCGTTGCAACGTGATAGGTGACTGGACTCTCAAGGCATAATTCCACGGGCTTGCAGGCAGAATCTCGAATGTCGGCCATGCGGAGGCATCCGCTCCTTCCTGCCATTTGGAATCCCAAACAGCAGTCTCGGTGCTGGGCATTTGCTTGTATTCTTCCTCTATTTTCAAGGACAGGGTTAGCGGACCGTAATCGACACTGACACTATTCTTATTTACCTGCCACTGACGAACGGCATATTCCATCGGAAGGTTCAGGACTACCTCATCGCCATCTTTCCATTCCCGTTCTATACAAGCGTATGTTCCGGGAGCAAGCTTTGTTTGCTGTTTTTTTCCGTTGATCAAGACAGAAGCATTTTTACACCAGGACGGGATGCGGAGATAGAAGGGGAAAGATACGTTTTCGGACGTTCCAACCGTAAAACGTGTCATTTCCTCAAACGGATAATTCGTCTGTTCGCGTAAGGTGATTTCCGTTCCATCGCCCACCTTTACATTTGCCTTACAAGAATTGTATAAAACGGCGGCTACCCCGTTATCCGGCGTTGCCAACACCAAATGTTCGACATAATAAGGCCAACCGAAACCATGATTGTGCTGACAGCAACGACTGCTGAACGGGTTCATGGCCAAGAACGGACCGGAATTATCCAATCCCGGATGATGATTGCGAGAATCGCTGATCGCCATATTCGGACAAGTCAGATAACGAAGCGCCCGGTAATCAGGCATCAAAGAAGCTGGATAACTGTTGAACGCAACATCTTCGAGGTGATCAGCCCAATAAGGATCGCCACTGATCAAAAGCATGATCTCGTCGGAAGCCATCTGCTCCACAAAACCACAAGTCTCCGTACCCTGTCGAGGATCGAAGAAACCGATACGGGCATTCTCATCCGCCCCAAACATTCCACCAGGAACTTGGCCGAAAGCACGGCGTACCAAACTCTGGACATTATAGCTGGCAGCCAACATCGCCGAATCTTTTGTAAACAGAAAATAAGTGGCAGGTTCGCGAAAACACTGGGCAACATTCACATTGTGCCAGTTAGGAAGCTGAGTTGATTTTGTCCAATCCGCCGTATTCCTGTGAATCTTTTCGGCCAACCGAAGAAGTGACTCGTCACCCATGCGGTTATACAGCCAAACCACACTCCAAAGATTATCCCCCCCGCGGCTATTTTCCCAATAACTCGACAGGAAAGCGTCATCAGGAACCGTTTGCAGATAATGACAATAGCGGGTCATGAAGTCAATCACCCGGCTGTCGTTCGTATATTCATGGTAGGATTGCATGATCCAAAGGACGATCATGTTCGGCCAAAAATCCTGCTTGCCGTTATTCAAATGCACCGGCCCGAAATTACCATCCGCTCGCTGACTTGACAAGATGGCCTCTATCCAGAATTTCGTTTCCTTCAACAAAGTCTCGTCTCTCAAGGCATACGCCATGTTACCATACCCTCGCAACCAGTAGGGCACTTCTTCCCACCCCCATTCACCTCCGTTTTTCAACCAGGCATTGTTTTCCTTTTGCAGCCAGGCACTAATCTCCCCCAAATGACCACAAAGTCCATCCTTCTGTAATTCGATCTGCCGCCTGATCCAGCCTTCTGGCTCGATACTTCCGGCGGGCAGCTTAATAAATTGCAACGGTTGCAACGGAGCCCGGTTACTTACATAGTAATCATTATGAGATGCAGTGGACAAACGTTCCATTGTCCGGATCTCTTGCGTCTGCTTACCTGCACACGACGCCAACAGAATTGAGAAAAATAAAATCGTCTTTTTCATGCTTATCAGATTTATTGGGCAAAGGAAAGGATTATGACAGAAAAACATGATAAGAAATCAATCAAAAACATATAAAAATCGTTCTATCACTTTCTCCTGATGAAAAAACAATAGAACGATATTAAATCCTTTGGTTACTTCTCTTTCTAAAGAAAAGCAACAATCACTTTCTTAACTGGCTCAGTCCATAATACAGCAAACGGAGTACAACCGACAATCCGTAAAAGCCACACGTAATGAGTAGCATCCACAACGATTGTGTCCAAAGCTCGGACCAGCTTGTACCGTATGCTATGATTGAGATAATGTTCATCAGATAAGCGAGCGCGATACAGACACAGAATATCTTGATTTCCGTTTTTTGTCTCTTTACAGATAATACGATCTCTTTCATAATCATGCAAAATTTAGATACGGTATTTTATATTCATCCGGGAAAGTAATCACCCGTCCTTCATCAATCGCCTGCAAGCCCAACAAACCCAAAACAGAGGAATAGTAAGCTTCTTCCACCAGGTTAGGAGCCGGTTTTCCAGTAATAGCCGCTTCGCAGAAAGCAGTAACCAACTCGATAGAACCGTCGCCAGCAGCTCCTACCGATGACTGTCCACTGATCGTTGTGACATTGTCCATGATCAGATGTCCCTTGTTTACCGATGCAGTTTCAGGAACCCAGCTCGGACCGGCAAATGAAACATTATCGAAGATCTTATGTTCAATCTGGTTGATCAACTGCATGATACCAGGAGCAGGTTCGACATCTTCAAAATAATATTTACCTTTTTCCGGTTCCATCGTGCCCTTGCTTCCCATAATCTCTTCTTCAAGGCCATAAAACTTGTTGGCAATCATTGACTCATAGGTCATCTTCACGCCGTTCGGATAATGGTAAATCAAATTGATACTGTCATACACTTCGCGACCATCCTTCCAATAGACGATATCCCCCATGCCGGCCACCTTTTCGGGAAGCATCCGGAGCGCCCAGTTTCCAACCTGCAGCTGATGAGTTGCCAATTCTGTTACCAAGCCGCATGAATATTCCTTATATAAACGCCAGTTGATCTTACGTTCCAAATCGGGAGAAGGGACCGGACGGCGCCAGTCGTTATTACGGAACCAATACGCCCGTATCGAATTTATCTCTCCCAACAAGCCGGCATGGATCATTTCCATCGCCTTTATATATTTCGGATCATACAAGCGCTGCTGGCCGATAAACATCACCTTGCCGGATTCCTTAAACACATTATACATATCCAGACAGTCAGCACACGTCATCGCCATCGATTTCTCGCAGAAGACATGCTTTCCGGCATGCAAGGCGTCTATTGTGATATGCGCATGTTCGTACAGCGGAGCGGCGATCATGACAGCTTGTATATCTCTATCATCCAAAAGCTTCCGGTAATCGTCATATGTCTTGGCTTTCGGATAGAGAGCCGAAGCCTCTTTCAGGTGGGGAGGATAATTATCACACAAGGCAACCACATCGGCATACGGAATCGTCTTCAGGTTATTCAAATGGTACTGTCCACGCGAACCTGTACCGATAAATCCGATCCGCACCTTTTCCTTTGCGATCTGCACCTTATCGTCGGCACTACAGGACTGCAACCAGGGAAACGCGGAAGCAGCACACCGCCTCCACCAATCATTCCCAACTCCTTGAAGAAGTCCCGCCGGCTTAAATTGACTGAATTCTCATCATTTTTCATAACTTATATACATGTTTTTCATAAATATCAAATTGAGACGCGATTACCGGAACACGCTCGTCGCCGCAGATCATAAAGGCAGTTGTCAGAATCTCCGCCACCACCGGATCTTTCGCCACCACCGACACCATTTTCTTATCCTCCACGAATGTTCCCGTATGCGGGTTCACGATATGGCGCGGATGGGAAGGCATATTTCCCGATATCGATAACGAACTATCACTCAACTTCAAATCGGCAATCCGCTCTTTCGTAAACGGATTGTCAAGACCCACCGGCCAATATTCGCCGCACGGATGCGTACCGACCGCCAGAACCGAACTATTTCCGAAATTGACAAGCGCCTTACCAATCCCGTTTTCTTCCAACAGTTCCCGTATTTTAGCAAGCGCATATCCTTTCCCGTACCCGCCGAGATCAATGTGTAAAGATTCAGAAAAGAAAAAAATGCTTTTATCTTCTTCCGTCAGCAATACCTGGTCGAATCCCTGCAAAGTTATATCGTAATATCCTTCCGTCAGCTCATTGTAACGCTTGCAGTTCAACAATATATTCCAAAGCTCTTCCCCCACCGTCACCGGGTAGTGCCCGGCTTCCCGGTTAACAAATGAAACCTCACTCTCCGGATCGAACCGGTTCAGCATTTTATCTAATCGCTGCACTTCCGATTCGACCTTTTCCCAGACCGTACCAAGAAGGCGGGGATCACTGCCGACCATCAAGATGTCAAACTGCGTTCCCATTACCGACGACATAGATCCATGGAAAAGCCCAGAAGCCGCATAATAGTTAGAATAAGCCATTTGTTACCTGTTATTTTTTACATGGTTCAAAGAGGTGTGCGTACACACTCTGCAAATATAGGGGATTTGTTCGTTTCACAAATAGAATTAGGCAACCTTTTTCTCAAAAGGTTGCCTAATTAGCGTTTATTTTCGTTTAAAACATTTATTACAACTCAACCTTCGCCAAGCAGAATTCCTTTTCCGGATGATAAGCCAGAACGCAGTGCCAAGCCTGTTACATTTTATTGGCACAAGAGTTCCACTGGCATGGTACTCCCGTTTCATGGGCAGGAAACAGTAGTTTCATAGGTAGGGAACGACCGTTACATAGGCAGGAAACAACACCAGCACTGCTATCTCCTCACCCTTTTGATGCCTCCGAGGCTGAAAAAAGAAACCAGCCATTCGTTTATTACAAGATAATAGCTTACATTTGCATCTAAAAGTATTATCTAAAATCTATGATTCCGATGAGTACACAAATTAGTAAAAGCCTGATAGCGCTTTTCTTTTTAGGAATGTTCGTAACCGGTTGCAATACTAACACGAAGCAAACGGCCGATAATGATATTAAATTCGATTCTATCCGGGTGGATAGGACCTATCATCTGCTGAATAATCCCGATAATCCCAATTGCAACTTGCAATTGAACTTCACCTATCCTGCCAAATTTTCCGATAAAGAGATTCTGAAAAAGATACAGAATGACTTTGTCCTCTCCTACTTCGGCGAGAATTATGAGAACCTGTCTCCAGAAGAGGCGGTCGCCAAGTACACGGAAGACTATCTGAACAACTATAAAGAACTGGAAGCCGATTTCAAGGCAGAGTTGGAAAAGAAGGACGATCTGCCGGTCGGAGCCTGGTTCTCTTATTTCGAAATGTCATCGGATGAAATCGTCTACAACCAGAATGACATTCTGAGCTATACTGTAAGTTTCGAAAACTATACAGGCGGTGCACACGGTTCGCATGCCTACAACAATCATGTGATCAACTTGAAAACAGGCAATGCAATCACAGAAGAAGATATTTTCATCGAGAACTTCCAGGACAGCCTCGCACAGATATTGATCGATCATATTGCCAAACAAAACAAGGTGGAGAATCCGAAAGATTTGGAAAACATCGGTTTCTTTAGTGTCGAAGAAATTTTTCCGAACGGTAATTTCCTGGTCGACAAGGACGGCATCACGTATACCTTTAATGAATATGAGATCGCCGCTTACGTGGTAAGGGAAACAAACGTATTCTTGCCCTATACGGAAATCCTATATCTATTGAAAAAAGACAGTCCGATCGCGAAACTAATTGACAATTGACAAATAAAATATAACAATAATCCTATACATATAATTTATGGATAACAATGCAACAATATCCTCCCAATTGTCAATTGTTAATTGTCAATTGTCAATTCTAAAGTCTTACTTTCCAACGCTAACCGATGCGCAAAAGCAACAGATAGACGCCCTGTTTGATTTGTATTCAGACTGGAATTCCAAAATCAATGTAATTTCACGCAAAGATATAGAGAACCTGTACCTGCACCACGTACTTCATTCGTTAGGTATCTTGAAAATGCTGAAATTCAGAGAAGGATCGACAATTATGGATATCGGTACGGGAGGCGGTTTTCCCGGCATACCACTTGCGATCCTGCTCCCTGAAGTACAGTTTCATTTGGTAGACAGTATCGGAAAAAAAATCAAGGTCGGACAAGCTGTAGCCGAAGCGATCGGTCTGAAAAACGTCACTTTCCGCCATTGTCGTGCCGAAGAGGAAAAACAATTATTCGACTTTGTCGTGAGTCGTGCCGTCATGCCGCTGGCCGATCTGGTAAAAATCGCCCGTAAGAATATAAAGAAGGAACAACAAAATGCACTTCCTAACGGTTTGATTTGTCTGAAAGGAGGAGAGTTGCAGCATGAAATATTGCCATTCCACAAGCAAGCTGTCAGCCTCAACCTGAGTGATCATTTTAAAGAAGAATTTTTCCAAACTAAAAAAGTTGTTTACGTACCGTTATGATTACAATAAAATCGTTTGAGTTCAATTATTTCCAAGAAAACACATTCCTGCTGTATGATGATACACGCGAGGCCGTACTGATCGATTGTGGTTGCTGTCGCAAGGAAGAGGAAAAGGAGTTAACCGACTTTATCCTCGAAAACAAGTTGACATTAAAGCATTTGCTCTGTACTCATCTGCACGTGGATCACGTATTTGGAAACGGTTTTATATATAAGACATACGGTTTGAAACCCGAAGCGAACAAGCAGGATGTCGAGAAACTGCCCTCTCCGGACGAACAGGCCAAGTTGTTCGGACTCCGTCAGCATGTCGAGAATGTCCCGGTTGAAAAATATATCGTAGGAGGCGAGATCATTAAGTTCGGCACATCCGAACTTCAAGTGCTGACAGTTCCCGGACATTCACCCGGCAGCATCGCTTTCTATAACAAAAAGAACGGCTTTGCGATCGTCGGCGATGCACTGTTTGCCGGAAGTATCGGCCGTACCGACCTTTGGGGTGGAAACCAGGAGGTATTGGTTGCCGCCATCCACGACAAACTCCTTTCACTTCCCGACGAGACAGTAATCTATCCGGGGCATGGACCGGAAACAAGAGTCATCGATGAGAAGTTCAACAATCCCTATTTGTAATTGACAATTAAGAATTAATTCATAAATCATAAATCACAATATTATGGACACAAATAAATTTGTAAACCGCCACGTTGGTATCTCGGCAGAAGACATTCCTTCCATGCTGCAAGCCATCGGCGTCAAGTCGGTTGACGAACTGATCGATCAGACCATCCCGTCCGACATCCGTTTGAAAGAACCGCTTAACCTTCCCGAACCCATGACGGAACGTGAGTTCGCAGAACACATCTCGGAGTTGGCATCCAAAAACGAAGTCTTCACTTCTTATATCGGAATGGGTTGGTATGACACAGTATGTCCGGCTCCTATCCAACGTAACGTATTTGAAAATCCGGTTTGGTACACTTCCTACACTCCGTACCAGGCAGAAGTTTCACAAGGACGTCTGGAAGCGTTGTTGAATTTCCAGACTGTTATCGCTGAACTGACCGGCCTGCCGCTAGCCAACTGTTCCCTGCTGGACGAAGCGACAGCAGCAGCCGAAGCGGCAACCATGTTCTACGGTAGCCGTAGCCGTGCACAGGTGAAAGCAGAAGCCAATACGTTGTTTGTCGACGAAAACGTATTCGCCTCTACACTGGCCGTTATCAACACTCGCATGATCCCGCAAGGCATCAAGGTCGTTGTGGGTGATTACAAAACATTTGAATTCACACCGGATGTATTCGGGGCTATCGTCCAGTATCCGAATGCCGACGGTTCGATCGAAGATTATAAAGAATTCATCGTACGTGCCAATGCCGGTGGAGCACGTGTCGCCGTTGCTGCCGACCTGATGAGTCTTGTCCTGCTGACTCCTCCGGGAGAATGGGGTGCAGATGTCGTGTTCGGAAGCAGCCAACGTTTCGGTATCCCGATGTTCTACGGTGGTCCGTCCGCTGCATTCTTCGCCACGAAAGACGAATACAAGCGTTCCATCCCCGGACGTATCATCGGCATTTCCAAAGATGCCTATGGACACACGGCTTACCGCTTGGCTTTGCAAACACGCGAACAACATATCAAACGTGAAAAGGCGACCTCCAATATCTGTACCGCCCAAGCCTTGCTAGCCACGATGGCTGGTTTCTACGCCGTTTACCACGGTGCCGAAGGCTTGAAGAACATCGCAGGTCGTATCCACGCTTCTGCAGGTTTCCTAACAGGCGAGTTGGAAAAACTAGGCTACAAACAATTGAACAAAAACTATTTCGACACACTGAAAATCCAGTTGCCGGAACATGTATCCATCAATGCACTCCGCGAGATCGCATTGGAATGTAAGGTGAACTTGCGTTACTTCGATGCCGGACAGATCGGCATCAGCTTGGACGAAACGACCGGACCGACCGATATCGGCGTATTGCTGTATATCTTCGCAGGGGCAGCCGGAAAGGACTACATGCTGAAAGAAGCCGTTCCTGAGAAAACTTATTTCGATCCGAAATTCGCCCGTACTTCCGAATTCCTGCAAGAAGACGTATTCAAAAAATATCATACCGAAACGGAACTGATGCGTTATATCACCCGCCTGGGACGAAAGGATGTTTCATTGGCCCAATCCATGATCTCTTTAGGTTCTTGTACGATGAAACTGAATCCGGCATCGACCATGCTTCCACTCAGCCGTCCGGAATTCATGAATATACATCCGTATGCACCGGAAGACCAGGTCGAAGGCTACACGGAACTGATTGAAAACTTATCGGCTTACTTGTGTGAGATCACCGGATTCAAAGGCTGTACGCTGCAACCTAATTCCGGAGCAGCCGGCGAATATACAGGTCTGCGCGTAATCCGGGCTTATCTGGAAAGCATCGGGCAGGGACATCGCAACATCGTCCTGCTTCCTGCCTCTGCCCACGGTACGAACCCGGCAAGTGCGGTTCAATGCGGTTTTACGACCGTTACGGTGAAATGTGACGACAAAGGAAATATCGACTTGGAAGATTTCCGGGCTAAAGCCGAAGCCAACAAGGACAACTTAGCAGCCAGCATGATCACCTATCCGTCTACTCACGGTATCTTCGAGGTGGACATCAAGGAAATGTGCGACATTGTTCACGCTTGCGGTGGTCAGCTGTATATGGACGGCGCCAACATGAATGCACAAGTCGGTCTGACCAATCCGGGTACTATCGGTGCAGACGTCTGCCACCTAAACCTGCATAAGACCTTTTCTTCTCCTCACGGAGGAGGCGGTCCCGGCAGTGGTCCCGTAGGCGTTGCCCCTGCGCTCGTCGATTATTTGCCCCGCCCAAGAATCGTTAAAAAAGGCGATAAATACTCCATCGAAGGAGGGAACGACAGTATGGGACGCATTTCGGGATTCTTCGGGAACTTCGGAGTGATGATGAGAGCATACGCCTATATCCTGTCACTGGGAAAAGAACAGATAAAACACGTGGGAGAGTTAGCGACATTAAATGCGAACTACGTAAAAGAATCGCTGAAAGACTGTTACTATCTGCCCATCGAAGGCATCTGTAAACATGAATTCGTATTCGACGGATTACTCGACAAGTCCACAGGAGTGACTACATTGGACATCGCCAAACGACTGCTCGACTACGGCTACCATGCGCCCACGATCTATTTCCCCTTGTTGTTCCATCAGTCGATTATGATCGAACCGACCGAAACGGAATCGAAAGAGACTCTCGACGAGTTCATAGAGGTGATGCGCACGGTCACCCACGAAGCGATCGAAAACCCCGATTTGGTAAAAAGCGCGCCCCACTCCACTCCGGTGAGAAGGCTCGACGAAACCACAGCGGCGAAAAATCCGATTTTACGATTCAAAGATTTACAAAAACAATCATAATATTCAACTATCGGAGACCGAGAAAGAGACAAACCTCTTTCTCCTCTCCGATTTTTTATAAAATTCAAGTATGAACAGCGATGTCATCATCATCGGAGCCGGCCCCGGAGGTTACGAAACGGCCGTATACGCAGCGAAAAAGGGGCTGAGTGTAACCTTGTTCGAACAGCGGAAAGCAGGGGGAACCTGCCTCCACGAAGGCTGTATTCCTACAAAATGCCTTTGCCGTAGCGCCGAAATAGCCGATACAATAACCGATTGCGATACATGGGGATTCCATGTTTCTGCCCCGATAATCGATTTCCGACGTATCATGGAACGGAAAAACGAGGTTGTCGCCCAACTGACATCGGGCATAGAATTTCTATTGAAGCACAAACTTATCACCTACATTCCCGAACGTGCCGAACTGTTCGATGCACATACGGTAATATCGGAATCGGGTGAGAAATATACCGCCGAACACATACTCATCGCTACCGGCTCGACAGCCAAAAGACCTCCGATCGAAGGTTGTGACCTACCCGGCGTACTCA